>ERZ1035006.1006-NODE-1006-length-20231-cov-4.539155_pt1 | contig 20231 bp, 18 predicted proteins | sample MGYA00520694_ERZ1035006 | MGnify/ENA primary metagenome ERZ1035006 (study PRJEB33766, sample SAMN09781746) | gut metagenome | biome: gut microbiome | host: Homo sapiens | place: Madagascar | study: EMG produced TPA metagenomics assembly of the PRJNA485056 data... | reverse complement strand
ATAAGTAGAACTTTTTATATACTCCCCGGCATAGCCGGGGGCTTCCCTTTACAGCAAAAAGGGAGCCGTCTCCAACGAGGCGGCTCCCTTTTTGCGCTTGTTACTCCATATCCAAAAAAACAGAAAATCCGGTGATATCAAATACCTCCCGCACTGCTTCCTGCACCCCTGTGAGCTTCAGCCCTCCCTTGGCGGCCAGGGCCTTATAGGCCTTGAGGATCACCCGGAGTCCTGCCGAAGAGATATACTCCAGGCTCCCCAGGTCCAGCACCAGGCTGTCCGTCTGGGGCAGCAGCTCCGCCATAGCCTTTTCCAGTTCTGGGGCCGTTACCGTATCCAAGCGACCGGTAAGGGCAAAAGTCGTACCATTTTTCTTTTCAATTTGCAGACTCATAATGTATTACTCCTTTTTTGTTTGATTCCGAAAAAGAAACGGTCAGCTTATTTTTGTCCCGCACTCTCTCATAGCGCATCTCCGCTGCCATTTTCTTGACCATAAAGATACCCAGGCCCCCGGCCTCCCGATCTTCCCCAGGAAGGGTCACGTCCGGCTCCTTTGCCGTGGTGGGGTCGTAAGGTGTGCCGTCATCCTCAAAAGTAAGAATCAACCCATTTTCTTCCTGTGATACGGTCACAGCGGCGTTCTTGGCTTTGCTGTAGTAGACGATGTTGGAATATATCTCATCCATAGCGATTTGGGCTCGGTTTGCCAGCTTCATGGGCACCTCCCACTTTTCCAGGATAGTTTCCAAGAAAGCCGCGGCTTGCGGGATGGAGGCCTCCTCCGGGCAGCTGGAGAAGCACTCTACCTGCTTCTGTCCCTTCCATCGGACGCAGAGCATTGTAATATCGTCAGACTGTTCCGCACCGTTTACAAATACATCAATATCGGCATGGACCTCCCGGCAAAGGGCCTCCGGTTCCTCGGCGGACAGGCAGGCACGCAGCCGCTCCTCTCCGTAGAGGGTCTGTTCCCGGTTCGCCGCCTCTGTGACACCATCGGTATAGAGGAATACTGTGTCCCCCGGTGCTAAGGTCAACCGATGCTTTTTGTAGCGGGTCCCGTTCATCCCCGCCAGGATGAAGTTGGGTCTTGTCCGCAGATATTCAAATTTTCCGTCTTTCCGACGAAGCAGGGGTGGATTATGACCCGCATTCACATATTCCAGCTGCCCTGTCTCCAGGTCCAGCTTTCCCATCCAAGCGGTGACAAACATCTCTGCCTCATTATTCTCACAGAGCTTTTGATTCGCTGTGGTGAAAACATCTTCAATGCCCCTGCCGCTTTCCGCCAGGTTCTTGATTAAGGTCTTGGCCCGCATCATAAACATGGCTCCGGGGATGCCCTTGCCGGAGACATCCGCTACCAAAAAAGTCAGGTGCGTTTGGTCTGCCAGGTAGAAATCATAGAAGTCTCCCCCAACCTCTCTGGCCGCCTCCATGGAGGCGAAGATGGAAAAATCCGTTCGGCCCGGATAGGGCGGGAATACCGAGGGCAGACTGGAACGCTGGATTTGCCGGGCGAATTCCAGTTCCCGGTCGATGCGGCTCTCCGCCTCGGCAATATAGTGTTTCAGCGTATCTACAGTGGCGTTGATGTCATCGGAAAGAGAGGCGAATTCTTCGTTTTCCCGGACGCTGACGTGGACGTTCAAATTTCCCCCGGTAATCAGGGCCAGAGAATGGTTGATCTTATGGATGTTGTCCACGATCAAGCGCTTGATCAGGAAGTAAATGTGGGCAAAGAGGGCCGCGAATACAATCACCTCCATAAACATGAGAATACAGACGGCAATATTGCGGGAGAACATAGCCTCCCTGACCGGCAGCGTCGCCACCAGATAAAAGCCCTCGGTGGTGTCGAACATACAGTAGGACGCCGTACCCTCAATATCGGCAGTAAACCGAACGCCTGGTTCAAGCGTGGACTGGACCGAGGTATCCACAGTAGGAACAATGGCTTCGCCCTCGCTGTTGTCCGCGATGACGGATAGGTTTTCGTCACAAATGATGATCCGCCCCGTCTTGCCGATGTGCCGGTTTTGGATCGCCGCCTCAATGTCCATTTTTAGCTCACTCTGGAATTGTTCCGAATCATAGCCCACCTGGACGAAGCCGCCTCCCGGCAGAGCGACACCGGCGTATTTTCGGTATAGGTTCCCGTTGGCGGATACCTTCTGATACTTCTGGGCATAAGTCATCTGTCCCTTAAGCAGGCACAGGAACTCCGCAGACTGCTCCCCGGAGGCCATGTCATAGCCCACAAAAGCCGCGACCGTACTCTGTCGGATAACCCCGTTGCTGTCCACCACGTTGATCTCTGCTACATCGTTTTCTTGCAGCAGTGCATCCAGCGTCTCTTTGGCGGTATCCTGGGCCACTTTGTAGGAGATGCGCCGGGTAATCTGGAGCAAGCGGCTGTCCGATGCCTCCTGAATCTCCCGCTTTACATCCTCCAGGTTCAGCTCCAGCAGCTTATCAGTGTCGGTATAGGCCAATTTTGTCTGCAAAGCGTTGGTAAACAGGCTAGTAGCGGCAAAAGCCGCAAGAACACAGATCAGCAGCAGAAACTGGAATATCTGGGATATCTGCCGGTTTTGCCGGGGCTTGCGCAGGGACTCCCGACCTATCCTGGCCACCACAAGCAGTGACAGCATCACCGAAACACCGGTACCTAAGATCATAGGCAGAGCACATACCTCCACGATGGGAAACACCGTAAAAATATCCTCCAGATTCGTAACGAATACCAGCAGCATATGGGCTACTTCCGTCGTGATGCCAATGGCAAGTCCATAAAACCAGGACGCCTTTTTGTTATCAAACATAAATTGACGGCAGATTGCCCCGGATATCCCCGCAAAGAAGCAGCCGATGGCACAGGCCAGCCGGGTCATGTCCCCCACGCCCCAAAACCACCGGTAAATACCTCCGAGAAAACCTGCCAGGAGTCCTGCCAGGGCACCAAAGAGCAGGCCAGCCGTCAAAGGGGCGGCATTGCGGACATTCAATACGGCTCCCTTTACAGGGATGCCATACATTGTCGCGAGGATCGCCGCTCCGCCGTACAGCAGCCCAATGAGCAGTTGTCGAAGCCGCCGGTCCCATTTTTGGAATGGGAAGCGCTGTTCCGCCCAGTATACCCCGGCAGACAAGGCCACCGGAAGCAGCGCGGCAATCGCCGCCTCTATCAGTAAAGTACCATCCATTTAATCCGTCTCCACATCCAGCCGCTGGCGCTTGACCAGCTCCGCAAACAGGCCGTTCTTCTCGATCAAGGTCTCATAGCTCCCCTCTTCCGCAATTTTTCCCTTGTCCAGCACCACAATCCGGTGGCAGTTACGGATGGTGGAAAGCCGATGGGCAATGACTACGCGGGTGCATTTCAGGCTGTCCACGGCATCGGATACCTTTTTCTGGGTAATGTTGTCCAGGGCGCTGGTGGCCTCGTCGAAGAAAAAAATTCGGGGCTTCCCGGCCAGAGCCCGAGCGATCAGCAGCCGCTGGCGCTGGCCGCCGGAAATACCGCCCTGTCCGTCGGAGATAACGGTGTGCATCCCCATGGGCATGGCCCGGATGTCGTCTGCAATGGCAGCCATTTCCGCCGCCTCCCAGGCATCGTCCAGAGTCATGGTGGGATTTGATACGGAGATATTGGAGAAAATGTCCCCCCACAAGAGCTTTCCGTCCTGCATGACCGTACCGATCCGGCGGCGCAGGGACTTGAGGTCCACCCGGGTGATGTCCTTCCGGTCGTAGTGGATGTAGCCCTTTTGAGGAATCTCAAAGCCCAAAAGCAGCCGAAGCAAGGTGCTCTTTCCGCAGCCGGTGGTGCCGACGATGGCTAAGTATTCTCCGGGCCTGATGTTCAGAGAAAGGTTTTCCAGCACCCAGGGCATATCCTCGCTGTAGCGGAAGGAAATGTTATTCAGGGAAATGCCGCCGCGCAGGTCCGTGATGATCTCCTTGTCGTCTGCCGCCTCCGGTACGGCCTCCATAATGGGCTTTGCCATGTCCAGCGTGGGTCGGATGCCCGCAATGGTGGTAACGATCCCGGAGACAGCCAGAAAGGCCGAGGCGATATTGCCGTAGGCGGCGTTAAAGGCATAGTAATCTGCCACGGCAATGCCGGAAGTGATGGCTGTCCTGTACAAAACCAGAGTACCCAGCGTGAAAATTGCCAGGGTGACGGTGCCGCTCATTTTTAAGAACGTCGGCGGATTGTAGGCCATGGCGGCTTCCTTGGCATAGTGCTTTGCCCAGCGGGCAAAAAAGCGCTTTTCTGCTCCAGCCAGCTTGATTTTCTGAATGCCGGTAATCATGGAAAGGGTCATGCCGCTGTTTTTTGCGGCACTTTCCATCTGAGCTTGGCTCAGGTGCATCCGGGCGAAGGTGGTTACAAGGGTGATGGCTGCGGTGGCCCCTGTGACACACAGAGAAGGCACAAGCAGACTGGGGGCATATCGGAATACCTGTCCCAGATTTACCAGGGAAAACACGGAAGACAGGCAGGCGGTGCCTACGGTCCCCAGCAGAATAGAGCACAGGGACTGCACATATTCCGCCCGCTGCTGCATTTCGCCGGAGGAATATTTTCGGAAGAAGGTCACGGGCAGGCTCATCAGTCGGTTCATCACCGCCGCCTGAACGCCCATGCTCTGCTTTGTGGTGATTCTGGCATTCACCAGTGCCTGGAACACGCTGTACAGAGTCTGGGAAACGGAATAGCAGACCATGAAGCTGGCCATAGCCAGCAGCACCCGGGCACTGCCGCTTTCCAGCACCTGGCCGAACAGCAGCCCCGTGAGCTTTGGCGAAAGGAGCCCCAGAAGGGAAGCAATGGCGATGGAGCCTATGTAGAGCACCAGATCCCAGGCGGTGCACTGGCCCAGGGCGAAGAGCAGCAGATCCGCGATACTCAGGGCCTTCTGGGGCAGGGGCTTATAAAAGCACAGGGCTTCCGTCTCCAGCAGGGACTCGGTGCGGCTGTTCAGATGGACTTTCTTTCCCGTCTCCGGGTCCCGGTAGGCATAGCCTGCAAAGCCGCTGGGCAGCAGCACTACAGGAAGGCCGTCCTTCTTCCGCCTGCCTACCATTGGCCCGGAGGCATTGCGATACCAGCCCTTTTCCAGCTCCACGCTGCGGTACAGCACTCCATGGGGCCGCAGAAGATACTCCAACTGCTCTTCCAGGGTTTTCAGCCGCTCATTTTCCGGCAGCTCCGCTGCCCGAAGGTGATAGAATTTCAGAATCGCTTCTGCCGCGGACTTTGCCTGTTCTGCGTTATCCAAAGCGGCAATCAGCTTTCCGCCCATTACCGCCCGGGCGATGCTGTCAATCGAGTCCTCCAGAGCGGTGTCATCGGCTTCCTTTCGGGTCCGAAGCTGATCGTCAAACCAACTCAATCGCGGTGCCTCCTTTCTCATTCACTGCACACAAGCCCGTTATACAGCTCGCTTGTGTGCATCAGTTCCTCGTGGGTGCCCCTGGCGGCGATGTGCCCGTGCTCCATGACGATGATCTCGTCGCAGGAGCGAATGGTAGACAGTCGGTGGGCGATGACCACGCAGGCAATGCCCCGGTCCCGAATGGCCCGGACCACATTGTACTCGGTTTTGGAATCCAGAGCGCTGGTAGCCTCGTCCAGGATGACTACCGTGGGGTCTTGGGCCAGCACCCGGGCGATTTCGATTCGCTGCCGCTGGCCGCCGGAGAAATCCCGGCCGCCCTCCAGCAGGCGGTGGCGGTAGCCCTTGGGTCGGGCCATAATGTCGTCATGGATCTGGGCATCCCGGGCGGCCAGGATCATTTCAAAGTCCTCAATGCTGCTGTCCCACATCTTGATGTTGTTTTCGATGGTGTCCTCAAACAAAATCACGTCCTGATCCACCACCGCCACGCTGCCATAGAACACATTCTTTGCAATGGCATTCATGGGCTTTCCGTCAAAGAGGATTTCTCCGCTCCAGGGCTGATAAAGCCCGGAGATCAGCTTGGACAGGGTGGATTTTCCGCATCCGGACTGGCCCACAATGGCAACGCTCTTCCCAGGCTCCAGGGTCAGGCTGAAATTTTGAATCAGGGGAGCGCCCAGGGGAGAGTAGCCAAATTCCAGGTCCCGCAACTCCAGCCTCCCGAAGAGCTTTTCGTATTCCGCTGCCCCGGCGCTTTCGGGGGCAAAGGGCTCCTGCGCGGGATATTCCATCACGTCCTCAATGCGCTCCATCTGGGTCCGCATCTCCTGAAGCATCTGACCGGCAGAAATAAAGCTGGAGGCGGGGACATAAAGGAGGTCAAAAAGCCCTGAAAGGCCATAATCATACCTACGGTAAACTGCCCTTGCATGGTAAGCCACACGCCCAGAATCAGCACGGCGTTGTCCGCAAGGGAGGAGACAATTTGGGGCAGGATGCCCAGGTATAGATTCAGCTTCAGGTAAGCGATGCTGTTGGCGTTGTCATTAGCCTGGTAGCCTGCCCACTTGGCAAAGAAGCCGTTTTCCGCGCCGCTGGCCTTGATGGACTCCACCAGCTGGATGCCTGCCGTGGTAAAGGACTGAAGCTTGGCCGCGTCGTTCATGGAGACTCTTGTCAGGTTGATCCGCTTTTTGGAAATGTAATTGGATACCAGCGCGTCAATCGTCAGGCTGGCAAGACCAACCAGGGTCAGTACCCAGCTGTAGCGCAGCATCAGTACCAGATAGAAGATCATCATTACGGCGTTCAGAGCCAGAGGGGTCAGGGTGGAGATCAGGGTGTTGGCAACGGAGGCGTTGTCCCCCTGGCGCATCTGAATGTCTCCGGCCATGCGCTGGGAGAAAAAGGACATGGGAAGATGCAGTACCTTCCAGATATAGGAGACATTGCCCACGGCGGCCATTTTGCCCTTGATGCGCAGCTCATATATTTCCCGCAGGGCCATCATCACCACCTGGATCAGGCCGAAGAGGGCAAGCAGGAGAAGAAACGGCTCTGCCCACTCCGGGTTCTGATGGGTCAGCAGCCGATCCAGAAAGACCCGGGAAAATACCGGATGGATGGCGTTCATCAGGGCGGAAATAATGGCGGTCAGGGCGGCAAAGGCAATGGCTGCCTCGCTGCCTTGCAGCCGCTTTGCCGCAAAGGCCAGAGTGCTTTTGGGCTTGCCGCCGGGAACGAAATTCTCTCCCGGCTCCATTTGCAGGCAGATGCCCGTAAAGGCCTCGTCAAAGGTCTTCCAGTCCACCACGGTGCTGCCTCTGCCGGGGTCGTTCAGGTAGACCTTATCCCCACGGATACCGCACAGCACCACAAAATGGTTGAAGTTCCAGTGAATGATGCAGGGAAAGCGCCCCTGTTCCCGCAGGGCCTCCGCCTCGCAGCGGTAGCCCTTGGCTGTCAGACCGTGGTAGCGGGCGGCCACCAGAATGTTTTTCGCATTGGAGCCATCCCGGGAAACACCGCAGTCCGTGCGGATCTGCTCCAGGGGGATCCATTTTCCGTAGTAGGCAAGGATCATGGTCAGGCAGGCCGCTCCGCACTCCAGAGCCTCCATCTGCATGACCACGGGGACCTTTGCCACCCCTTTGCGCAGGGGCTGCTTCTGTTTTTCTTTCATGGACAGCACCTTCAGTTCAGCAGAAAGGAAATGGGGTGAACGGACTCCACAATGATTTCCGCGTTATAAAGTCCGTCGGGCAGGGGCTGCTCCAGGGCCAGATAGCAGCCGCAGCCGTCGGCCTGAGTGCGGAGCTCCCGCACGACGCCTTCCGCACCCTCTACGGAAACGGACATACCGGGCTTTACCCGATTTCCCTCCTCCTGGGAGAGTAGGCAGACGGCTTCTGTACCCGTACACCGGACCTGGGTATGGACCACTGTTTGAATATTGCCGAAGATCCCCCAGCAGCACAGCCCCAAAAGCAGCGCCAGCACACTTGCCAGCAACAGCCAGATACTGGGATTGACAACCTTGATGTACTCGCTGAGATGATCCGGGGATTTCACCTTGTCCAGGCTTTTTTGTCGAAACAACGTTTCTTCCATAAAATCATACCTCTTTTTTGGGGGGCAAACTTTCGCATACTATAAATATAGTATACCCCTGGAATCTGCACAGTATATATACACTGGGAGTTTTTCGTCTGTGCATATCCTGTGTAGATTCCTGTGATACTCTGTTCCTGCCAAATAAATAAAAAGGAGCATACGCTATGCTGAATGAAAAGAACAACAAGGATTTTCAGAAAATGGAGGACAGCGACCTGGAGAAGGCTGTCGGAGGGTATCTGCAGGTCTCCCAGTGGCGAAGCTACGCATCCACCGATTTGATTCCGCTGATTACGGCACAGCTCACCGGTGCGGATAACGTGGACAAGGCGATTCTGAACCGGGTCTACAGTGCCATCCAGGGAACAATGATTCCGGGAGCCAGCGTGGTAAGCGCCATTGACCAATTGTACAGCGACTACTATGCAAACCGTGGCAACATCCACAGCGATGCCGTCCGTCAGGCCCTGGACACTGTTGTGGATCGGGCAAACAATTATCTGTCCACCCATGCATGAGGCTGTCCGCCTGACATGATGATACATATTTCACAGAGTCTGCCCCTGCTCCTCTGTACCGTGGATTTGGCTGCCATTGCCGCTATGTGTGTTCTTCTGCGCGCCTCCATGAAACGGACCGTCTACGCTTACCGCAATATCAGTCTGCTGGGCGGTATCCTGTTTCTGCTGGTCTTCCTGGTTGCCACCCTTCGCTTCTACTTGACGCTCCCCCAGGGGCAAACACCGGACGGAAGCTGGGTTTTTCGGCAGATTGTGGCGTTTCCCAGGAGATTTTCCTATTATGCTGTGTTTGCCATTTCTCTGTTCTGCATCGCTCTTGGCATCAGTAATGTCGCTCTGATCCGCCGCGAGGGCTTCCGGGTACACAATGCCCTGGCGCTGCTGGTTGCGACCCTCTATCTCGGCGGCACCGCTGCGGCCTATGGAGTCGCGGACCTGCTGGCCCCCATAGGCCAAGGAAAGGAGCCAATGCTTACCGTGACCGGAACGGTAATCCCTCTGTTCCTGCTGCTGATGCTGTGCTACTTCGAGTGCATTCTGGCGGGCAGCTGTCTGCTGGGGTGGATCGCTGTCCGGCATGTGCCCAGCTACGACAAGGATTTTATTGTGATCCTGGGCTGCTCCATTGATAAGCGGGGCGGACTGCTGCCCCTGCTGAAGGGCCGGGTCAACCGGGCGGTGCGGTTTGCCTGGGAGCAGGAGATCGCTACCGGGAAGTCCCTGCGCTATGTCCCCTCCGGCGGCCAGGGCAAAAATGAGGTGATGAGCGAGGGTTCCGCCATGGAGCTTTACCTTATTACCCACGGAGCGGAGGAAAACGAGGTGTTCCCGGAAAAACAGTCCCGGAATACCCTTGAAAATTTCCGATGCTCCAAAAAGGTTATGGAATCCATAATGCCAAACCCAAAGGTGGCCTTTGCCACCACCAACTATCACATCCTGCGCAGCGGCATTTTGGCCCGAAAGGCGGGGCTGGAGGCTGAGGGTATTGCTGGGGACACGAAGTGGTACTTCTGGCCTAACGGTTTTATCCGGGAATTCTTCGGAATCCTGGCCCTGGAACGGAAGGCTCACCTGGCCGCGGGGGCGGCGATTGGCATCTTCTGCCTGGTAATTGGCTGTGTCCAGTACGCCGCCTTTCCCCTGTGACAAGTGTCTAAGGAACCTCTGAATAATTTGAAACACCAATTTCTGTGTGTATATTCTGTGCATATCCGTGTGATAAGATAATGCCAAGAAAAGCAAATCCGAAAGGAAGCGCTTCAAAAAAACAAAAGGAGATTATTACGATGGCTAACATTGAAGAACTGAAGGACGAAGCGGTCGCGGAAGTCAGCGGCGGCGCTAAAATCAACACCACGAACCCCAACGGTGCCCATTGGCAGCCCACCAACGTATCCATGGGTACTACCTTCACCCTGAACGGTCTGCTGTGGTACCGCGTTAAGCCCGGCGACACTTTGGGTAGCATTGCTTCCAAGTTTGGCACGACCACCGCTACCCTGAAGGCCAATAATCCCGCCACTATTAGGAATATCAACCTGATCTACGCTGGTGATGCACTGGTCATCCGCAGAGCCTGAGCTTAGTTCACCAGGATAGGGGGAGAGAAAACTATGTGGACTAGAAAAGAACTAAAGGACCAGGCCAAGGCCGGCCTGAAGCGGAACTACTGGAAGAGCGTTATCATCGGCTTCCTGGTCTCGCTGATCACCGCCGGTACTGCTGCCAGCACAAGCCACAGCGCGGGGAGCGACACGCTGACCGAAGTCTTTACAACCATGAGCGCCGGCGAGATCCTGCTCGCCCTGGGCGTTCTGTTCAGCGCCGTTGTTTTGACGCTGTTCGTTTCCGCTTTGTTCCGGGCTATGGTTTACAACCCTGTGAAGGTGGGCGTTGCCAACTTCTTCCTGGACGGCGTGAAGGATACCGCCGAGTGGAAGTCCCTGGCCGTGGGCTTTGCACCCAAGTGGTTTGCCAATGTTTGGGCACTGTTCCTGCGGGACCTGTTTGTGGTCCTGTGGAGTCTGCTGTTGGTCGTCCCCGGCGTAATCAAGTCCTATGAGTACCGTTTGGTAGAATATGTCATGGCGGAGAACCCTGGCATGGCTGCCATGGAAGCCATTGCCAAGAGCAAGGCTCTGATGCAGGGCAATAAGTGGAATGCGTTCGTGCTGGACTTGAGCTTCCTCGGCTGGAACATTCTGAATGCCTGTACCTTTGGCATCCTGGGTATCTTCTATGTGCAGCCCTATCAGATGCTGACCAACGCCGCTCTGTACGAGAAGCTGAAGCAAAACGTTTGATTGGGGGTTGTACGTGCGATGGAGCAGATGAAAAATTTGAAAGGGGTATCCGAAGAGAAGCTGGAGCAGGTTTCCGGCGGCCAGTTGTCGGATCGTCCCTGGAATGATGTAAAAGTACTCCGCAGAGATTCCAGAGGAAACGCAACCCACTGGCAGGTTTTCCGCCACGGGGAGTCCATCAGCGAGCCTTACTACTACGTCTGCCCCCACTGCGGGCGGCTCCTTCACGAAGGAACACTGAACAGGCTATATTGTGACCCATGCGACGAGGGCTGGTTCCGGCCGAACCTTCCCAGCAGTTCTTGCCGCCACGGTTTTTACCCGGGCTGCTAAATGCAAGCAATTTTCTAAAAAATTCGGGGCTGCTTCATTGTGAGGCAGCCTCAAACAAGGAGGAAATATTTTATGGAAAACAAGAATCCCGAAGAGCTGTCCCCTGAAACACTGGAAGAGGTTTCCGGCGGAGGCCATGAGCACGCTTTTACTCACACAGAGGTCGTTGAACGGGACAGCAAGGGCAATCCCACCCACTGGCGGGAAATGTGTCGGGGCAAATGGGTGAGCAAACCCTATTACTATCTTTGCCCCAAATGCGGCCGCCTGCTCCACGGGGGCACCCTGGGCCGCCTGTATTGTGACCCCTGCGACGAGAGCTGGTTCGCTATGACCCTCACTCAGTATTTCGGCTGATCCGGCCGTTCACGCACAGCTAAATAGAAACCAATCGAGTAGGAGGGACAAAGTAGCCCCGACCTCTCACACCACCGTGCGTACCGTTCGGTACAGGTTGGTTCAATCGCATAAGTGCAGAGACTCGTAGTAGTTCTGGATTTCAAAGTATCCGGCTTCTGCGAGTCTCTTGTTCGTAATGGTCTTTGTAAGAATACCGCTTCCGGCAATTGCACAATACCCCTTTCGTGAGTTCCCGTTTCTGTGGGCCTGCCACTGGGGCATTCCCAATTTCATCAGGTTCTTTCAAGCTTTGCTTTGGCTTTCTTCAAGGACTTTGCGTGGGCCCGGACATATACGCCCTTTCTCCCCTTCCCTAGTGCAAAGCCCAGAAACTTAAAATTTCGGATTGAGAATATGCTGACAACTCTGCTCTTTTCCATGTTCATCGCCTTTGGCTAAATCTTCCCGCTACCAGGCGACTTCGGGACTTTCACCCTAGAGAACGTGCGCTCACCGGGCGCACACGAAAGGCGAGGCCTATGCACAGGCCCCGCCTTTTTTACATGATTTCGGATGCAATCAAACCCAGTTCCAGCTGCCGGTGTAGGCATTGACATGGACGGTGCCGTTCTGGTCCGCATTGTCCGGGTCCTGGCAGTAGACCTCGTACCAGCCGTCGCCCAGGTAGGTGTACCAGCAGGCGATCATACCGTCGTGACCGTAGAGGGACTCCTCAAAGTCGGCCTTCCAGTAATCATCGGGAACGACAGGTTCGGGATCAGTGGGTTCTACGTAGGTAGGATCGTAGTCGTAGTAGGTTCTGCCGTTGTCGCAGCCCCAGGTGCTGAAGCCCGCGGGCCAGAAGATTGCGCCGCTGCCGGAGCGCCAGACATTATCGGAGTAGAAATACACCGTTACATCAATGCCGGTGCTGTCCCACAGCCGGGTGCTGGAGCCGGTTTTGGTGGGAGCCGCAGGCGTGACAGGCTGGTAAGTAGGATCGTACTCGTAAAGAACCTTTCCGGCAGAGTTGATCCAGGAACTGGAGCCGTTGGTCCAATAGACGGTACCGTCGTTGGTTCTCCAATAGCCATCTGAGTAGGCATAGAGCGTATAGGCGGTGCCGCGGATGCTCCACAGCGTCTTGGCCGTTCCGGTGCGCTGGGCCTCGGCTTTGGGCTGGCTGCTGGTCAGGAACTGAGAGGCAACAAAGCCCACAGTGCCGTTGGACATTTTGATTCGGGACCAGCCGATGCAGCGCCCATCCGCCAGCACTTCACCGGTGACAGTCACCTTGGTGCTCTTCGGCAGGGAGGCAATGACCGTGGCATCCGTGCCGGAGGCAGAGCGGACGTTCAGGGCGGCTGCTGTCACCCAAGCGTCGTAGCTGGTATCCTGGATGGTGTAGCTGTGGGTGCCCTCCGGCTCCACGGCCTCGGGCACCTTGGTCTTGTCAATCTGAATGGTCTTGATGGCCACGCCAATAGGAGAGAAGTCCTCCTCCTCGTGGGCGTATCCGGTGATGAAAAGCACATAGTCGTTGACGCTAACCGTAGATGTGAAGATCAGCTTGTGGGTCTCGTCGGACAGGGGGATGCTGGGCAGGGTATCGGTCTTCTTGTACAGATCGATGGTAATGGCGCAGTCGCCGTCGGAGAACAGCAGAGTGTGCTCATCGCTGTGGAGCTCTGCCCAGCGCTGGTTGGGCAGATCCAGCTCTACCAGACCGTACTTGCTGGTCACATGGACGGGTACGTCATCCACGGACAGAGTTTCTGCCACCGACTGGGCCGCTGGTTCGACAGTGACGGCAGCCCCAGTGGTTTCTGTGGTTTCCGCAGTGGTTTCGGTGGGCTGGGTGGTGCTTGCCACAATTGTGGCCTGGGGCTCCTGAGTCACGCAGGCAGTGCAGGACAGCAGCATCAGCGCCGCCAGAAGAAAAACAGTTGTTTTTTTCATGTTGAAAAGTCCTTTCTTTTTCTGCTTATAGAGTATTCCGTCTACTCTTTCATTATCGCACGGGGATGTACACAGAATCTATACACTTTCTCAATAAATGAATTCCTATGTGTGCATATTTTGTAGACATCTGGATGGTATGATGAAAAGAAAAATGCGAAACAGAGGGAAAATATGGAAAAGACCCTGTGCAAGGCAAAAAGTGACCTGGTTCTCAGCGGTATTGGGTCTATAGCCTTCGGAATCTGGTTTTTTGTGAAAACCGTTCTATATGACCTGTTTGCCCGGAGCTACATAAATAACCTGTTGGGGCTGGAGGGCATAGACGGGACGGCAAGACCCCTTGTGATGGGGCTTTGGTTTTTCGCAAGCGCGCTTGCCATGGTGCTTCACCTGTATGTGGGTCTGCGGGCCGTCTCCGAAGGAACGGGAAGGGGGCGGCGTCGGGGATTTTTCTATCTGATTCTGGCAGGAATGCTGCTGCTGGACAACGGATATGGTTTGGTTTTCAGTGTTCACACCCTTGCGTCCATGGACGGATCTCTGCTGGACCAGATATGTGACGTGATGATGAATGCCGTCCGACTGGCGAATTTAGCGGCACTGCTCCGCTCCGTGATCCAGACAAGGAAGCTGACCCGGCAGGCAGAACAGGAGGCCAAGGCCTATGCAGATTGATTTTCACTACTATGCCGCCTACTGCGCCGCCCGGCTTGCGGGCTTTGACCACGGCGAGAGCCTTGCCATCTGCACTGCCTCCCAGTACGTGGACTGCTGTACAAGGACCAGCCTGAAAAAGATGAAGGCTCCTCTTGCCGCAGCCACTACCCAGACTCAGATGGAAATGATGGATGTGCGGCCGGGGCTATTGAGTCTGCAGGACATCACCCGCATCTGGGCCTCCTTCCACTTTCTGCCAGGGGATCTGTACGCAAGGAAGCAGGGCTGCTCCCGGCAGTACCTGAACAAGTACCGCCTTGTCTGCCAGCCCAACAGCGCCCTATTAAAGGACACCCTGGAGCAGGCGAAGAAAATCGGCACCCTCCAGGCCTTTGGCCTTGCCATGCACGTTTTGGCAGACACCTGGGCCCACCGGTATTTTGCCGGGACCCCCTCTATGGTCATCAACAACATTACCGCCTACTTTTACGAGGCCCGGATAACAGACGGAAAAGAGGAATGGAAAAAGGTGGATTTCCGCCACAGCGTCAGTGGGCTGGATGACCCGGAGACGGGGAAATACGCCAATACCCTGATGCAGTTCAACGAATGGTCCGTGATGAACCTGGGCCACGGGCGGGTTGGCCACCTGCCGGACTACAGCTTTATAAAATACCGGTATCTCCCCGCCTGGGGGGACTACGAAGAGGTGGTCAAGGATAACCCCGCAGAATATCTTAGCGCCTTTGCTCAGATGGTGTCCGCCCTGAAATGGCTCCGGGAGGGTACTGGGAAATTTCAAACGGAAACCTACGACTGGGATGCCGTGGCACCGATTCGGGAGGATGTGGAGAAAATTCTGCGCAGACGGCAGCTGCTGGCCTGCGAGGATTGGAAAGCCTTGGGCCAGCGGATCTCCGGTGAGGCCCTCCCGGATTTTTCCGAGAGGGCCTATGAGGAGGAATATATCTCCGCTCCGGCTCAGGAGAAGGAGCGGACGGCACCGGGTGGGTTTATCCACGCCGCTCTGGCCCAGAAAAGCATGGTTTCCCGGAAGATATTTGAGTCAGGGAATCTGGCGGCGGGGATCATCCTGGAGCGCTCCCGGTTTCGGAAATGGGGACGAAGGAAAGACGGTGCGGATAAATGACAAAATGGCAGCGTGTCAAAGCGATCCTCCGGGGGATACTCACCCTTTTGGCAGCTCCGGTACTGCTGCTGGACCCGGAAATGGGCTGCCTGCTCATTGTCATGGTGCTGGGCTTCTCCATTGCCCTGAAGGGACTGCGGATGCTTTTGTATTTTGCCGTCATGGCACGGCATATGGTTGGGGGAAAAGTCATCCTCTACCAGGGATTTATCCTGCTGGATCTTGGCCTGTTCACTTTGAGCATTGCGGAGATCCCCAGCCGGTTTATTATGCTCTATCTGCTGCTGGGCTACTTGTTTTACGGCTTCATCGGTGTGCTGCGGGCCATGGAAATCCGCAAACAGGCCTTGGGCTCCTGGCGCTTCAGGCTTCTTGTCAGCGCGGGAGACATTGCCCTTGGTTTGCTGTGCCTGATAAAGCTGAACTCTATGAAATGGGCTGCGGGAATCTACTGCCTGGGCACCATCTGGTCCGCTCTGGGAAGAATCATATCTGTCTGCCGGCCCAATCAAAGGGTATATGTAAACCAGCCGTAAATCCCTGATCTATGCCCTGAAAGCAAAACGTAAAAGCGCACATGATTGTGGGGCCGCTGCAAATGCGGCGGTTCCACGGTCAGGGAAGCTCTGATTAAATTGGCAATCTCCCGGATAGAGGTTCCTTAGAAATCCAATTCACGCTTATTGAATACCAGACAGGTAATCACGTAAACAGCCACGATGTAGACCAGAACCAGAATCAGCTGATTGGCGGGGAAAGAAGCGCCCAGACCCAGCTGTGTATTGATAGCTCCCACCAGGGAGGTCATGGTATAGTCCCCCAGATGCAGCCGCAGGAAGGTTTCGTTGGTGGATAAAGACATCTGGAAGAACTGGTGGATGGGATCCAAAAAGAGCACCAGATACAGCAGCGGCGCAAACCCGGTCTTCTGGGTATAGAACAGCAGAATCATGGTGACATCCGCACACAGCGTTGCTGTCAGAGTGGCACTGAGAACGTTGACCAGCATCTGCTGGATGGGATGTGCCGTAAAAGAAAGGCCCATAAAGACGATGCCGCTCAGAATCATCAGTGCCGTCAGTACCAACAAATCCAGGAAAAACAGAATCACCATTTCCAGAAGCTTCGCCAGCACGACGTGACGGCGGGACACGCCATTGCCGATGGCAATCTGCATGGTCTTTGCCCGGAAATCATCGGTAAAGACGGCGGAAAGTTCTCCTATGCCGCAAATCACGGCGGCGACCGTCAAATAGGTGTGGATGGAACTGGCAAATCCCAAAGCGTTGAGATTATTCTTCATAGCAAGGCCCACCTGCAGCGCAACCAGAACCGCCATGCACAGAATCAGCCAGATATAGCGCAGGACCAGATGAAAAATACGGTAAAAATCCGCACGGATGTAATTAAGCATTCTCTTCTCTTCCTACAAGACCAAAGTAGTAGTCCTCCAGGCTCTTGGCCTCCTGGACCTCGCTGAGGACCTTCACATCGGCGTTCTTCAGGGCCTCCCGGGCCTTCTCCAGGTCATCCACATAGATACGGACGGCCCTTTGCTCGGTCAGCAGGTCCTCCTGGGTGATGGTACGGGGTACGGTACCTTCGTTGACGATGCCGAAGCGATGGGCAGTGTGCTGCAGCTCTCCCAGGATGTGGGAGGAGATGATCACCGTCATGCCCTGCTCCTCGTTCAGCTTCTGCACCAGGGCGCGGATGTCGGCAATGCCCTGGGGGTCCAGGCCGTTGGTGGGCTCGTCCAGGATCAGAATTTCGGGACGGCTCAGAAGGGCGTTGGCAATGCCCAGGCGTTGCCGCATACCCATGGAGAAGCGCCGGACAGGCTTGTTGACCCCGTAAAGGTCCACGATTTTCAGCACTTCGTCAATGACGGACTTGTCCTTTACGCCCTTCAGGCGGCAGTAGTATTCCAGGTTCTGCCGGGCGTTCAGACCGTCGAAATAGTTGCTGCCCACCATGAAACCGATCTTGGCCCGGCCGGCGGACAGGTCCTTGCTGTCGCCGCAGATGGTCAGCTCTCCCTTTTCGTAGGGAGACAGGCCCAGGATGACCTTGAAGAGTGTGGTCTTACCGGCACCGTTCCGCCCTACCAGGCCGAAGATGTCGCCCTTGTGAATATCCAGGTTCACATTGGTGAGAACCTTATGCTTTCCGTAGCTTTTTTCAATCCCTTTCAGGGAAATGACAGATTCACTCATGTTATTCTCCTTTATTTACCAGACCAGGATCCGGTCTTCCTCGGCCACATACATGCCGTCGCCGGGCTGAATGTTGTAGGTCTTCTGGAACTCTTCAAACTGGGAAACCGTTACATTGGTTCGCAGCATTCCCAAGGGGTGCTCATCGTTGGCGGACATCAGCTCCACCATGTACGTGTTGTGGGCACGCCAGAGCCTGGCATAGCTGCGGAAGAATAGGTCATAATCGAAGTCCGGAATTCCCTTAGCCACCGTTAGCGCGGACTTCATGCCGCCCATATCGGCAATGGCCTCACCGGACAGGTTATCTCCGTTGAGATAGGCGTTTTCCGCCACTGGGGCAAGACCGCTGTAGAATCGGATCAGATCGGCGGCCCGGGTATCGAAGGACAGCCGGTCCTCGTCGGTCCACCACATCCGGTAGTGGCCGTCCTGGTCGTAGGCATAGCCGGCGGTATCAAAGCCGTGGGTGATCTCATGGCCGATGACGGTACCGATGCCGGCCAGATTCTCTTCTATGGCCTTGTCGGTGCTGTAGGCTTCCCCAGAGGCCAGAAAACCGGCAAGAATGTTGATGGAGTTGTCCATAGGATTATACATGGCGTTGACCATGGTGGTGGGAATCTGGGTCAGGTCCCAGTTGCTCCGGTCCACCTTCTGGTTTACAAGCCCTGCCTGCAGGTCCATGTTGAATCGGCTGATTCTGGAAACCGCGTCCAACAGATTTTCGCAGCCCTCGAAGGAAAGAGCGGTGTAGTCGATCAGATTATCCGGATACAGCACATGCAGGCCCATGTTGTCCAGTTTTGCCAGGGCCTCGACCCGGGTCTCTTCCCCAAGCCAGTCGGAATTCTCCAAGGTCTGCCGGAATGCCTTTTGAATATTCAGGACCAACTGCGTCAGATCTGCCTTCTGCCGGGCAGTGCAGTAGTGGGCCACATACATCTGCTGGAAAGCATCCGACAGGAAGGGGGCCACAAACCGATTGAAAACTGCCTGCCGTGCGGCATTCTGCTCTTCTTCCTCCGTCATTTCCTCCTGAGTGGTCGTCGGGGCGGACCGTTTCGCCTGGCGTATGCTTTCCTCAGCCAGGGTGTTGGTACCGTCGTCCAGCAGGGTGACGGCGTTCAGCGCGGTGTGGATCTCCAAATATGCTTTGATATCCGACAGATTTCTGTCACAGTAGATTCTGCCCAGCTCCTCCAGCTGAATCCCGCAGGGGACGGTGTAGGTCCTGGAGGCGCCCAGACCGTACTCTTCCAGAATCGCGCCAAGGGGGAAGTTCCCACAGAGGGCATCCAGCTCTTCCCTGCTGTAGATCGCGTCGTTTTCTGTCCAGTAGGTGTTCTCTTGCACATCAGACTCATATGGCAGGCATCGCACGAGCTTGCATTCAAAACGGTAGCATCCGGTAAGCATCGCATTGATTTGGGAAGCGCTGTAGCCAAGCCGCCCGAAGATGCTGCCAATCAGCTCCCGATTGTACAAATCGTAGCCGACTCCGTCCGTGTTGAGGTTGAGATAATTGTCCTTGTCCGGGAGCACCAACTCCGCCTGCGGCTGGATCATCACCGTATAGTCGTCCCCGGCCCGGTCGGTGTAGGCTGCCTGGACGGAAAAGGGAGCCAGCTGAATATCGAACAGGTTCTCCCCCTGCTCATTGCGGAAATAAGCGGTCATCTCCTCCATGGAGGAGATGTCTTCTATACCCTCCAGATAAGACCGAAGGGGTTCCACGCCTTTCTCCGCCCGGCCTTGAGCATCCTCCCCTTGGGCATAGAGATAATTTACCAGCTCCTGGATATGGGTCAACTTCTCTGGTGCCAGGATCTCGGGATCCGCCCCCGTGACATTCTCCGGGGCGATGGTATAGAGCGCCCCCATCTTATCCGCAAAGGGCTCCCCGATAAAGGTACCCAGATCCAGGCTATCCGTTCCCTCCGGCAGGGGTTCCAACAGGAAATCCCGGTTCACGGCGGTATAGAAGTCATCCTTCACATTTGTGGGAGTATCCGCATCAATAGAGCCGTCAATGGACGAATCAATCCACTTAGAATCCTTGGAAATTGTCCGGTTCTTTGTCACATCTGGCATGTACTCCGAGAGTTTTCCAAGTAGTGCCTCCTGAGAGCAGCCAGTTAGCAGCAAAGCCACCAATATACAGGCAATCAGACGCAGAAACAAACGTTTACGTTTCATTCGCAGCTTCCTTTCTTCTGCTTCGCCCCAGCCCGAAAGCCACGGCACTCCAGAATAATGTTACCTGCATCTTATCATCAGAATATGCACAGAATCTACACACCGTCCATTTTCTCACGTATTTCCCTGCGAATATACAGCAATTTGACAATTTTTTTGGATGTCCATCTTGAAGTGGATGGGCTGTCATGCGTCGTATAAAATTTTACGCAAATAAAAATTTCCCTCTTGGCAAGGGATAATTTGCAGTGCTATTATATCGGCACAAATTGTTTAAGAACAAATGTGCGAATAATGTTCGCAATTATGGAGGTAGCTGTATGCATGTCCCAGTCCTATCCAGAAACGATATAGAGCAGATAGCAAGAAAAATCCTTGCTATCTACACTGAAGCATATGTCCCCCAGAAGCACCTGTTCTACCAGGTTGTCCCGGAGGATTTGGCCGAAGTGTTAGGCCTGGACGTACCCGCTGGCGCAGCTCGCTTTCCTCTCGCATGACCTCTGGATTGAAATATCTCT
>ERZ1035006.1004-NODE-1004-length-20266-cov-6.778042_pt1 | contig 20266 bp, 18 predicted proteins | sample MGYA00520694_ERZ1035006 | MGnify/ENA primary metagenome ERZ1035006 (study PRJEB33766, sample SAMN09781746) | gut metagenome | biome: gut microbiome | host: Homo sapiens | place: Madagascar | study: EMG produced TPA metagenomics assembly of the PRJNA485056 data... | reverse complement strand
CAAGAATATCTTCCTTATGGAAATCCCAAAATGACGATAAATCCAGATGTATGACATTATATTGATTCAGGTGTTCTTCGAAATCATCCTGTTTTGCAATCTCAAACGAAGAAAAAAGCTCTCTGGAATCACTTCCCAGACTATAATACGCATCTATCATGCCGGCCGCCTGCGACTTCCCAAAACGCCTGGCATGGCTGATCGCAACACATTTTCTCTCCGTTGATAACAGATGATTTAATTCCTCCAGAAGTCCTGTTTTGTCCACATATATCGGACCTCTTACCGCCTGTTTAAAGCTATCGTTATCCGGATTAAAATATACTCCCATTTTGCCTCCTCGCCTGCGACTGTTTCTTTTTGGATCATATCGTCCTGATATCTGATTTTAATATAACTGATAACTACCTGATTTTCAATTGTGAAAACAAAATTCGTTCTCTATTTTCCAGACATTCACATCACAGTTCAATCACATCCGTGACAGTCAATACCGTATCACAGACTGTAAAATGGATATCGTACCCTGCATAGGCAATCTTGTACACACGCCCCGGGTCGCGGTGCACCGCCGGCCGCGGATCCTGCTGCAAAAATGCAGCCGCTCCCGCCCGCTTTTCTTCCGGCAGCCGTTCTAATAATTCTACCGGAAAATCAACATCCAGTGCATGGTCTTTGACACGGTCGCCAAAACCGCCGGTCGCATCCGGATGTGCATCTACATACGGCAGATACGGCTTCACATCATAGATCGGTGTGCCATCCATCAGATCCACACCTGCAACCATAAGCACCGGTCCATATGTCTCATCCTGGCGCAATCCAATCAGACGCACACATGACAGCCCGATTGGATTCGGACGAAATGGGGAACGCGTCGCAAAGACTCCCATGCGCGTTCTGCCCCCAAGCCGTGGCGGCTTAACCGTCGCCGACCAGTGCTCCCGCTTTGCCTCAGAAAACTCCCACAGCAGCCACAGATGCGAATATTCCTCGATTCCACGGAATGCCTCGATCTGCCGGTACTCCGGCTCAAATACGATCTCCCCGGTCAGTTCGTCCACGAGACTGCTCTGGCGTGGAATACCGAACTTTGTCGGAAAGTCGGTCCGGATATGGGCGATGACCCGGATTGTGGATGGTGTTGGCATGTGATAACTCCTTTCATCTTCTCAACTATTTCGGCGTTTGCGAAACTATTTCATCATCGGGCTACCTGGCTGTGGGCGCAGTGGCCCGGATCATAAAAATAGTTCCGCAAACGGAAAGTGCTTCTCACCTTTTGGATACTCCTGATCCAGATATACTTCCCGGATATCGCGCTCTGCTTCCTGCACTTCCAATAAAAGTTCATTGGATGACATGCGCAGCGCCCCTCCAGAGCTGACTGTCAGCTGTTCGAGCCCATCCGAGGTAGCGACCGTCACTTTGACCTTTTTTCCAAGCGTGCGGACATACTCCTCGATATACATATCCGCCGTCTGTCCCTCACGCGTAAATACAAGGTGGATATTGTGGTAATCCTGCTCACTGCCCGCGCCGCCTTTCCGTTTGTACGCATCATAGACAACAATCAGATGACACTTTTTATAGCCCTGGTAATTGCATAAAATATCATTCAGCCGGTCGCGCGCCGCATCGAGATTCTGCGCCGCCAGTGTTTTGAGATCCTCCCACGCAAAAATCACATTATAACCGTCTACGATCAGGTATTCGTCCGGTGCCGCTGCCGGTTTTCTCGGATAAGAGGTATCCTCCGGACGGTGAAGCCGCGATGCATAGGACTTCGTCTTTTGCATCGGTGCACTCCCCCTCTCGTAGCCCAGATCCGTATCCGACGCTCCGGTTCTGCGCTTCACCTCACCGAACGTGCGGGTAAATATCTCTTTCAATTCCTGTTCATCCGCATAGCCACCACTACCCGAACGACTCGCCCGTGACTGCTCCCTCGCCTGCAGCATGCGCGCCTGCTCCTCTAAAAGTGCCTGTTCATAGGCTTTCATATCGATGGAGCCGGGCACATGGATACCATTCGGATCCGATACAGCATCCGCAGAAAAGGCACTGTCAAGATGCATATATTCTTCCACTGCATACCACGGCACGACAAAGCCCGCACCATGTGCACAGAACACGGAACCGGTCGGATGATCCAGATCCGACTCACTGTCATAGCCAATCTCCGTTACGATCTCCTGCTGGCGCTTTTCGTCCACAGGCTCATATCCGGCCAACTCTAACGTCAGCCGCCCACAGCCTCTCGTATATGCATGAACCTCTGACAGATATCCCTGCATCTGCTCTGCCGGCGCACGTCCAATGAGCCTGGTCATCACTCCGTCAGCCGCCGTCTCCGGAGGCTCAAAACTACCCTTCATCCGCTGGATATCTGCCATCGCGTGCCCGATCTGCCCGGTCGGCACATCCAGTGTAAAACGGTAATACGGCTCAAGCAGCACACTCTGCGCCTTTTTCAGTCCCTGCCGGATCGCACGGTATGTCGCCTGGCGGAAATCCCCGCCTTCCGTATGCTTCTGATGTGCGCGTCCGGTCAGAAGTGTGATCCGCACATCAGTAACCGGCGCCCCGGTCAGTACCCCCGGATGTTCCCGCTCCTGCACATGTGTCAGAATGAGCCGCTGCCAGTTACGGTCTAACACATCTTCCTTACAGGCAGTCGCGATCTCTATCCCGCTGCCACGCTCGCCCGGTTCGAGCAACAGGTGCACCTCCGCATAATGGCGCAGTGGTTCATAATGTCCGACTCCCTCGACCGGCGCAGCGATCGTTTCTTTATATACAATATGCCCTTCCGCGAAGGAGACTTCCTCATGGAACCGCTGCCAGATCAGATTCTTCAATACCTGCGTCTGTACCTCACCCATGAGCTGCATATGAATCTCACGTGAGCGCTCATTCCAGATCACATGAAGTAACGGATCTTCCTCTTCGAGCTGCCGCAGCTTTCCTAAAAATACAAAAGCATCACACGTATCCGGCAGCACGAGCCGGTATGTCATGACCGGTGCCAGGCTCGGAGGTGTCAATGTTGTCAGGGCTCCCAGCCCATCTCCGGCCGCTGTGTGGATGAGCCCCGGCAGCACACAGACATCACCGGCAGACACTTCATCGACCGTCTCATATTTTGTACCGGAGTACAACCGGATCTGATTGACCTTTTCCGGTTCATCTGCCCCTGTATCGAGCACCTCCTTGACCTGCAGCCGTCCCCCGGTCAGACGGATCCAGCTCAGACGGTTTCCGGCATCGTCCCGCGAAATCTTGAACACACGTGCGCCGAATGCGCCGTCTGCATCCCATTCCGGCTCTGGCAGATACTGTTCCATGCCATCCAGTAACTCACGCACGCCCTCGTCCTTTAGCGCTGTACCAAAAAAGCAGGGGAAGATCGTCCGCCCCTGTACATGCGCTGCGAGCTGTGTCTCGTCCAGCGCTCCATCTGTCAGGAATTGATTCAACAGTTCCTCCTCACACATGGCTATATTTTCCATCCACTGCGCATCATGCTCCGCAGAAAAATTCTGACATCCGTCAGATAACTCCTGCTGCAGATGTGCCATCAGCTCTCCCTGCTGACGGTCTGTCAGATCCATTTTATTGATAAATAAAAATACCGGGATCTGATAGTGTTCAAACAGCTTCCACAATGTTCTCGTATGGCTCTGCACACCGTCCATCGCACTGATTACGAGCACGGCGGCATCCAATACACTCAGGACACGCTCCATCTCTCCTGAAAAATCCACGTGTCCCGGTGTGTCGAGCAGTGTGATCTCCCGTTCTCTCCAGCTAAAACGTGCCTGCTTGGAAAAAATGGTGATACCACGCGCACGCTCCTGCTCATCCGTGTCTAAAAAAACATCCCCGTGATCCACACGTCCACGGGAACGGATCGCACCTGCCTCATAGAGAATACTCTCTGAGAGTGTCGTCTTTCCCGCATCTACGTGTGCCAGGATGCCAATACTTCTTTTTTTCGTCATTTATGAATATGCGGTTCTGAAATAATCGTTCAACTGCCTGAGTGAACGAACCAGAATATCCAGCTCCTCCTCCGATAGATTAGCCTTGGCATTGGCGATCATCTGCTCGTGGAATCTCTTATGATGTTCATAAGCCGCCTTACCGCGTTCTGTCAGCGTCAGATAGACAACACGCTTGTCCTTGTCACTGCGGGTCCGCACGACATAGCCATGCTCGACCAGACCATCGACAGCCCTTGTCAACGTTCCGGTCGTGACAGACATGAGCTTTGCGACCTCGGAACTGCGCTTTGCCTCGCCGAGCCCGATCGCTTCTACAATATGCATATCATTGTTTGTCATATCGGAAAACTCCTCTGTAATCAGGCATTTTCCTTCAATATCCATCAGATCCTGAAACAGATGGACCAGCACTTCATTCAGTGTCTCGTCTGTGTTCATAGTACGACTCCTTTACCACTTTATCACCGCGGCTCCCCACGTCAGACCGGCGCCAAATCCGGCCAAAACGATATACTCGTTTTCTTTTATCATATCATTTTTATTCAAATAATCCAAGAGGATCGGTACACTTGCCGCAGAAATATTACCACATTCCTGTAAATTCATCGGAAACTTGTCAAGCGGCTGTCCCAGGCGTTTTGCGACAGAAGCTATAATACGGCTGTTCGCCTGATGCAGCACAAAATGGCCGATGTCTGCAATAGAAACCCCTGCCTGTTCCACTGCTTCTGCCACAACATGCGGCACAGTGCCCACAGCAAACTTGTACACAGCCTGACCATCCATCTCCACATATGGATGCTCTGTCTCATGCGCCGTATACGGATTCACGAGCGGACGGCCTCCACAGGATAAGACACCTCCCCGTGAACCATCCGAATACTGGACAAAAGACCTCAATCCGCGGTCTGTCCCATCCGGTATCTCGCGGATCACAGCTGCCCCTGCGCCGTCACCAAAGAGTACACATGTCCCCCGATCTGTCCAGTCCATCATCTTGGAGAGTGTCTCAGCTCCGATAATCAATGCATTTTTATATACACCGCTTTGCAGATACACAGCTGCCGTATTCAACGCAAATAAAAAACCGGAGCATGCTGCATGCAGGTCAAACGCGACAGCATGTGATGCGCTGAGTGCCGCCTGTACTTCACAGGCGAGTGTAGGCAGCACATGATCCGGTGACAAGGTCGCCGCAATGATCAGATCCAGTTCATCCGCCTGGATGCCAGCCTCAGTGAGCGCCTGCTTTGCTGCATCTACGGACAATCCACTGGTCGTCTCCTCCACCGCCAGATGTCTGGCACGGATGCCGGTACGGCTGCTGATCCACTCATCCGATGTATCCATGATCTGCGCGAGATCATCGTTTGTGACGCGCTTTGTGGGAAGCGCACTTCCGGTTCCACATATTTTTATCATCCCATACTCCTTATCCGCAATCTTAGAATTTCCGAAAACGCTCATAGCGGGCTGCCGCCAGTTCCTCGCCGCTCTTTTTACGATTATCCTTTAAAAACCGTTTCAACTCGCGCTTCATCGCACGTGCGACCGACTCACATGCTGCCTGGTCCGCGCCACCAAATTCTGGGATGATTCCATCAATCACACCGAGCGAGAGCAGATCCTGCGCCGTAATCTTCATGACGGACGCGGCTTCCTTCGCGCGCCTGCCATCTTTCCATAATATAGAAGCAAAACCTTCCGGCGAAAGAATCGAATATACCGCGTGCTCGAGCATCCACACCTCATTGCTGACTGCCAGGGCGAGTGCACCGCCACTGCCACCTTCGCCGATCATAAATGTGAAGGTCGGCACATGCAGGTCGCTCATCTCATACAGATTCCGCGCGATCGCTTCACCCTGTCCGTTTTCTTCTGCCTCCATACCCGGATAAGCACCGGATGTATTGACAAATGTAATGACCGGACGGCCGAACTTCTCTGCCTGTTTCATCAGCCGCAATGCTTTGCGGTATCCTTCCGGGGAAGGCATCCCATAATTGCGCGCCGCACATTCTGCGATCGAGCTGCCCTTTTGAATACCAATCACCGTCACCGGCTGTCCATCCAGCCAGGCGATACCGCCAATGATCGCCGGATCATCCCGAAAATAGCGGTCTCCGTGCAGTTCCATAAAATCATCAAAGACTGCCGCAATATAGTCTCTGGACTGCAGACGGTTCATCTGCCGCGCCTCGCGTACCTTTTCCCAGGCGCTTCTGTCCTTTTCATGGCTGGCACGTTCACGCATCAGTTCCGTTGGCTCATAATTATCATTTTCCCGCATCGGATCAAAGTTCGCCACACCGCTCGCCGCATGACATTTCAATAACTGATATAGCGTCAGTTTCAGATCCTTTCGTTCCACAATACGATCCACAAATCCATGCTGCAGCTGAAATTCTGCTCTCTGGAACCCTTCCGGCAGCCGCTGCCCGATCGTCTGCTCGATCACACGCGGACCGGCAAAACCAATCAGTGCACCGGGTTCTGCGAGGATTACATCACCGAGCATCGCAAAGCTCGCTGTCATTCCACCCGTCGTCGGATCCGTCAACACTGAAATATAGAGCAGTCCTGCCTTGGCATGCTGCTTTAACGCTGCCGATGTCTTGGCCATCTGCATGAGCGAAATAATGCCCTCCTGCATACGTGCACCGCCCGAACAACAAAACAGGATCACCGGCAGACGCTCCGCAGTCGCACGCTCCACGGCTGCCGCAATGCGTTCGCCGACGACATGTCCCATACTACCCATCAGAAAGCGTGCGTCACAGACACCGATGACTGCATCCATTCCATAGATAGTCCCTTTTCCGACTGTCACACCCTCGGTCAGTCCTGTTTTTTCACGCGTATCCCGCACTTTCTGCTCATACAACGGAAAATCCAGCGGATTGACCACATCCGATGTCTCCTTGGTAAACCACGGTGTAAAGCTGTCTTCATCCGCAACCATGCGCAGGCGGTTGTTTGTCCGGACCCGGAAATAATAATTACAGTTTGGACAAATATATTTCTTCCGGACTACCTGCTCTTTGCTGACTGACGCTCCACAATTTTTACAGACGATCTGCTCCTCCTGCGGTGCCTGAACTAAAACAATATCTTTCTCTTTTTTTCTTGACTTTAATAATGCTGACATTTGTTCGCTCCATTTATCGTACACACATCTCTTTTACTGACTTTCTTACCCGATTGCAAATGTAAGCTGTGCCTGACAGACAAGCTTTCCATCCACATAAGCCTTCGCGCTGCCTACACCGATCGGTCCTTTTTCTTTTATAATCTCGGTCTCCAGCATGAGCACATCACCGGGCAGTACCTTCTGTTTAAACTTTGCATGGTCGATACCCGCAAAATATGCTGTTTTTCCTTTATTTTCCTCTTTTGCGAGAATGGCTGCCGCACCGGTCTGTGCCAGTGCCTCTACAATGAGGACTCCCGGCATCACAGGTTCGCCCGGGAAATGCCCTGCGAAATATGGTTCATTATAGCTGACGCATTTTTTTGCGACTGCACGCACACCGGCCTCCAGCTCCTCTACCGTGTCAATCAGCAGCATCGGCTGTCTGTGGGGTATGATCTCCATGATCTCTTTTGTCGTAAGCAATGACATCACGCTTCCTCCCATCTGTGAAACAGCAGACTGGCATTATGTCCGCCAAATCCAAGCGAGTTGCTGAGTGCATACGGAACAGCTTCTTCATAGGCACTCTTGCAATAATCCAGATCCAGTTCCTCATCCGGAGTCTCATAGCCAACGGTCGCATGAATGTATCCTTCTTCCATCTGCTTGACACATGCGATCGCTTCCACCGCACCGGCGGCACCGAGCAGATGCCCGATCATGGACTTGGTCGAATTGATCTTCAGATTGGCAGCATGTACACCGAATGCCAGCTTGATCGCACGCGTCTCAAATAAATCATTGTGATGGGTCGCGGTTCCGTGTGCATTCACATACGTGATCTCCTCCGGTGCCACACCTGCATCATTCATCGCATTCGTCATTGCACGTGCGGCTCCTGCTCCATCTTCTGCCGGCGAAGTGATGTGATACGCATCCGAAGAACATCCATATCCGACCAGCTCTGCATAGATATGTGCCCCCCGCTTTTTGGCATGCTCCAATTCCTCTAATACGAGCACTCCTGCGCCCTCACCCATCACAAATCCGCTGCGGTTTTTATCAAACGGCAGCGAGCATTTTGCCGGGTCATCGACCGGCGACAATGCGGTCAGCGCATGAAAACCTGCGATTCCAGTCGGTGTGATGCAGCTCTCTGTACCGCCTGCAAACATCACATCTGCCTCTCCGTGCTGGATCGAGCGGAATGCTTCTCCGATCGAGTTGGTACCTGTCGCACATGCCGTCACGACATTGATGCTCTTGCCTTTGAGTCCCAGCTGGATCGACACATTGCCTGCCGCCATATTACTGATCATCATCGGTACAAACAACGGATTGACTCTCGACGGTCCCTTCTCCAGTATCTTGGCATATTCGCGCTCGATTGCCTGCAGACTTCCGATGCCGCTTCCGATCGCAGTACCCATCAGATAGGCATCCTCCTGTCCGAGCTCCAGCCCACTATCTGCCAGTGCCTCTTTTGCAGCGGCTACCGCATACTGTGAAAACAGTTCCATGCGTTTCGCTGCCTTAAAATCCATATAATCTTTGCCCTCAAAGCCTTTGACCTCTGCCGCAATATGATTTTTGTATTCGCTCGTATCAAAGTGCGTAATCGGTGCAAACCCGATCTGTCCTTTTTTTACTGACTGCCAGAAGCTGTCTACATCCAGTCCGATAGGAGTAATGGCTCCCATCCCGGTCACTACAACTCGTCTCATTCTCTTTTCCCTCTCATGCTTTTTCTATTTTAGGCGTTTGCGAAACTTTTTTCTATTTGTCTAACAACCGATACTCATGCCGCCGTCTACCGCGATGATCTGTCCGGTCACATAACGTGCCGCATCAGATGCGAGGAATGCAGCTACCTCTGCCACTTCTTCCGGCTCACCGATCCGTCCGAACGGAATATGCCCTGTCATCGCAGCCTTCGCGCTGTCTGTCATTGCATCGATCATCTCTGTCCCTATAAATCCCGGTGCAATCGCATTGACCGTGATCTGTCTGCCTGCCAGTTCCCGCGCTACGCTTTTTGTCAGTCCGATCACCCCTGCCTTGCTCGCCGCATAATTCGCCTGTCCCGCATTTCCGAGCAGTCCTGCGACAGAAGCAATATTAATGATCCGTCCGCTGCGCTGCTTTAAAAACTGTCTGCCTGCATGACGGATCGTGTGGAATGCACCTTTGAGGTTTGTATTGATCACTGCATCAAAATCTGCCTCACTCATCCTCATGAGCAGTCCGTCTCTCGTGATACCCGCATTATTTACAAGCACATCCAGCCTGCCATAGCGTTCCACAATCTGGCGGATCAGCTCCCCGCACGCTTCAAAATCGCTCACATCACACTGCATCGCCACTGCCTCATGCCCGGACGCATGGATCTGCGTAACGACATCTTCTGCCCGCTGCGCAGAGCCGTTGTAATTAACGATCACCACATATCCGTCTGCCGCCAGCCTCCGCGCGATCGCTGCTCCAATTCCACGTGACGCGCCGGTTACAAGTGCAATCTTTTTATCCAACATAGGCTTTCATATCCTCCAGTTTATCGATCGACACGCTGGTCACATCACGGTTGATCTTGCGCATAAATCCGTTCAGCGACTTGCCCGGTCCGATCTCTACGAATTCATCCGCCCCATCCGCAATCAGGCGTTCAATGGTCTGCTGCCAGCAAACCGGATGACATACCTGCAGAGCCAGAAGCGAACGGATCTTCTCCGGATCCGTCACATAATCAGCTGTGACGTTCGACAAATATCCGATCTTTGGTGTCCTGACCGCCACCTTCGCCAGATCCTTTGCCAGTTTCTTTCCTGCCTCCTGTAATAACGGGGAGTGGAATGGTCCGCTGACTTTGAGCGGTATAACCCGTTTCGCACCTGCCTCTTTACATGCTGCTGACGCGCGGTCGACCGCTCCGGTTTCTCCGGTAATGACTATCTGTCCGGGGCAGTTATAATTTGCCACAAATACTTCTCCGAATGTCTTCTCACAGACCTCTTTGACCGTCATTCCATCCAGTCCAAGTACTGCTGCCATTGCTCCGCCGACAGGTACTGCCTCCTGCATATAAGTTCCGCGTTTTTTGATCAGTGCAAATACATCAGCCGGTGCCATCACCTCTGCCGCTAAAATCGCCCCATATTCCCCAAGGCTGAGTCCTGCTGCAGCGTCTGCCACGATTCCCTGATCTTTTAACACCGCCAGGATCGCTGCCTCCGTCGTCAGCATCGCAATCTGTGTGTATGCTGTCTGATTCAGCCTGTCAGCACTTTCTGCTTCAAAACACAGCTTTGCAACATCGAGTCTAGCTGCCTCCGATGCCATCTCATATACATCTTTTGCCGCCTGGAAATTGTCATAAAACTCTTTTCCCATTCCGATATACTGCGATCCCTGTCCGGGGAACATAAATACTCTTTTTCCCATATCTGCTCCTTCTATACACATCTATACACATTTATACACATATCTATCAGGCATCTGCGAAACGATCTGAACACGTATTGCCGATGGCGTTTTCGCTCAGGCAGAACTCCTGTCCCAACAGTTTCCGCGCGCCTGTGATAATCTCCGAAATGATCTCCTCACACGTATCGCATCCGTGAATCAGCCCTGCGATCTGACCCGCCATCACACTGCCTTGCACGACATCGCCATCCACGACTGCCTTACGCAGCGCGCCCAGTGTCAACTGCTCCAGTTGTTCCAGCGATGCGCCGTTTTGCTCCATTCTCAGATACTCACGCGTCATCTGATTGCGCAGCACGCGGATCGGATGCCCGGTACTGCGTCCGGTGACCTCCGAATCAATATCCTTTGCCTTTATCACGCGCTCCTTATATGCCTCATGCACGATGGATTCCCGGGCCACGACAAACCGCGTGCCCATCTGTACACCGGCTGCTCCGAGCATGAGCGCTGCTGCAAATCCACGTGCATCCGCGATACCTCCAGCCGCAATGACAGGGATCTGTACCGCATCCACGACCTGTGGAACGAGTGTCATCGTCGTGGCCTGCCCGATATGCCCACCGGACTCCGTGCCTTCCGCAACGACTGCATCCGCGCCTGCACGCTCCATCATACGAGCCATCGCAACACTTGCGATGACCGGAATCACCTTTGTTCCATTTTCTTTCCAGCGTGTTATGTATTTTCCCGGATTTCCGGCACCGGTCGTGATCACTGGAATCTGCTCCCGCACCAGAAGATCCGCGATCTCATCTGCCTGCGGATTCATCAACATCAGGTTCACACCAAACGGCTGATCCGTGTGTGCCTTCATCTGTCTGATCTGCTGCTCGACCCACTGCACATCCGCACCACCGACTCCAATAATGCCCAGTCCTCCGGCATTCGATACCGCACTCGCCAGTTCCCAGGTAGCGACCCATGCCATACCTCCCTGAATCAACGGATAGCGGATACCCAGCAGCTCATTGATCATCTCTGCCATATTATTCTTCCACACCCTTGTTCTTTATATAGTCCATCACATCCTGTACAGTGGCAATGTTTTCCAGATCTTCTGAGGGGATCTCCACATCAAACGTCTCCTCCATTGCCATCACCATCTCAAACAGATCCAGTGAATCTGCGTTCAGATCCTCTTTAAACTTCGACTCCGGCTGTACTGCCGCTGCCTCGATTCCTAACTGCTCTGCAATAATTTTCTGTACCTTCTCAAACATTAGCGTGTCCTCGCTTTCTTTTTGTTCTATTTTATTTGCATCTTCAAATAGTTTGTCTATCAAGTATCTGCATTAACAAATCTTTTGATTATCAAACTATCGCATAGTATAGTGCTTTCATGCTTTGTTGTCAACTATTTTTTTTCGTGCCCGAGCGGTATGCGCAGCATTTTATGTGATAGGAATTTCCTATCACATGAAAAAATAGGCGTTTGCGAAACGATTTAATCATTGGGCTGTCTGGCTGTGGCATATACTGTTTGCGAAACATTTTAGTAGGTGAACGGAACATGCAAGCACTATCAACTCAGATGAAGAAGTAGCAGCGCGAGCAAAACAGACATGCTTGCGGGAGCTGCGGACTCTTAATCATGTGCTTGCATGTCCCAAAACCTGACAAAAATAGTTTCGCAAACGCCTAAATGAAAAAACCCTGAAAGGATCTGATCACAAATCATCCCTCCAGGGTTTCTAAAAACTATCGTAACTGTTCAGTACCCTCGCGGATACTACCTTCTGAACAGTTACAAACTATCTCTATACTGTTTTCGAAAAAAAATTACAACTGGAACTGTGCCACAAACTCCCGGATCACAGCTACCGATTTTTTGCACTCCTGCAGCTTGTCGTATCCGTCAGTGACTAATTCCTGTGTCTTTCCGGATTTTTCCGCAATACCGTTGATGCCATCTGCAGACTGTTCTACCATCGTATTGATATTGTCTACCGTAGCGGTGATCTGCCCGATGTGCTCCTCCAATGCTTCCACTGCCTGTTTCGTCTCCACCATCACCTGCTGGAACGTGTCTGCATCTTCATGATACTGTGCACCCACTTTTGTGAAATTCTCATAATCTCCAAGAACTGTATTCTCGAGGAATTCCATGATCGTTGTCAGACATTCGGTCATATTTGTGACGGCACTGTTGACCTCACCTACGATCTCATCAATCGTCGCAGCAGTATCCAGTGTCTGCGTTGCCAACGCACCGATCTCCGATGCCACAACCGCAAAGCCCTTTCCTGCATCACCGGCTCTGGCTGCCTCAATATTCGCATTGAGTGCCAACAGGTTTGTCTGGGAAGAAATCTCCTTGATATTTTCTGTCAGCTCATTGATCTTCTTGACTGATTTAGACTGTTCAACTGCCAGATCTGTCTTTTCACGCATGACTGCATACATCTCGTCCGTCTTATCGCGGGACTCCCTGCTGAGTTTTTCCATTTCAGCAGCACGTGACTGGATCTGTCCGGAATTTTTCTCGCCATCCTCTGCCAGATGGTAAATGTTCTGTGAACTATCCCGCATCACACCGACATTTTCAACGATACTCGTCGTACCCGCGCTAGTCTCCTGCATGCCCGCTGCCAGTTCCTGCGATGCAGCCGAATTGTCCTCTGCATAAGCACTGTTCTGCGTCATAATATTGTTCAGATTATCCGTGTTCGCAGACAGCACATCTTCTGTCTGCTGAAGACTGCTCATCATATCGCGCAGTTTCTTTCTCATCAGATGAATCTCATTCGCCATCACGCCGATCTCATCCTTTTGCCTGCGCAGCTTCGCTCCGTCCTCCGTCGGACTGAAATCAAGCCGTGACGTCTGCTCGATCATCGCCGTCAACTGACGGATCGGCTTTGTCAGCCCGGTTCCGACCACAATTCCAATCACGATCGACAACACAAAGGCGATGAACATCGCCACCACGATCATATTCATGAGCCGGTATGCTTCTGTATATACCTCTGCGACCGGCGCAGTCAGTACGAGTTTCATACCATTATCAAGGTTAAAATACGCCAGCTTCTTTTTGACACCCTGATAGGTATAATCGAATGTCTGCCCCTGTTTGCTGTCGTCTGCCAGAAACTGTGCACTGTCAGACAGCGATCCATCCAGTTCAGACAACGCCGTACCCTCGGACGCGTCCTTGTGATACATAATATTTGCCGCATCATCTGTCACAAATGCATATCCGGTATCATAGATCACCGTTGCATCTACCTGGTCTGTGATCTGTGAAAAATCAATATCCATGCCGACGACACCGATTGATGTGCCATCATCCGCATACAGCGGTACAACATAAGAGATCATATAGATATTTACATTCTCATTCATGTACGGGGACATCCAGATCGCTTTTCCTGCCTGTACCGGCAGATAATACCACCCGACATGCTCCACATCGCCTTCTTCATACATGGAAAAATCTGTCGGTGTCAGGCATTCCAGCTCTGCATCCACCGTCTGACGCTGTGCAAACACACCCGAAGTCGAATTGGAATACTGCGGATTGTACCGCAGATACACTGTGACCGCTCCGTCCGTATGATTGGCGAAGTCAACGACTGTCTGCTGTACCTGAGCCGTGTATTCATCTGCATAATCCTTATTCTGTACAAATGACGCATAATCAAAATTACTCATCGCCACTTCACTGAGCGTGTCCACCGACTGTGCGATCTTCTGGATCGTCGCATTGATCTCTTCCGCACGGTTCTGACCCGTCAGCTGCATCTGTGTGAGCGCATCCGCTCCGGCTGACCAGGCTGAATTCACCATAGAAATAGCTCCTATCAGCACTGCCGTAAATAGTGAACAGCACACAATCGCCAGTATCAGTTTCTTTCGTATTGATCTCATGATACCTCCCCCCAGAACACCTTCCTGCTTTCCCCTGTTCTGTACTTGTTATTTTTCTCATTTTACCACAAAATGAAACGGCTGTATCACTTTTTTCTTATTTTTCACAGATGTAATAGACTTATCCATGCGCTACGGCACATACTGCTCGGTCACTGCTGTAATATAATTGTTTTCTATTCTGAGCTTGTAAGGAATATCCAGATCCTTCCGTTCCTCTAAGATCTGTTCCATTTCTTCCCGCGTCACAAGTTTCGGCTCATAATTATTCTCCCAGTCGAGTATCTGGAACCTGCAGTTATCATCGACCGGACGTTTATCAAAATCTATGGACTCGTTATAGACATAAAAGCCGGATGGCGCATCCTCCTCTGTGATTCCCAGTTCATCGGCACGTTCACCCGGCACCTCTACCCATTCCACCGGGTCAAACGCGCAGGATCTTCCCCTCAGCCAATCGATGTAGACCATCTCCTCCCCGACATCGCCCAGCCATCTCATCCTCTCATCGTATGCTTCCTCTGACATGAATTCCATATGCCCGGTATCATATCCGCAGTCTAAGACGGTCTCACACCATACCGGTGCGCCATTCTCATAGTCTGACACATAGGAGAACACATACTTGTCAAACGAATACTTATCCGCTCCTGAGCTATCCCACTCTAATACCGGTTCATCATCCGCTAAGCCCGAATAATACCACGGCACATAGGCAAAGTTCCAGTTTTCTGAGCCACCGACCCAGTCATTGAGCAGCATACCATAGGTGCCGTATTTTTTGCTCATAATACCGTATATTTCATAACGCCCCGTATCATCCGATGCCATTTTTATCAGTGCATCCGTATGCTCCTTCAAATCCGCTGTATGGTTCCACGGGTAGGCATGTTCCAGCCCGACACTGCTGACGACACGCGTCAGTTCATCAATGCATTCTGTCTGATCCTGAATCAGAGGCTGCTGTACATCATCTGTTTCCATTTTGCCGGCAGAAGCTGTCCCTGGAGCAGCTGTCGCCGCAGCCACATCCTCTCCCTTACAGATCCGGCTTACATATGCTTCAAAATCTGTATCTGCGACCACGTAATGCACACCGTCTCTCTCGATATCCACCAGGTCCTCATCCGTCGCAGAATATCCGCTTGCACAGATATCGGTGCCATCGGATAATACCGCCCGGATCTGGTATAGCGGTGTCAATCCTGCGAATTCATTGCTTCGGCTGGTTTTTTTCACATGTGCCAGCATGGATCCCAGCCCATCGATACGTGCAGCGCTCAGCTCAACCGCAGCGGCATCACTCTGCCCGCGGTGATCAAAGGAAACCGCAGAAACAATGACATCTTTTGTTTCATCATACTGAAATCCGATCGGATTGGTCAAAAAACAGACCGCAACGAGCACACATACTATAACAGCCAGAATGGTCGCTCCCAACGTTGCCTTTTTATGATTCAGCACAGATTTTACACGCTCCTTCACTCCTACTTCTCCGAATGCGAGCGGACAACTGAGTACAAACCGCCGCTGCGTCGCACAGGATAATAAGACTCTCGAATACTCTTTTTTATCGTCATAGCTCATATCCCGGATCACCCTCTCATCACAGGCGAGCTCGATATCCTTGCACAACATGAGATAAGCAATCCAGCACAGCGGATGAAACCAATACACACATAGCATCAGATAACCGATCGTTTTCCACACATGATCGCCCCGTTTCAGATGCGCCCGCTCATGTGCCAGAACATACTCCATCTCCGTCTGCGGCAATGCAGACGGCAGATAGATACGCGGTCTGAACACTCCGAGAAGAAAAGGTGTCGTCACTGCATCGCACACATAACTATTGTCCCTGTAACGAATCGCTTCCCGCACAGAGCGATGCAGCCGGATAACACCCGCCAGCGCATAGATCAGCAGCACAGCCATTCCAACGAGCCAGATGCATCCGGCGATCTCTGTGACAATCTGCACCGGCGCGGCGCTCTCTGACTCCTGATCGGCAAACGCATCACGCAATGCCGGATTCACCCGGTTCTCCACAAATGAGGCACGGCTGTCTATCGATGGTACATACGTCTTTACTCCACCATCCATAACAGTCGTTGACTGGATTGGCTGCGCACTCGGCTGTAAACTAAATGGACTCTCAATCGAAAACGGCACGAGCAGTCTCAGCGCCACGACCGCCCAGAGCAGACAGCAAATCCATTTTGGCATCTTCCGGAACAGGAAACGCACCGCTAACACTGCCAGCACGAGCCAGCCTGCGGTGATACTCATATTTAAAAGCTGTAAGAATATATCTCCCATACTATTTTTCCTCCGCCTGATCAATCATTTTCCGAATGGTGTCTGCTTCTTCCTGTGTCAGCTTCGTATGCTGCGTAAATGCGGCGATAAACGCCGGAAGTGAGCCTGCAAAGGTATCTTCTACATATTGCCTGCTCTGTTTTGCATAAAATTCTTCTCTTGATAACACAGCTGTCACTAATCCATTCTCGTTTTTGAATAATCCTTTATCAATCAGCCGGCGCAGCACATTGTGTGCAGTCGTCCGTTTCCAGTTGAACGCTACCGCTGTCAGCTTGGCGAGCTCTGATGATGTCACCGGCTCATGCTCCCAGATCATATCCGCATACTTCGCTTCAACCACACCTAACTGAATCTCCATACATAAAACCTCCTACTCTGCAAATGTATCGCGCGCAAAAGACCACAAGCAGTAGTCTTATATATAGACTACTGCTTGTGGTCTTTTTTGTCAAGAAAATTCTGCCGGGCGAATACGACCTCAAAAATCGTTCCTCCTGCCGGATTTGGCAGAATCGTAATGATGCCATCATGTACTTTCACAATTTCACGGACAAGAGCAAGTCCGAGCCCTACGCCTCCCAGCTCACGGCTTCTGGATTTATCCACACGAAAGAATGGGTCAAACACCCGCTCTCTCAGCTCCGGTGGGATTCCACTGCCCGTATCCTCTACCGACAGATAAACCTGCTTTTCCTTCTGGCAGGCGGTGACCGTGACCTGTCCGCCCGGATGATTATATTTTATGGCATTCTCAACCAGATTATATACGAGCCTGTAAATGAGAATATCACTTCCCGTCATCGTGGTATCCTCACATGCTCCAACGAGCTTTATATTCTTTTCCTGTGCCAGAGGCTCCAGATCTGCCAAAACCTCTTCCACAATGGCATCCACGATAATTCTGTCATCCCTGCCCACGGTCTGAAGCTCACTCATGTCAAGGAGCGTCTTTACCATCCTGTTTAGTTTGTCATTTTGTTCCGTAACCATCCGGATCGTCTGTAACGTGTCTGCATCATTTCCCGGATGTCCGGCAGCATTGTATAGGTCCAGCTGCACCTGCATCAATGCCAATGGTGTGCGCAGCTCATGTGCTGCATTTGCGGTAAACTGCCTCTGTATCTCAAATGCATCCGACAGACGTTCGAGCATCTTATTATAGGAAATGCCCAGCTGGTTCAGTTCTTTCACATGACATTCCTCTATGCGTGAATCAGACAGATTCTGGACCTGCACCGCTTCTATTTGATCTGAGAACTCCCTGATTGGTCTGAGTGCATGTCCACTGATAAAATACGCGGTCACTCCTCCCAGCAGAGCCAGTAATGCTGATATGACCAGACTGTTTCTTTTGTAGTCGGCCTTATTATTGTACGCCTGGACGGAGACTTCTGCTGCAAACTCATCCCACTTATCATCCGGAATACTGATATAGATCTGCTCAGATGTATTCCCTTTCCCATCTCCCTGGGACTCTACCTTCTCCTGCAGGGAATCAATATAATACACACCGTTTTTATAGACAAACAGCGTCAGGCATCCGCATATAATGGCAATACACAATGTAGTGATGCATGTAAGCCTCCATTGCAGCGACATCCTTTTCATCGTTCAGACTCCTCCCGTATTTTATAGCCCTCACCTACCTTGTTCACAATAGGATCGTAACCCAGCTTCGCCTTTAGCTTTTTCCGGAGCGAAGACATATGTACCCGGATCGCTCCGCTAAAGCTGTCTGCCGAGGCATCCCACACATGCTCGATCAGCTCCTCCTGACTGACCGGCCTGCCCAGATTCATAAGTAAATATTCTAATATACCATTTTCTTTTCTTGTCAGCGGAACTGCCTCTCCCTTTGCATATGCCTCACGTTTCATCGTATCAAACTTTATTTCTCCGCACACCAGACATACCTCCTTCTGCACAAATTTCCTTCTTGTCAGACTTCGGATGCGCGCCTCCAGCTCCTGCAGATGGAAGGGCTTTTCCATGTAATCATTCGCCCCTGCATCCAGCCCCTCCACCTTATCCGCGATCTGTCCTCTGGCAGATAAGATGAGGACTTTTGTCTCATCATTGTATTTCCTGAGTTCTCTCAGAATCTCCATCCCATCCATGCCCGGCAGATTCAGGTCCAACACAATCAGATCATAATTCTCCGACAGAATACAAGTGAGAGCCTCCTCCCCATCATAGCAGGTATCCACCTCATACCCTGCAGCATACAAGCTTTTAGCAACCATATCACATATTTGTTTCTCATCCTCAACGATTAATAATCTCATAATTTTCACCTGCTTCTTAACAATAATTTTACAACGTATATTGTATAATACCAAAGTCAGCTGGTCAATCATACAACAACAAAGGAGTAATCATATGTGGAAATGCCAAAAAACAGGTCAAATTGTCCTGCTCATCCTCGGTGCCGCCATGATGGGCTATGGTGCAGCCAGAGGTGAAGCGGCTGCCGTGCTTAGTAAAGCTATCAAATTATGTCTGGAGTGTGTCGGAATTGGATAAGAAAAAGAAATCACGATCAAAAAAAACAGCAGAGCTGCGCGGATGGATACAGGCGGCCGCCACGCTGCTTACGAATATTCACATCCCCAATTTATTTAAGGGTAAAATCTATCAGGGCAATGCTAAAACAGTATGCGTACCCGGACTGAACTGCTATTCCTGTCCTGCCGCGACCGGGGCATGCCCGATCGGTGCTTTTCAGGCAGTGGTCGGATCATCCGGATTTAAGTTCTCATACTACATAACCGGATTTTTCATTTTACTCGGTGTGACCCTGGGTCGATTTATATGTGGTTTTTTGTGCCCATTTGGATGGTTTCAGGATTTACTCCATAAAATCCCCGGCAAAAAATTATCTACAGCCCGGCTAAAGCCGCTCAGATACCTGAAATATATCATTCTGATCGTTTTCGTTATACTTCTTCCGATGCTTGTAACGAACTCCATCGGAATGGGAGACCCGTTCTTCTGTAAATATATTTGTCCGCAGGGTGTCCTGGAGGGTGCGATACCGCTCTCGCTTGGAAATGCCGCTATCCGGTCTGCATTAGGAAAGCTTTTTTCTTTCAAATGTATGATTTTAATAGCAGTAGTTGTGCTAAGTATTTTATTTTACAGGCCATTCTGTAAATGGATTTGTCCGCTTGGAGCAATCTACTCGTTATTTAATAAGGTCAGCCTTCTCAACATGACAGTTGACAGCAGCAAATGTGTCGGCTGCGGTCAATGTGCAAAAGCATGTAAGATGGACGTCGATGTGTGCAAGACTCCGAATCATCCGGAGTGCATACGCTGCGGAGCCTGCATAAAGGTCTGTCCAACAGATGCCGTCTGCTATCAGTTTATGGGAAAATCATGTCAAAAGAAGGACAACCGGTAACTATTTCACTCATTATTATTTTTAAATTATTATTCAAAGGAGCAATTACTC
>ERZ1035006.999-NODE-999-length-20341-cov-19.787440_pt1 | contig 20341 bp, 19 predicted proteins | sample MGYA00520694_ERZ1035006 | MGnify/ENA primary metagenome ERZ1035006 (study PRJEB33766, sample SAMN09781746) | gut metagenome | biome: gut microbiome | host: Homo sapiens | place: Madagascar | study: EMG produced TPA metagenomics assembly of the PRJNA485056 data... | reverse complement strand
ATTTTTATAAATTTTTTCACACATTTTCCATACATATTGTTAGTTTCGCGAGCTTAAATCTATATATTGTACCACCAAAACATTTTTACCCATATTTTGATATAGCGAAAGATGTCAGGTAGTGCTATAATAACTATTATATGTGGAGGTTTTTATGGGAAGAATCATTGCAGTCGCCAACCAAAAAGGCGGCGTAGGAAAAACAACAACATCTATCAATCTTGCTGCATGTCTGGCCGAAAAAGGGAAAAAGGTATTGGCTGTTGATATGGATCCACAGGGCAATCTGACAAGCGGACTCGGTATCGATAAGAACACCTTGGAATACACGATTTATCATGCCATGAGTGGGGAAATCAACGTTGGAGAATGTATGATTGTTCATCCATTAGAGCACGGTCTGGATTTAAGTGTTCTTCCAGCAAATCGTGATCTGGCCGGAGCAGAGGTAGAATTGGTCGATGTAGAAGATCCACAGCATATACTGAAGAATCTTTTAAAAAGCGTAAAGAAGAAATATGATTTTATCATCATTGATTGTCCACCGGCGCTTGGCATGTTGACAATCAATTCCATGACTGCAGCAGATACTGTTCTGGTTCCAATCCAATGTGAATTTTTTGCACTGGATGGACTGTCACAGCTCATATACACGATTAATCTGATTAAGAAGAAGCTAAACAAATCCCTTGAAATCGAGGGTGTTGTGTTTACGATGTACGATGCGCGTACGAATCTTTCTTTGGAAGTCGTAGAAAACGTCAAGAATAATTTGGATCAGTTTATATACAAAACCATTATTCCGAGAAATGTACGACTGGCAGAAGCCCCTAGTTTCGGTCTTCCTATCAATCTATATGATAGCCGCTCATCCGGTGCACAGGGATATCGGGATCTTGCAGACGAAGTAATCAACAATAAACTATACGCAAAATTATAAAAACACCTATTTTAGAGGAGGACGCAATGGCACCAAAGCGAGGATTAGGTCGTGGACTAAGTAATTTAATTCCGACAGATGATACAATTGAAGATGTCAGTACAAAGACATCCAAACAGACAAAGGCAAGTACAACTGCGAAAACAGAAGTCATAAAAAAAGTAGAGCAGACATTAAATATCAATCGAATTGAACCGAATAAGAATCAGCCCCGAAAAGAATTTAATGAAGATGCACTGCAGGAGCTGGCAGAATCGATCAAACAGTTTGGCGTAATCGAACCTCTCGTCGTAGTAAAGCGCAAAGGCTACTATGAGTTGATTGCAGGTGAACGACGTTGGAGAGCTGCACGATTAGCAGGTTTAAAAGAAGTTCCTGTCGTTATCAAAGATTACGATGATCAGCAGATTGTTGAGATCGCATTGATTGAGAATATTCAGCGAGAAGACTTAAATCCAATTGAAGAAGCTCATGCTTATGAACGCCTGATTGAAGAATTTCATCTGACACAGGACGAAGTTGCAGAACGTGTATCAAAGAGTCGTACAACTGTAACAAACGCACTCCGCCTTCTAAAACTCACAGATAAAGTACAGCAGATGTTGATTGATGATATGCTTTCAACCGGACATGTCCGTGCACTCATTACAATTACGGATCCACAGCTGCAGTATGAGACAGCGATGTATATTTTTGATAAGAAACTTTCCGTACGTGAGACAGAAAGCTATGTCAAAAAATTATTAAATAAAAAACCAAAAGAAAAATCATCCGAGAAAGAGGATCCTGAGCTTTCTTTCTTATACAAAGCAATTGAGAACCGCCTGAAAGAATCTCTTGGTACAAAGACAACCATCAAGGCAAAGACGAGAGAATCAGGAAAAATTGAAATTGAATATTACTCGCAAGAGGATTTAGAGCGCATTACACAGTTGCTCGCACAATAAAAACGAAAAGAGGGAACTTCATGGAAGAGGCTAAGATATTGGGTATGAAGATGTCTTCTGCTGTCACAATCCTTTGTATTCTGGTGGTTTTACTCATATTTCTAATCATTTTTATCATTCATAAAATGAATGTCATGGCAAGAAAATATGAAGCACTGATGAGTGGAAAAAAAGGAGCGGATCTGGAGAAAATCATTCGAATTCGTTTTAAAGAGATGGATCAGATCAAGTCAAATGCCAGACGTGTATCAAAGGAGCATCGACAGATTAAAAAGCATCTGTCTTCCTGTATTAGTAAATATGCACTTGTAAAATATGATGCGTTTGACAAGATGGCCGGCAAATTGAGTTTTGTCATTGCTTTACTGAATGATGATAATTCCGGTATTTTGCTCAACTCCATGCATTCACGCGAAGGTTGTTTCACGTATGCAAAGGAGATTGTAAATGGTGAATCTTATATCCAGCTGTCATCAGAAGAAAAAGAAGCTTTAGAGCAGGCGAAAACGGTAGAAGAAGAAATACAGGATATGACAAAGGAAACAGAATTTGAAGATAGTGATGGTAATTTGAATTTTGATATATAAAAGCATTTTATTTTATATGAAAGCACTATTTCTGATATAAATTTTTCAAAGAATATTTTAAACTATTATTATAAACAAGAAAGGACGACAATTATGTTAGACATTAAATTTGTTCGTGAAAACCCAGATGCTGTAAAGGAGAATATCAAAAAGAAGTTTCAGGATGCGAAGCTTCCTTTAGTAGATGAAGTTATCGAACTTGACAAGCAGGCAAGAGCACTTCAGCAGGAAGCAGATGAGCTTCGTGCAAAGAAGAATGCCATTGCAAAACAGATTGGTGCATTGATGGCACAGGGCAAAAAAGAAGAAGCAGAAGAAGTCAAAAAAGAAGTAGCTAAGAATGCTGCTCGTCTTGCAGAACTTGAGCAGAAGGAGCCACAGGTTCGCGAAGAGTTGAAGAAGAAAATGATGGTTATCCCGAACATCATTGACCCAACTGTTCCAATCGGTAAAGACGATACAGAGAACGTAGAACTGGAGCGTTTTGGTGAGCCGGTTGTTCCGGATTTCGAAGTTCCTTATCATACAGATATTATGGAGAAGTTAAACGGCATTGATCTTGACAGTGCAAGAAAGGTAGCCGGAAATGGATTCTACTATTTGATGGGGGATATCGCAAGATTGCACTCTGCTGTTATCAGCTACGCAAGAGATTTCATGATTGACCGTGGATTTACTTACTGTGTACCACCTTTCATGATCCGCAGTAACGTTGTAACCGGTGTTATGAGCTTTGCAGAGATGGATGCCATGATGTATAAGATTGAGGGAGAGGATCTCTATCTCATTGGTACAAGTGAGCACTCTATGATTGGTAAATTCATCGATACAATGACTCCGGAAGAAGAACTTCCTAAAACTCTGACAAGCTACTCTCCATGTTTCCGTAAAGAGAAGGGTGCACATGGTATTGAGGAACGTGGTGTTTATCGTATTCACCAGTTTGAGAAACAGGAAATGATCGTTGTCTGCAAACCGGAAGATAGCAAGATGTGGTTTGATAAGTTATGGAAGAATACGGTTGATCTGTTCCGTTCTATGGATATTCCGGTTCGTACAATCGAGTGCTGTTCCGGTGATCTGGCAGATTTGAAGGTAAAATCATATGATGTAGAAGCATGGTCTCCACGTCAGAAAAAATATTTTGAGGTTGGTAGCTGTTCAAACCTCGGTGATGCACAGGCGCGTCGTCTTGGCATCAAAGTAAAGGGCAAAGATGGAAAATATTTTGCTCATACTTTAAACAATACAGTTGTTGCTCCACCACGTATGCTGATTGCATTCTTAGAGAACAATCTGAACGAAGATGGAAGCATCAATATTCCTAAGGTACTTCAGCCTTATATGGGTGGTAAGACAAAAATCAGCTAATTTATTTTCCATACGGAAAAATTGGAGGTAGTATGCATACATATCTACGTGCGATTGGCTTTAGTCAATGTAAAAACAGACAGCAATTGGAAGATATTTATCGTCACACGTTGAATACTCCAAACCGTAAAATTATGACTACAATCAGTATTGATACTTCACTGTTGCAGTTTGAAAAAGATTTTGGTAAGAATTTCGGACTCTCGCTCATTGGCGAATATGATATCAAAGGTGCTTTATCAATTGAACATTATTTTCCTTATCTGAAAGGACAAAAGTCCATGCATTTTGAGAATATCACGATTCAGAAGCAGACAGATAAGGAAAGCTATGCGGGAGTCTGTGAAGATTACCATCTTGGTATGACGATTATATTCTATGTCATCAATATCGCAGACTATGCCAAATCCAAATGGTTGAATTACTCAAACCGACAGATTACCAATGTAAAATTCTCTGCCTTGTCAGTCGAAGGAACAATTTTACTTGGCATGCATCATTCAAAATATCAGATAGCTATTGAATCCAAAGGTTTGAATCGCAGAAATAAGCTGCTCGATGCGGCCAGAGGCGGAGATACAGATGCCATGGAGCAACTGACCTATGATGAGATGAATACCTATACATCTATTTCCTCAAGAGTAATAAAAGAAGATATTCTCTCTATCATTGATACAAGCTTTATGCCTTGTGGTGTAGAATGCGATCATTATATGATCATCGGCAATATTCTTTCTGTCGAAAAACTACAGAATGCGTACAGCAAAGAAATTGTATATAATTTATTGATTGAAGCAAATGGACTTATAATCAATGTTGGTATCAATGAGGCAGATCTGCAGGGGGAACCAAAAGTTGGACGGCGGTTTCGGGGAGAAATCTGGTTGCAGGGTACCGTAACTATTTAACCAACTATATGTTACGAAAGGAGAAGCAAATGTATTTAGTATTTGATGTTGGTGGAACTTTTGTAAAATATGCGTATATGACAATTGATGGAGAAATCAAGGAAAAAGGAAAATATCCAACTCCTGATTCAAATAAGCAGGATGTTTCAGAATTTGTAGAGTCACTTGGTCGTGTCTACGACTCCTTTAAAGAAAAAGGTGTAGAAGGAATTGCCATGTCCATGCCTGGGCTGATTGACACAGAACATGGATTTATAAGAAATGGTGGTGCACTTAAATATCTAAAAGATGTTGCTCTGGGTGATCTACTGAGCAAACGCTGTGATGGTATCCGGATTTCCATGGAGAATGATGCCAAATGTGCAGCACTCGCTGAAGTATGGATGGGAAATGCCAAGGGTTGTAAGAATGTGGCGGTCGTAATTCTCGGAACCGGTATCGGTGGAGGTATCGTCATTAACGGTCGTGTTCATCGTGGTAACGATTTGAGTGCCGGAGAATTATCTTATATCTTCTCTGATTTTATGACAAGAAAAAATGTGGATAGAATTTTTGATCTGGATTCCATTCATGACATGGAGGAAGAATATGAGAAGCTTCCTTTCCTATGGGCAACTTCTTTTTCCACACGTGCTTTCTGTTATCAGGTAGCTGTTGCTAAAGGAATTAACCCGAAAGAATTTGATGGAGAAAAATTATATCAGTTAGCAGAAGAAGGAGATCCTGTTGTTGTTGATATGCTGGAAGATTTTTATTTTATGACAGCAAAAAATCTTTTTGCAATCAATGCTATTGTAGACCCTGATATTATTCTGCTTGGTGGTGGTATCAGTGCACAGCCGAAATTCATAGAAGGTGTAAAACGTTATGTTGAGAAGATGCGGAAGATCAGTATGATTTCAAATTTCATTCATGTAGATGTCTGCAAATTTGGAAATGATTCGAATCTGCTTGGTGCACTCTACACATTCCGTCAGATGCATCTGGAAAATAAACAATAAAAAATGTTCCCGAGGCGATTCGAACGCCCGACCTACCGCTTAGGAGGCGGTTGCTCTATCCTGCTGAGCTACGGAAACAAATCGTAATACATTTTATAATATTTTTGATAGGAGGTCAATATCCATGATTTTAAAAAAATTAAAACCAATGCCAAAAGATTTTCTGTGGGGTGCATCTACCAGCGCATATCAGGTTGAAGGAGCGAACCTGACACATGGAAAAGGACCAAGTGTACAGGATATCAAGAAGGTACCGGAAGGCACCAGTGAATTGGATGTATGTGCGGATTTTTATCATCACTACAAAGAAGACATCGCATTAATGGCAGAGATGGGATTTAAAACATTCCGTTTTTCCATTGCATGGTCCCGTATTCTTCCGGAAGGAACCGGAGCCATCAATCAGGAGGGTATTGATTTCTACAATAATGTTATCAATGAATGTCTGAAATACAACATTGAGCCACTTGTTACGATGTTCCATTTTGATCTTCCGGCAGCTCTTGAAAAGAAAGGCGGATGGTCAAGAAGAGAGAGCGTTGAGGAATTTGTTAACTTCGCAAAGATTCTCTACGAGAACTATGGTGATCGTGTAAAATACTGGCTGACGATCAATGAGCAAAACATGCTTACCTTAGTTGGTGATCTGATTGGTACTTGCAACTTAGATGGCGTAGAAAATAAATACAAAAAATTATATCAGGAAAACCATCATATGTTGTTAGCTCAGGCAAAGGCTATGGCTCTGTGTCATGAAATGGTACCAGGTGGAAAGATTGGACCTGCTCCAAATATCTCCCTGATCTATCCGGCAAGCTGTAAACCTAAGGATGTATTAGCAGCACAGAACTTCAATGCAATCCGTAACTGGCTGTATCTTGATATGGCAGTTTACGGTCGTTACAACAATCTCGTCTGGGCATTCTTAGAAGAGCATGATGCTACACCTGTTATTGAAGATGGTGACATGGATATTATGGCAAGTGCACATCCAGACTTTATAGGATTTAACTACTACTCAACCGGTACTGTAGAATGGGACGACTCTTCCATCGACAGCACTGGAAAATCAGATCAGCAGAGTGCTGGAAGTGAATCGGGTGTCTATAAGGCTTATCCAAATCCAAATCTGCTTCACACGGAATTTGGCTGGGAGATTGACCCGGATGGTTTCCGTGCAACGATGCGTGAGATCTACAGCCGATATCATCTTCCAATGATTGTCACAGAGAACGGTCTTGGTGCTTACGATAAACTGACAGAAGATGGCAAGGTACACGACCCATATCGTATCGAATACTTAAGAAAGCATATTGAGCAAATCAGGCTTGCATACTCAGAAGGCGTAGAGATGATGGGATATTGTCCATGGTCAGCGATTGACCTTGTATCTACCCATGAAGGTGTCGTAAAACGTTATGGATTTATCTATGTAAACCGTGATGAATTTGATTTGAAGGATCTTGCAAGATATAAGAAGGATTCCTTCTACTGGTACAAGAAGGTCATCGAGACAAACGGACAAGATTTGTCTGATTAATATTTAGATACTAACATAGTAGAAACGGGGGACGCATATGAACCGTAAATCAAGTGCAACACTTACAATCAGCGCCGTCGCATTTATTGCGGCGCTGCTGATTGATTTATATTTAATACTGGTTTATCCTTCTATGATTCAGGTGATTATCGCAGTATCTCTGATTGTAGTTGTGGATACTTATTTTCTGGTAGATGGAATTCTGGCAAAAGTTGATGAAATAGCATTTCTGAATCTTGACAAACAAAATGAACTCACCAAGGTCGAAAAGGGTATTTATTCGGTTGCTAAAAGAGAAGAAGTCTCCAGAACACAAAGTATGTCAGCCATTCTTGATATGATGCTTGAAATGAAAGATGAAAATTCTAAATTGTTATCTGAAATTCGTGATGACAATTCCAAGCATATGAAGGATTTGATGGAACAGGATAAACTGATGACAAAAATTCAGTTAAAGAAAGATGCGGATAACACAGACCGTGTCGTAAGCAGCACGGAAAAAATGGCTGTTTTGATTACAAAAATGGCAACCGCAAATTCCAGATCTTCCAACGAAACGATTGAAATCTTAAATGATATCTGCAAAGAACTGGAACAGCGAAACGGAAAAATTGAAGATGAAAATGACTATTCTCACCTTCGTATAATGGATAAGGCAGAATAAACATGAACTATATTATATTTGATTTGGAATGGAATCAATGTTGCGGGGGCAGAGAAATGGAAAATCCCCGTATGCCATTTGAAATCATAGAAATCGGTGCAGTAAAACTGGACAAAAAATTTAATATTATTGATACATACTCCAGTATAATAAAGCCAAAGCTGTATAAGAAGTTGCAGCCACACATCAAAACAATTCTCAATTATGACGAATCCACTCTTCGAAAAGGACGTCCTTTTGATATGGTATACCGCGAATTTATAAAGTGGTGTGGTGAAGATTATATCTTTGGAACATGGGGATCCATGGATCTGAACATCTTACAGACAAACATGGATTATTATTATTTGAAGCCCATGCCAGTTCCTTTAAAGTTTTACAATGTACAGCAGATTTATGCAGATATGTATGATGAAGACGGTAAGATTGTGAAGTTAAAAAAAGCAGTGGAACATCTGAAAATAGAAGTAGAAGAGGATAAACCATTTCACAGTGCAGTCAATGATGCATACTATACCGGACTTGTACTAAAAACAATGTCACCAAGAGATCTCGCAGATCGGTATTGTTACGATATCTATAACAACCCAAAAGATAAAAAAGATGAAATTATCTCACACCATAAGCATTACTTGGAGCATATCTCCAGAGAATATCATTGCAAAGAGGAGGCAATCTCAGACATAGAGCTGATGGCTCCGATCTGTTATCGCTGCGGTAAGAGATTATCACCAAAAGTAAAATGGTTTGCAAATACACCAAACTCCTACACCTGTGTTGGTAAATGCTGGCATCATGGACTGGTAAGTGGCAAGATTCGATTTAAACAATCAAGAAACAATAATATATTTGTCATTAAAACAATGATTCCAACCGATAAAAAAGGTCTGGAATCAATAAAAGAACGACAGGACGAACTTCGGATAAGGCGTCAGACAAAGCGTCATAATTAAAACAAACAACCCCTTGGCTTATATGCCGAGGGGTTGTTTGCTTGCAGTTCCTGCTTTCCGAGGATATGCTTTTGGCGTCTGTTTTTCTTTCTTTATAAACACAAAGCTTCGACTGATATCCGAATCCGGAAGCATCAGTTTTTCTATTTTTTCAATCTTACCACCAAGAATTTGAATAGCCTTTTTTCCCTGTGTGATTTCCTCCTCCACCGTTCCGGTCTTATATGGAATAAAATATCCTCCGACTTTCACAAACGGAATACAATATTCCGAAAGTACTGCCATATTCGCGACAGCACGTGAAACGGCAAAATCATATTTTTCACGCATATTCTTATCTCTGGCACCTTCCTCTGCACGCCCATGTACCGCTGTTATCTCTTTTAACTTTAATGTATCAATCATTTCCTGTAAAAATTTGATACGTTTATTCAGGGAATCAAACAACGTCACCTGCAGATTTGGAAATGAAATTTTCAAAGGAATACCCGGAAATCCCGCACCGGTACCAACATCTATAATCTTATATTCTTTTTCCCACAGCTTTACATATCGGGCAAGTGCAAGACTGTCTATAAAATGCTTCAATATGACATCTTCCCGTTCCGTAATTGCAGTCAGGTTCATGACTTTGTTTTTCTCAATCAGTCGGTCATAATACTGTTCAAACTGAGCCAGCTGTACATCTGTCAAAAGCACTTGACCTTCTGTAATCTGTTCTACATAATCTTTTATTTTTTCCATATTCTATATTCCTATGCCTGCTTCTTTGTCTCAAGATAAATCATCAGTACCGACACATCCGCTGGTGATACACCGGAAATACGAGATGCCTGTCCAAGTGAAGTCGGTCTGATAGTTGATAACTTCTGTCTGGCTTCTTTTCGAAGATTTGCAACATCATCATAATTAATATCATCAGGAATCTGCTTTCTCTCCATCTTCTGAAAATGTTCAACCTGTTGTCTTTGACGACTGATATAGCCATCGTATTTGATTGCAATATTAATTTGTTCAACTACCTCATCATCCAAAGTAATCTTATCTGTCGTATCAATATCTAATAAAATACGATATGCTTCCTGTCTGCCGGTATCTAATTCTTCCAATGCCTCATAAGAAAGTTCCGGTCTGCGGATAAGCTCTGCCAATGTTGCAGCTGTTCCAAGAGAAGAACTTCCATGCTTTTCCAGAAATTCCTGTACATGTTTATTTGCACCAACCGATATTTCATTCATACGTGCGATTTCTGCATTGATTTGTCTGCGTTTTTCACAAAATTTCTCATAACGTGTTTCGTCAATCAAACCAATCTCATGTCCGATATCTGTCAATCTCAGATCTGCATTATCCTGACGTAAAAGTAACCTATATTCTGCGCGGCTTGTCATCATACGATATGGTTCCTGCGTCTCCTTTGTAACCAGATCATCAATCAAAACCCCAATATATGCCTGTGATCGGTCTAAGATTACAGGTGGTTTATTCTGCAGTTTCCGCGCAGCATTGATACCTGCCATGATACCCTGTGCAGCTGCTTCCTCATATCCTGAACTGCCATTGATCTGACCTGCACTGAACAATCCATCCATATCTTTAAATTCCAGATTTGCCTTCAGGTTCGTTGCATCAATACAATCATATTCGATTGCATATGCATTTCTTACAATTGCCACATGCTCCAAACCCGGTACCGTATGAATCATCGCATATTGCACATCCTCCGGCAAAGAAGAAGACATGCCACCCATATACATCTCATTTGTGAATTCACCCTCTGGTTCAATAAACAACTGATGTCGGTCTTTATCCGGAAACTTCATAACCTTATCCTCGATAGAAGGACAGTATCTTGGTCCTGTTCCCTCTATAAATCCGGAAAAGAGTGGAGAACGGTCAATATTATCCTTTATAATCTTATGTGTTTCTTCGTTCGTATAAGTCAGCCAACAGGAAATCTGATCACGTTTGATATCTTCCTCTTTATTCGTAAACGAAAATGGAACGATATGTTCATCACCCTTTTGCTCCGCCATCTTGGAAAAATCTATTGTCTTTTTATCCAATCTCGCTGGTGTACCTGTCTTAAATCGACGGATAAAAATACCTGCATCTTTCATAGAATCAGACAAGTGATTTGCCGCTGATAATCCATTCGGACCTGTATAATTCACCACATCCCCATAGATACACCGTGCCTTCAGATAGGTTCCTGTACACAAAATAACTGTTTTTGCATGATATACAGCTCCGGAATACATACGAACACCACAGATAATCTTTTGATTCTTCATCTCATCGGTAATCTTCGTATCATATAAAAGCTCTGCAACTTCTCCCTGACGGAGTGTCAGATGTTCCTGATTCTGTAATGTCAAACGCATCTGTTTTGTATATTCACCTTTATCTGCCTGAGCGCGTAACGAATGAACAGCAGGACCCTTTGATACATTCAGCATCTTGCTTTGAATATAGGTCTTATCAATATTTTTACCCATCTCACCGCCTAATGCATCAATTTCACGCACCAAATGCCCTTTGGAACTTCCACCCACATTCGGGTTACATGGCATTAAAGCAACACTATCCATACTTATTGTAAACAGAATGGTTTCAAGACCGAGTCTTGATGCAGCTAATGCAGCTTCACAGCCCGCATGACCGGCACCAACGACAATAATATCATATTCTTCCTCTATATATTTTTTTTCCACAATAAAATCCTCTTATAAAGCCAATTTTGAATATTTATTTTCTCATAGAGTCATACAATATTACACAATTCTATGCAGACGTGTTCCAATGGTCTGCATATAAATTGGTAAATATTGCATGACTCTGAATATACGTTATTTCTTCAAAATTGGATATCTACAGTTTTCTTAAAATTATATTTCAACTACAATTTTAACTTATTAATTATACCTTGTGACAAGGAAAAAGAAAAGGTATAATAGAGGAAATTGTGATTTTCCCGTATGTTGATGCATTCACATGCGGGTACCTTATTGAAAATATATGGAAAGGTGTTTGATTATGGGTGAAACGATTGCTGCGATTGCAACCGGGATGGGAGATTCTGGCATTGGAATTATTCGAATTAGTGGAGATACTGCGTTACAGATTGTAAATCAGATATTTCAACCGGCAAATAAAAATAAAACAATTTTAAATATGAATAGCTATACCGCAGCTTACGGAAAGATTATCTATGAAGATGAGCTTTACGATGAAGCAATTGCACTCGTTATGCATGCACCAAAGACATACACAACAGAAGATATTGTGGAATTAGATTGTCATGGTGGTATCACTGTTTTAAAACGTGTACTGGATTTATTGATTTGGCTTGGTGTCAGACCTGCAGAACCGGGTGAATTTACAAAGCGTGCATTTCTAGGTGGAAGAATAGATATGTCACAGGCAGAATCTGTTATGGATCTGATTCATGCAAAAAATAATATGGCAGCCAAATCATCTCTCCTCCAACTTCGCGGAGAACTAAAGACCGTCATTACAGATTTGCGTGATACTTTACTTTATAACATTGCATATATCGAATCTGCTTTAGATGACCCGGAAAATTATTCATTGGATAACTTTCCACAGCAATTACATGACACTGTGGATAACATGTTGATAACAGTAAATCATTTACTGTCAACCAGTGAAAATGGACGTATTATTAAAGAAGGTATCCGTACAGTAATTGTGGGTCGTCCGAATGCAGGAAAATCGTCTGTCCTGAATATGTTATTAGGTGAGGAACGAGCAATCGTAACAGAGGTTGCCGGAACGACCAGAGACACACTTGAAGAACTGGTCAACATTGATGGAATTACGCTAAATATCGTAGATACAGCGGGTATTCATGATACGGAAGATATCGTGGAAAAAATCGGTGTTACAAAAGCAATGACAACAATTTCTGATGCAGATCTGATTCTTTATATTGTTGATGGTACCTGTGAATTAAGTGAGGATGATAGCAAAATCATGGATGCAATTCAGGGTAAAAAAGTGATTACTCTCATCAATAAAAATGATCAAAATCTGATTGTGGATAAATTGGGGATAACTTCAAAATTAGACACAAAAATACTGGAAATATCAGCAAAAGAAGGTACTGGAAAAGACCTCCTCCATGAAAGCCTGAAATCCATGTTTTTCAACAATGAAATCAATTATAATGACGAATTATACATAACGAATGTCCGCCATAAATCATTACTATATGATACAAAAGAAAGCCTGAACAAAGTGATAGAAAGCATTGATCTGGGAATGGGAGAGGACTTCTTCACAATTGATCTGATATCCGCCTATACAAGCCTTGGCAAAATCATCGGTGAAGAACTTGAAGACGATCTCGTCAACAAGATATTCTCTGAATTCTGCATGGGTAAATAAGGGACACATATCTAACAAAGGGTAATTCATAATAGAATAAAGATAATAAATTAATAAGGTAACCATAAAATTTCAATTATATTCTTAATGTAAATTAATAATTGCAAAACACAATCAATACTTGAATTCATATATTTCAATATGAATTCATTCAAATATACGATATGTTTGAATCCTAGAAGTTCTTAGATTCAATACATTGTATATAGAATGAATCATATTAAAATATATGTTTCAACTACTACTATGTTTTGCAATTATTTCAACTCACTAAAAAAGGATAACCGTTTTTCAACGATTATCCTTTTTATAATTAAGCATTTTTCTTCAAGTAGATAACAACCTTACGATAAGGTTCTTCCCCTTCACTTCTGGTAGCTACATATTTATCATTCTGAAGAGCAGAATGGATAATTCTTCTCTCATAAGGATTCATAGGCTCCAGAGTAAATGGTCTTCTTGTTCTCTTAACCTTGAATGAAATATTCTTTGCAAGATTCTCCAATGTATCTTTTCTTCTTGCACGATAATTCTCTGTATCAAGCTTTACGCGAATATAAGATTCACTCTTTTTATTTACGAACAAGCTGATCAGATACTGCAGAGAATCCAATGTCTGTCCACGTTTACCAATCAGGATACCCATATCCGGACCTTCCACGTCAATATCCATGGTTGCTTCTGCTTCATCGTAATTGATTATAACCTTTGCTTCAATATCCATTGCCTTGAACAGATTATCAAGGTATTCCTGAATATCATCTAAGAAGCTTTCCTTTTTCTTTGCTTTGATGATTGCCGGCTTCGCACCAATTCCCAAAAAACCGGATGTACCTTTCTCCACTACTTCATACTCAAGATCGGAGCTGACACAACCGAGTTCTGTGGATGCAAGTGTAATTGCTTCCTCGACAGTCTTAGCCTTAAACTCTCTATATTCCATCTTTACTCCTATTATTACTTATCCTTGTCGTTATTATAATTCTGCATAATGTTTGCTTTCGATGCAAGAGATCCTGCACGATACTTTGTACCTGAATTATCTCCAGATTTCATAGTATTTGACGTATAACTCTTTAAACTTGCATTCGTAACACTGTTTGTTGCTTTTCCTTCATCCGATGACTGTCCGCCACCATAAGCAGCTTCTGTCATTCTCTCCATAAAGGATTTTTTGTTTTTCTTCTTCTTTTTGGCATTCTTTTTTGCAGCTTTTGCCATACTCTTTTCCAGTATCTTATCCATATCACAATGCTTAAAGTAAGCATTTGTACAAATCGTTGTTATGAATGAAATAAATGCACCAACTGCCCAGTAAAGACCAACACCACAAGGTACATTGACGCAGACAAAGAATGAGAAGATAGGCATGATATACATCATGGTTTTCATAGTTCCCATTGTTGCCTGTTGTGCCGGATCATCGGAAGTCTGAACATTCGTTACCTTCATACTCAAAAACTGGAAGATGAGTGATAATACCGGAATAATAATAGCTGCACGAAATGCAAAACCTGGAACTTCTGTAAGATTTAATCCAAAGAAGTTATTTACATGATTGATGTTGTCAACGTTATTATTTATGAGCATTGCATTTACAACATCACCTGTATTTCCAAGTGCATTTGCCAGATTATTCCACATTTTCTCGGAAAAATTAGCAAGCACGTCAATAACAGTATTTGTATTGTTATAATCAATGGAATTCATTGCCAATGCAACCTGCTTACCAGCATCTGCGGTTACAGTTGTTAATGCTTCCTGCGCTTTTGTGTTATTCTGGATTGCAACAGCAATTGGCTTATACATGTCATATACCTTTGGTACATAAGCAGGTATATTCTGAATTACACGATAAAGTGCAAAAAAGATTGGAAGCTGAAGTAAGGATGTCAGACATCCACTTGTCATGCTGACTCCATACTTGCTTTGAATCTCTTTCGTGATTCGCTGCATCTCCATCATTGACTGCTGATCTGTCTTACCTCTGTACTTCTTTGTTGCTTTATTTATTTCCGGCTGAATCATGGAAGAAATTTTACTGGATTTATTCTGCTTGTACATCAAAGGAAAGATAATCAATCGAACAATCAATGTAAACAAAATAATCGCAATACCAATCGACTCTACGCCGATTGCATTCAGTCCACGGTAAAGCAAACTAAGAATGGCTCCTAAAAGCCTCGAAATTGGCTTAATAATAATGCCACCTGACTGTGTTAAAAACATACTGTCCTCCAAAAGTTTACTGTAAGACTTCTCTTACCTATTAAGGAACCGGGTCATATCCACCTTTTGAAAATGGATTGCATCGAAGAATTCTCCATACTGTCAGGGCTGTTCCTTTAAAAAAACCATATTTCTGATATGCTTCAATTGCATAATTGGAACAGGTTGGATAATATTTGCAGTGTCCATATCGTTTCCAAGGTGAAATGTATTTCTGATAAAGATGAATCATCTTAATACACAGTTTCTTCATTCCGTCACCTCCGAAACCATATCCTGTATAACAATCTTATGTTTTTTTGCCAGATGCAGAAATGCTGAATCTATCTCATGAAAAGAAGTTCCCTTCGCGTTCATTCTGGCAACCACTACAAGATCATATCCTGGTTTTAACCGGTATTGGTTTAAACGATAGGTTTCCCTGATCAATCTGGTTAATCGATGTCTGACCACACTATTACCAACTTTTTTGCTAACAGAGATTCCAATTCTACTGTAATCCAAGTTGTTGGCCCTCAGATACATCACTAAATATTTATTGGCAAACGATTCTTTTTGGTTATACACCTTGCCGAACTCTCTGTTATTTTTAAGTGTAACTATATGTCTCATACAATTCTCCACTTAATGAAAAAGGTCACAGTACCTGTGACCTACGCTGATAACTGCTTTCTGCCCTTAGCACGTCTTGCGGCCAATACCTTTCTTCCGTTTGCTGTGCTCATTCTCTTTCTAAAGCCGTGAACCTTAGAACGCTGTCTCTTCTTTGGCTGAAATGTCATTTTCATAATAAAAGTCCTCCTTTTCTACATATTTATGCCCAAAAACTGCATACTCGCCTATTATATTGAAAAATCAGGGTTACGTCAATAGAAGTTATCCACAAATATAAGTAGATATACCCAACTAATTTACATAATGTTATCCACAAATTGTTATTAACTTGTTGATAACCTGTATATTTCATGTTTATTTTTCCACTTTTTATTGATTTTACGCTATTTTTTCTTTACACATTTTTTTAGTCAAATGATATTTTACTTTACATAACATTATTTTCATGAATTATTATTTGTCTTCCAATATTTATGCCTGAAAAATCTCTCAAATCCAAGCTCAAAACTTGCTAAAATTCTTATTTTATTGTAAAATAGAATCCAAGTGTGCGGATATTCAAAAGCATCTTATGAGGAGCAATATATGAAAGATATAAAAGAACTAATAGAATCGAAATGGGAAGAAATTCTGTCTCTTCTGGAAACTGAATACGATATTTCGAATGTTATGATTGATACATGGATTCGTTCTCTGAAAATCTACGAGGTAAAAGACTCCACTTTATACTTTTATGTAGATGAAAAGCTTGGAGTCAATGCTTTAAAGTTTATAAAGCGAAGAGAATATGATGTTTTCTTACTTTCCTCTATCCGGGAAATATTAAACGACAGTATGATTGATATTGTGATTGATGAAAAGAAAAATCTGATTGATAATAAAGAGAATGAAAATGATACGATTCAGGAATCTGATTCCTATCAGGAAGCAGTAAGCAGAAGTAACCTGAGTCCAAAATATACTTTTGATACTTTCATTGTTTGTGATGGAAACAGACATGCACATGCAGCCTGTCTTGCCGTTGCGGACTGCCCAGGAGAAGATGACTACAATCCACTGTTCCTATATGGAAATTCCGGACTCGGAAAAACGCATTTGATGCAGTCTATTGCACATTACATATTAAAAAAGGATGATAAGACAAGAGTTCTTTATGTTCCTTCCGATACATTTACACATGAATTGATTGAGGCTATCAAAAACCACACACAGAACGAATTTCGAGATAAATATAGAAATGTTGACGTTTTACTGATTGATGATATCCAGAATCTGATAAAAAGAGAAAGTATTCAGACAGAATTTTTCAACACATTCAATGAACTTTACAACAATAACAAACAAATTATTCTGTCTTCCGATAAACCACCGAAAGATCTGCAGCCATTGGAAGAACGTATCCGTTCCCGTTTTGCAAGTGGAGTAACCATTGATATTCATGAACCGGATTACGAAACCCGTATGGCTATCTTGAAATCGAAACTGGAAATGTACAACCTCAATGATATTCCGGAGGAAGTTCTTCAGTATATTGCAGAGCATGTTACAAATAATATACGTGATCTGGAAGGTGCATTAAAAACTGTTAAAAGTTTCTCTCAGCTTTTGCATGAAAAAATCTCATTGGAAAATGCAAAGGATTCTTTGAAGGATTTAATTAATAATGAAAGCAGCGGAACAATCACAGGTGAAACAATACTAAAAACAGTTTCCGAACATATGAGTATCTCACCGGAAGATATCCGTTCTAAAAAGAGAAGCCAGGATATTGCAACAGCCAGACAGGTTGTTATGTACTTGTCCAGAAAACTTACTGTGATGTCCTTGCAGTCAATTGGAAACATCGTTGGAGGACGTGATCATACAACCGTAATCAATGGCATTAACCGTGTAGAATCAAAAATGAAGGAAGACCAGGCGTTCAGCAATTCGATAGAAACAATTATTAAAAAACTGGACACAAACGCTTAATTATACACATCTTATTGTGGTTTATATGCCTATAACCTGTTGACACTTTTTTGAATCATTCTTATGTAAACTATGATATCAAAAGTTATCAAGGTTCATCCACAGGTTATTTCAGGACTTTCAACAGGGTTATTAAGGTTGATTTTGCTAGTTACAATATGGGTTTATGAGGGTTTTGAACAAATCCACACCCCCTACTACTATAACTACTAATATATATTCTATATTTATGATCTAGGCGCAGCCTTGAAAGGAGTTTTAACTAACATGAAGATAAAATGTTCAAAAACTAATTTGTTGAATTCTCTTAACATTGTATCAAAAGCAGTTTCAACAAAAACAACTATGCCGATTCTTGAATGTATCTTAATTGATGTTTATGCAGATTGTATCAAGCTGACAGCAAATGATCTGGAGATAGGTATTGAAACAGTATTGGAAGGTGAAGTTATTGAGATGGGAAGAATTGCCATTGAAGCTAAAATCTTCAACGATATTGTAAGAAAATTACCAAACAGTGATATATTTATTGAATCAACACCTGATTATAGAACAATTATCCGTTGTGAAAAGTCAAAGTTTGTTATTTCATCAAAATCAGGTGAAGATTTTACAGAGCTTCCACAGATTGAAAAAGAAAAGAGCATTGAATTGTCTCAATTTTCATTAAAGGAGATTATAAGACAGACAATCTTTTCTATCTCAGATAATGAAAACAATAAACTGATGACAGGTGAATTATTTGAAGTGAAGGATGGAGTTCTCCAGGTAGTATCTCTTGATGGACATCGTATTTCCCTGCGTAATCTGGCATTGAAAGGAAATGCATCGAATGTAAGTGTCGTTGTACCGGGAAAGACATTGAATGATCTGTCTAAGATCATCACGGGTGGTGTCGATGATATGGTGACGATTTATTTTACAGACAGACATATTTTATTTGAGTTTGATAATACAATGGTAGTATCCCGTCTTCTTGAAGGTGAGTATTTTAAGATTGTACAGATGCTTTCTATGGATCACAAGATTAAGGTTCGTGTGAATAATAAAGAATTATTTGATTGTATTGACCGAGCAACAATTCTGATGCGTGAGTCTGACAAGAAACCGATTATTGTAAATATCAAAGATGACATGATGTATATGAAAGTAGATACGATGATGGGTACAATGGATGAAGAACTGGACATCACAAAAGATGGTGAAGAGATTATCATTGGATTTAATCCAAAGTTCTTAACGGATGTATTAAAGGTTATCGATGATGAAGACATCTTTATCTATATGCGTGATGCAAAATCACCTTGTATTATCCGGGATGATGCAGGAACTTATATCTATGTTGTATTACCAGTCAATATCAATGCGGGGGCTTATTAATCATGGGTGAGATGCATATTTTAAAACTTCGCGATGGCGAGGAATATATAAAATTAGGACAGGCATTAAAGGCAACCGGACTTGCAGATTCCGGAATTGATGCGAAGGAAATCATTCAGCAGGGACTGGTTCTTGTCAATGGCGAGATTGATGAGAGACGTGGAAGAAAACTATATGATGGTGATGAAGTAGTTTTTGATGATAACAAAATCAGTGTTCAGAAGTAATTCCAATACAAAAGAGGTGGAATCATGTATATAAAAAATCTGGCACTGATGAATTATAGAAATTATGAGAGTGCCAAGATTACATTTTCTGATGGTATCAACATCTTATATGGGGATAATGCACAGGGAAAGACGAATATTTTAGAGGCTATTTATATTGCCGGAACGACAAAAAGTCATAGAGGCAGTAAGGACAAAGAGATTATTCGGTTTGGTGCAGAAGAATGTCATATACGTGCAGATATCTATAAAAATCAGATGAACCGGCGAATTGATATGCATCTGAAAAAGGGAAAAAGCAAAGGTGCAGCAATTGATATGATTCCTATTCAGAAAAGTTCTCAATTGCTTGGAATGATGAATATGGTTTTTTTCTCTCCGGAGGATCTTTCAATCATAAAAAGTGGTCCGGCAGAGAGAAGAAATTTTATGGACATGGAATTGTGTCAGTTAGATAAAATCTATGTCAGTCATCTTTCAAATTACAAAAAGGTACTTGACCAGAGAAATAATTTATTAAAGCAAATAGGTTTCGATAAAAAGAAAATGGATATACTACCAGTATGGAATGAACAACTGGTAAAATATGGAATCGAGA
>ERZ1035006.996-NODE-996-length-20382-cov-17.956413_pt1 | contig 20382 bp, 18 predicted proteins | sample MGYA00520694_ERZ1035006 | MGnify/ENA primary metagenome ERZ1035006 (study PRJEB33766, sample SAMN09781746) | gut metagenome | biome: gut microbiome | host: Homo sapiens | place: Madagascar | study: EMG produced TPA metagenomics assembly of the PRJNA485056 data... | reverse complement strand
CAAGAACGTACAACGAGTTTTTTTATTTATATTGGGAGTTTTGACACGCCCTCCACGCCTTCGGCATAATCCTCCCACAGATTCCACGGATTTTCACAGATGGAATTTATACAAAGAACTCCCACAGAATTCACAGAATACACAGAAGTTTAGGTGCATTTATTGCAGTGTGAGTATGGCAGGAATGCCATACCATCCTATACATCTGTGTAAATCCGTGAAATCTGTGGGAGTTTTTCTCTATAAGTACTTCTGTGAATTCCGTGGAATCTGTGGGAGTTTTCTCTATAAGTACTTCCGTGAAATCCGTGAAATTTGTGGGAGTTTTTCTCTGAAAATACTTCCGTGAATTCCGTGAAATCTGTGGGACTTTTCAGTTCCCTCTATTCTGTGGGAGCGTTAGAACTTGAGTTTCACGCTTGCACCAGCCATAACCCAGATGCCCGGCTGCTTCACGTTGCCCAGGTCGTAGTAGTGGTGGTTGGTGATATTGTCAGCCTTTACATATATATTGTATGTAGGCGCAGACCACTGCAAGCGCACATCCACCTTTGTGTACGGATGATAACCGTTCATGCGCTCCTGCCAACGCAGCGCCCACGATGCCGTGAGCTGTCGCCAGATGCGATGGTCAACCTGCAGCGTAGCCTTGTGGCGCAGATACTCTAAGGCGTAGAGCGAACCGAAGACATCACCGTCGGTAGAGTGCTTCTGATGGATGAACGCATAGCCAGCCTTTATGCGCGTGATGAAGAACTTCGGCAGCAGCTCCTGCAGGTGCAGCGCAGCATCTACGGAGTAGCCCATATTGTCGAGCTTGCCGATGTTCATAGCCTGATACTTCTTGCTCTCAGCCGTAGGGTACACCCAGTCGATAATGTCCGTACCCTTCGAGTAGAACCCACTCAGCACTGCCTCGAAGCCGTGCGTGCGGTAGCGCGTGCCCACCTTGAACGCCTCGTTCTTCTCCGGTCGCAGAGCAATGTCGCCCTGCTGCACCGAGTTGCTGGTATAAAGGTCGGTGTACGTAGGTACGCGCAGCGCGCGGTTCCACGAAGCATACACCTTCCACTCGTCGTTCGGGCGGTAGCTCACGTCCACACCAGGGTAGAGGCGGAACTTGCCGTCAAGCGCCGTGTTGCGGTTGGCGAGCAAACCAGCCGACAGCGTGAAGCCGCCCACGATGACGTTATGCTCGAGGAAGAGACTCGTGTTGGTGCGCTCGCCGAGACGGTTGTACTTGCGGTCGGTACCACCGATAGACACCCATTTGTCCTCCGGCTGCACATCGCCGTACGCCGTGCTGAGGATATGCTCGCGGCGCACGTCCACGCCAGCCGCCGTCTTGCCGAGCAGCCACGAGGCATGAGCGTTGAGCGAGCCGCCGTAGGTGTCGAGACGGTGATAATTCTCGCCGGCAGCAGCACCCTCCTTGCCCTTTATGAGCTGGTAGTGGTCGACATCCTTATGCCAGTAGACCATCGGCGTAAGCACGAACCGCTCGTCAGCCCACGGCTTTATCTCCGCCTGTGCCGACGCAAGGAAACGGCGTGTAGCCTCAAACTGATTCTTGAACTTCGCACTGTAGAACGTAGACGCACCGAAGTCCTGCGACGAGAAGCCGCCCTGCCACTGCATGTCTACGTAGCGCGACTTCCAGCTGCCCGTGTAGTAGGCGCGACGACGACGGAAGTCGCTGTTCTCCGTGCCTCCGTCGCTCTGCGTGTAGCCACCGCTCAGCTTCTGACGCACCGCACCCGTAGCAAGATTAACGCTTGCGTCGCCACCGAACGTGCCGAACGAACCGCCCTCGGCAGCCACCGTTACGTTGTTCTCGGCATCGGCACGCGTTACGATGTTGATGGCACCGCTGAACGCCGACGAACCGAACACACGTGCCGAAGCACCCTCAAGAACCTCGATGCGCTCAATGTCGGAAAGCGAAACTGGAAAATCGGCAGCGTTGTGACCCGTCTGTGCACTCGAAATATTCATGCCATTCAATAGAATGGTGATCTGGTCGAACGTGCCGCCGTTGATGGAGATGTCCGTCTGTACACCAAAGCCCCCGCGCTGACGGACATCCACGCCCGGGACTAACTTTAAAATGTCGTTGACACTCGCTGCTTCCGCACGCTGAATGTCGTCGCGCGAAATGACAGCCACAATCTTTGCCGACTGCAATGCAGTGAGCGGAGCACGCGAACCCGTTACGAGCACCTCGTCGAGCTTCACCTCCTCACGGCTCAGCGAGTCGAGAGCCAGAGCCGACGCTACAGGCTTCGTGCTGATGCCATCTGCCTTGGCGTTGGTGAGCGTAGCCACACTGAGCGTGCAGATGAGCACCTCGCGACCCAGGCAGCTGAAAAGAGCGTAGCTGCGGTGCGTGAAGTGCTTGAAATGCAATGCCACAGGGCGTGCGTTGAAATTGTTTTTGAACATAAAAAATATAAATTGTTAATGATGAAAGGGGTGTTTTGAGCGTGCAAAGTTAGTATAAACTCGGCAAATTACAAAATAAGCAGGCACGTTTTTCACCTACTCGTACACGCCGTACACCATGTAGCTGCCGTCGCCACGCAGCGTGATGCTCTCGCCCGTCGCCTCGTTGAGCGTGCCTTGCCACATCGCTGCGAACGCATACGGCTGCCAGCGCAGACCATCGCCCTCAAGGTGCGAGCACGTGAGGTTGAAGATGCTCACTTGCTGTCCGGCAAAGGTGGCAAGTTCCGTTGTGCCGGAAGCCGAAAGGAACACGCCGTGGTCGGTTGCCATCAACGCCGCGATGTGCATCTCGCGACGGTAGAAGTCGAGCAGCGATATGTTGCCTAATGTGTGGTCCTCGCGCTTGCCCGTCGCTCCGACGTAAGCAATGCGGCGACATCCACGCTCTACGCAGAAGCGCGTTGCCTTCGTAAGGTCGTTGTAGTCCTGCTCCTCCACCTTATATATAATGTCGCGGTGCGCTGTCAGGAACTCCTGCGACATCGAGTCGCAGTCGCCTATAATCGCCGTCGGTATGTATCCGCGTCGTATCAATTCTTCGCCAGCCGAGTCGCACGCCACAAGCATCCGTGCCTGTTCGACGAGCGTGAGCGGCACGGCATGAGTGGGGAAGTCGCCACCGGCTACGACGACCGCATCGAAGCCGTCCGGCTGTAGCGATGCAAAGCTTTTGGGAGTGTGTGGTTGGTTGCACATGTTTATTATGTTTTAGTTGGCAGTGGTTGGTTTGTCAACTGTACACTTTGTTTTGAGCAAGCAAAAGTACGCAATAAAAAGCACTTTTTATTGCTTTTTTCTTTATATTTGCAGCACCAAATCAAACTATTCATCTATTATTCTATTATGGCAGAAACCTCGAATACTCCGCACGTGTTGAAATCGCAAGCCAACTGGGATGCGCTTTATTTCTATCAGAAGTCGGATGTGATATATCAGCTTGTGTTCGCCTTCTGTGAGCGCTTCATACACCTGTACAAAGACCGCACGCGCGACCAAGTGATACAGGCTGCACGTTCGTGTAAGCAAAATATAGTGGAAGGCTTGGCGGACGGTGTCGCCTCCACGGAGATGCAACTGAAGCTACTCAACGTGGCTCGCGCTTCGCTGAAGGAGTTGCGCGAGGACTTTGAGGATTATATAAAGTCGCGTCACCTACAGTTCTTCGTTAGCGGTGAACCGCGCTACGCTGATATGCTCAACTATTGTCGCTATCATAATCGCCTGTCCGATTATGAGCCGTTCTTCGCGCAGTGGACTGATGAGCAGATGTGCAACTATGCCATCACGCTCTGCCACTTCATCGACCGGATGATGATGTCGTTCTTGAAGAAACTGGAGCAGGAGTTTATCACTGAGGGCGGCATAAAGGAGCGTATGCACCGCGCTCGCACCGGATATCGCCAGCAGCAAGACGAGCGTTTGAAGCAGCTTGAAGCAGAGCTGTCGCGTCTGAAGCAATCCCTCGCCGAGGCACAGGCGGAGGCTGCGAAGTGGAAGGCTGCTTTTGAGAATCTAAAGCAAAGAGCGCTAAAGATGTATTATGGAAAGGAAGAGGAGATAAAGAGGCTGAAGGAACAGCTGGGGGAGGAGATGTAGATGCTCTAGACTTTCTAGATTTTCTAGATATTCTAGATGTTCTAGATATTCTAGATATTCTAGATTCTCTATACCTGCGCCTTTCTCGCAAGCCCCTTCCACTTCCAATATCCCATGACCGCTATCACCACATACAACCCGTAGAGCCCAGCCTTGAACGGTATGCCCTTGACCACGTACAGATAGCAGCAGGCTACGTCGACGGCTATCCAGAAGAGCCACTGCTCAACATACTTGCGTGCCAATGCCCATAAGCCGACGAAGCTCAGAGCGTTGGTGAAAGCATCGAGCAGGGGAACCGTACTGTTGGTGTAAGCCACCAAGACATAATATGTGGCAGCCCAGGCAAGGAAGAAAAAACCGAGCGTGCGCAAGATGAGGCGGCGAGGAAAAAACGTTATAGGAAGCTCTTCGGAAGAACTGCTAACCGCGCTTGCGCCTTCTTTCTTGTCAGAGCCTTTGCGTTTAATCATTGCTTTCCATTTCGCTCCGAACTTCCACACGGCATAGCCGTATATTGCGGCAAGCGTGTAGTAGACAGCCATGCCGGCATCACCATAGAGACCGTGGCTCCAGTAGAGGTAAATGTCCATGGCTGGCATCACGATGCCTACAACCCACAGCGCGATGCTCGCACGGTATTCGAGAACGAGATAGATGAGCCCGAGGATTGTTGTGACGATGTCGAGCCAATGAGTGAAGAGAAAATCTGTCATTTTATCAAAAAAAAACAGCCCCTCCCCGATTGGGGAGGGACGAGGTTTTAGAACTTCAGTGTTACGGTTCCCATGCAGTTGAAACCAGCCATTGGGATGTAAGCCACGGTAGAGTTGCGCTTACCCTGGTTGTACCAATCGTAGTATACGTAGCCAGAAGCTGCATAGTGGCGGTTGAATATATTGTTGAAGTCGGCACCGAGCACAATCTGCTTCAAGCCAAGCATACGCTTCGCGAAGTTGAATGTGTACGAAGCGTTCACGTTAGTCTGCGAGTAGCAGGGCAGTGAGCGATCAGAACTCTCGGTGTTGTCGAGATACTGCTTGCTGACGAAGTTGGTGTGCCATGTGGCGCGGAAACCAGCGAAGTGAACATCTACGAAGCCGTTGAGGATAGCCGACGGCGAGAAAGCAATGGTAGAGCTCCTGTATGTGTTCCATACGGCAGCACCATCCCAGCTCTCGACACACTCCTTGAAGTTATGCAGACGGTTGCGGCTCAGTGCGGCGTTACCCTCAACAGAGAGCCATGAGAGTGGGCTCCAGCCTGCTGACAGCTCAGCACCGAGACGATAAGAGTCCTTGATGTTGCGTGTCAGTGCCTCGCCGATGTCGCTCTTCTCACCAGTCATCACGAACTGGTTGACGTACTTCATGTAGTAGAAGTTGACACCTCCGAACCAGTTCTCGCCCTGATACTGATAGCCCCACTCGATGTCGAGCAGACGCTCGGGCGACGGATTGCCGTAGCCGATGTTGTCGGTGAAGTTGTTGCGCTCCGGCTCGCGGTTGGCGTAGGCGATAGAAGCGTAAACCTTATGTCCGTTAGCATCGTAGCTGATGCCAGCCTTCGGGTTGACGAAGAAGTAGTTCTCGTTGATGTTGATGCTCTGGTTCTTGTAGTTGCCGTCGGCACCCTGCTCGAAGCGGTCGTTGATGCCGTCGGTCTGATAGTTGACATAGCGCATCTGCATATCGAGGAACCAGTTCCAACCCTTGCCGAACTTGCGGTTAGCCTTGAAGAACCAGCTCCAGTCGTTCTTATCTGCGTCAGAGTCGTAGTACTTGTAGCGACCGTTGGTGAAGTACTTCTCTTCGAGAGTCTTGTCAGCGATGTATGTCACCTTGCCCCAGTGGTTGCAACGGAAGAGCTGCATACTAAGACCGCCCGTAACATCCCACAGAGCATCCTTATAGTTCACGTTGTAGAGAGCGCCATAGTTGTTCTGTGTGAGTCCTTTCTTGCGGATAGCGTCCGACTTCACGAGCTTCAGTTCGCCGTCCTTTACGTACATCTCGTTGATGCCAAACTTAGAAGCCAACTTTGTGTTCTGCTTGAACTCGTTATAGTAGCCATAGCCGTATGTGTAGTGAGCTGTTACGGAGTGGCTCCAACGGTCGGTAGGCTGCCATGTGAAGTTGAGGATGTTGTGGCTCTGCTCGAAGTTGTCAGTAGTCTGATCCCAGTATGAGCCGTCGCGCATCTTGTAACGCTCTGTTGTAAGTGGCTGACTTGGGTCGGGTGCCCAGTTAGCGTCTACCGGGATGTTGAGCGACTCGTAGAGCGGGTTGAACTTGCCCAATCCATGCTTCCACATATCCTTATAGCTCTTGATGCCCCACGCTTTGAGGTCGGTGTCGCCGTCGTAGTTACATGCTGGCACACCGTTCCATGCCTGACCTGTGTGCTCGAAGTTGCCGATGTTCTTGTACGAAATCTTGAAGCGGTCGCCGAACCATGTCAGTCCGCCGTAGTACGAACCCGAGCGTCCGCTTGTGCCGTGGATGTATCCGTCGGTATTGGTCTCGTGGTAAGCACCGTCGAGTACGAGGTGATCCCAGAGCAGACCCGTTGAGAACTTGCCGCCAAAGCGGTATGTGTTGAACGAACCGTAAGAGCCCGTAACCTCTACGGTTGGCTTCAGCGACGGTGCAGCTGTAGCAAGCGACACCGCACCACCGAAGGCTCCGTCGCCGTTGGTTGATGAACCGATGCCACGCTGAATTTGTGCGCTACCCATGAGGGCTGCATAACTGTTCATGTTTGCCCAGAACACGCACTGGTCCTCAGGCGAGTTGAGAGGCACACCGTCTACCGTTACGTTAATGCGGCTACCGGCAGCACCACGCATACGCATATAAACAGTACCAGTACCCACGCCGTTCTCGCTCCATGCAAGCACGCCCGGTGTGCGGGCGAAGAGCATAGGCAACTCCTTGCCAGAGGTAGCGAAGCGTTCAAGCTCAGGCTTATTGATGTTTTCTACTGCAAATGGTGAACTCTTCGGGGCTCTTACAGCCTTTACTACCACCTCGTTGAGGTTGTTCACACGGGTAGTGTCGAGCTTGTTCTGCTCGCCAGCAGCTTGCGAAGGGCAAGTGCACGCAGCAGCCAAGGCTACTCCAATGATTTTCTTCATCTTTTTTAAAGTTGATGTTGTTATCCAATAATAAGACTATAAGGGCTTTTGAAATAAAGAAAACCGTTCGTATCTGTACCTTATCGCTACGCCGGTATTATCCGGATCAGCTCTGAGGGTATGTTCTCAGACGGTAAATATTCCGCCACCCCTTAGTCTACACTATATAAACTGGGTGCAAAGTTAACTAAATTTTGCATATTCAAACAATTTGTTTGTATAATAAACCCTAAAAAATGTGCGTAGCGGGCGGAATATGAAAAATTTGTAGTAAGTTTGCAACACTGAAAAGGCGAGCCAATAAAGGGTTGATGCGCCTTTCGATATTCACACATTATATATAATATAGAACGAAAATGGGGCGTCTGAAACTCATTTTGGCTTTGATAAGCCATTATAAATATGCCATAACCATAATCATCGGCGTGCTCACCGTGGGCTTTGTTGATGAGAATAGCTTCCTGCATCGTTTCCAACTCGAGATGCAAATCAGCGACCTGGAGGAGGAAATAGCGAAGTATAATGCGCAGAACGAAAGCGACCTGAAGAAGCTGAAGGAGATGCGACAGGGTCCGCAAGCGTTTCAGAAGATAGCACGCGAACGCTACTTTATGAAGGCTGACGACGAGGATATCTATGTGCTTAGCGACGACCCCCAACCTGAAAAAGCAAAAGAGTAAACTACAATGAAACAACTAAATACTATACAAAGCGCGCTATTCCTCATCGGAGGCGTATTAATGGTGATAGGAGCTGGCTGCTTCGTCTTTATGTTCGCGCAGCAGATTGTATGCTGGATATTCCTTGTCGGAGCATTACTGTTTGCAGCGATGCAGGTGAACCAGGCATACGAAGGACATAACCCCACCATCAAGCGACTCAAGAAGATAATGACCTTCGCCGACATCTTCTTCGTATTGGCAGGTCTGCTCATGGTAGACAGTGCTAACATGTGGCTCAAGGACTACTTCGCCGACACCATCACTTACTTCAACGTAGTTTACAACAAATGGGTGTTGCTATTGCTCGCTGCAGCCATACTCGAGATGTACTCTATGCACCGCATAGCATCGGAGTTGAAGAAAGACGCAGTGGAGGACGAAGCCGACAGTGAAGAGCAGGACGATGCTCCAGCCACAGACAGACAATAAGAAAACAATAAGAACCCAATAAAAACTCAAGATAATGAAGAAGCTACTTTACGCTTTACTCTGTATAATAGCATTGGCATCATGCTCCAGCTCGTACAACATACAAGGCTCTTCGAACGTGTCCACACTCGATGGTCGTATGCTCTACTTGAAGGTGCTGAGCAATAACGACTTCAAGAAGATTGACTCCTGCGATGTCGTACACGGACAGTTTCAGTTCAGCGGAACGTTCGACACCGTGCGCCTCGCCAATATCTTCATGGACGACGAGAGCATACTGCCACTCGTAATCGAAAGTGGCGACATCACCATAAAGCTCGACAACACACAGCAGAATGTGAGTGGCACACCGCTCAACGACGAGCTCTTTAAGTTCTTCAACAAGTACAACCAGCTGAAAAATCAGGAAGCCGAACTGCTGCACACTCACGACCGCGCCATCATGGACGGTAGCGATATGGAGGCAGTGACACGCCACATCAACGCCGAGGCAGTGCGACTCATGGCAGAAGAGGACAAGCTCGTCACAACATTCGTCACCGAGAACTTCGACAATGTGCTTGGTCCGGGCGTATTCTTCATGATGACCATCGGCTATCGCTATCCCGAACTCACACCCTGGATAGAGGATATCATGAGCAAAGCCACCGACAAGTTCAAGAACGACCCCTACGTGAAGGACTACTATCAGAAGGCTCTGGAGAACCAAGCCATTATGAACGGCATGAAAGAAGTGAACAATGCGCCTGCCGGTGCTGCTACCGTTCCTTCGATGCCCGACGGACCGACACCGAACGAGCTGGCACAGCCCGCTGCCAGCGAATAGCATACGCTAACAACGATCAGTAACTATATCTAAGAAATATGAAAACATTAGTATTTGGTGGTAAGCTTGTCAACGAGGGAGCTACGCGCGTAGCCTCCGTCGTTGTCGACGGCGACACCATTACAGACATTATAGAAGGTACAGAAACACCTCGTGGCGACTACGACAGCATCGTAGATGCCACGGGGTGTTTTGTTATGCCCGGAGTGATCGACTGTCATGTACACTTCCGCGACCCCGGACTGACCGAGAAGGCGGACATGGAAACCGAGAGTCGTGCTGCGGCTTACGGCGGTGTCACCACCTACTTCGATATGCCGAACACCAAGCCACAGACCACAACCGAGGAAGCACTCAACGCTAAGTTTGAGGACGCAGCCACAAAGTCGCACGTCAACTACAGCTTCTTCATCGGAGCTACAAACGACAACATCGACTGCGTCACCGGTATCGACCCACACCGCGTGCCGGGCATAAAGCTCTTCATGGGTTCGTCTACGGGCCACATGCTCGTCGACAGACAGGACGTGCTACACGAACTTTTCAGCAAGGCGACACTGCCACTGATGGCTCACTGCGAGGACACCGACATCATCAACCGCAACATGAAGCACGCACAGGAGCTGTACGGCGACGACCCTGCCGTTGAGCATCATCCGGAGATACGCTCCGAGGCAGCGTGCTACGAGTCGACAAAGCGTGCCGTAGACCTCGCTGAGCAGACAGGTGCGCGTCTGCATGTGGCACACATGACCACAGCACGCGAGCTGCAGCTGTTCGGCTCTTCGCCACGCATCACGGCAGAGGCAGTCGTGGCTCACCTCGTATTCACAAAGGACGACTACGCTCGCCTCGGCACACGCATAAAGTGCAACCCTGCCATCAAGACGGTTGCCGACCGCGACGCACTGCGCCACGCTCTCACCGACGGACGCATCACAACCGTCGGCACCGACCACGCACCTCATCTGCTGAAGGACAAGGAGGGCGGATGTGCACGCGCTGCTTCGGGTATGCCTATGGTGCAGTTCTCGCTTGTCACGATGCTCGAACTTGTGGACGAAGGTGTGCTCAGCATGGAGCGCCTCGTCACACTGATGGCGCACAACCCAGCTACGCTCTTCGAGGTGTCGAAGCGCGGCTTTGTACGCAAGGGCTACAAGGCAGACCTCGTCATCGTGAAGCCCGACGCTCCGTGGACCGTAACGCCGGAGACGATACAGAGCAAGTGTGGCTGGAGTCCAATGGAGGGTCATACCTATCAGTGGCAGGTGCGCACCACAATGTGCAACGGACAGATTATATATAACAATTGGGCGTTCGATGCGTCGAGCCGTGGCGAGGCGGTGCGCTTCAGAGAGTAGACCGACGATGCTGCAATATACCGATTATAATATCTCCACCCTGCGTCCGTACATCAACTGGCTCTACTTCTACTATGCTTGGGGACTCTCGGGCAAGCCGCAGGAGGCTAAAGACCGTATGCGGGCGGAGGCAGAACAGATGCTCGACAGCTTGGAGACGCGCTACCAGACACACGCTGCCGTAGGCCTGTTCGAGGCTAACAGCGACGGTGACGACATACTCATTGACGATGTGCGGCTGCCTATGCTGCGTCAGCAACATCCCACACGTGAGGGCGAGCCGAACCTATCGCTTGCCGACTTCATCCGTCCGCAGGCTTCGGGCGTGACAGACCGCATCGGAGTGTTCGCCACTACGGTCGACTTGGCGTTGGAGCACGACTTCCTTACCGACGACTATCAGCGTATGCTGGCGCAGACGCTTGCCGACCGACTCGCTGAGGCTACGGCGGAGGTGCTTCACATGGAGGTACGTCGCTCGCTATGGGGATATGCACCCGACGAAAATCTGTCCGTAGCCGAACTCCTGCGCGAGGATTTTCAAGGCATACGTCCGGCTGTGGGCTATCCGTCGATGCCCGACACAAGTGTCAACTTCATCATCGACCGGCTCATCAACCTCAAGCAGATTGGCATCCGACTCACCGAGAGTGGTGCCATGAAGCCCCACGCATCGGTGTCCGGACTGATGTTCGCCCACCCGAAGGCGCATTACTTCGAGTTGGGGCGCATCGGCGAAGACCAGTTGCGCGACTATGCGCACCGTCGCGGACTGCCCGTGGAGCTCATACGCAGGTTTTTGAAATAGATGAAAACTCTGTAACAACACTATCGCAAGTTTATAAGGAACGTTTTCGTTAAGCCAAATGAGCAGAACCGAGCTTGCTCGAGTTATGCCATGGCGAGAAAACGTGCCATAAAATGGAACATAATGATTGCAAGGATATCAATACTCATACTGCTGCTCACGCTGCTGCCCGACCTGTACATATACAGACGCTATCTGCGCTGGCGCTTCGACATGACGCTTTGGATGCGTCTGTTGTGGTGGGTGCCGGGAGCCGCCATGATAGCCTGTACCGCAGCCTATTCGATGATGCGCAACTTTGCGCCCGATAACCTCACGCTCTTCAACGTGTATCTGTTCATGCTCGGGCTGCTCATCGTGCCGAAGGTGGTCTTCACCTTGTCGTCGCTCGCCGGACTGGCTGTTAAGCGACTGCTGAAGTTGCGCACCAACTGGGGCAACCACACCGGACTGGTGCTTGTGCTCGGATGGTTCTACGTGCTGTTCATGGGCACGATGGTGGGGCCCGACCAGCTGCACGTGAAGCGCGTTACGCTCGAGTTCGACAGTCTGCCGAAAGCCTTCGACGGCTATCGCATCGTGCAGCTCTCGGACATGCACCTCGGCTCGATGAAGCAGGAGTTTGCTCAGCGCATGGTGGCACAGGTGAACGAGCTACATCCCGATGCCATCCTCTTCACTGGCGACTTACAGAATATGCGCCCGCAGGAGTTGGTGCGCCATGCGCCCACGCTGGTTCATCTGCATCCTGTCGACGGCATCTTCTCCGTGCTTGGCAACCACGACTACGCCGACTATGTGAAGACAGCCACGGCGGAGCAGAAGCGCAGTATGGAGCGTATGACACGTTCGTTCGAGGCTTCGCTCAACTGGGACTTGCTGCTCAACGAGCGTCGCATCTTGCGTCGCGGAGCCGACTCGATAGTGATAGCCGGAACGGAGAACGACGGACGTCCGCCGTTCCCCTGCAAAGCCGACTATCGCAAGGCACTGCACGGCATATCGCCCAAATCGTTCGTCATTATGATGCAGCACGACCCGTCGGCATGGCGCCGCCACATACTTCCACAATGCACAGCGCAGCTAACGCTGAGCGGACACACCCACGGCGGACAGTTGTCGCTCTTCGGCTGGCGACCCACAAGTCTTGTCAACAGCGAGGATGCCGGACTGTATAGCGAGGGCAAACGCTTCCTCTTTGTGTCTACAGGCGTGGGAGGCTTCCTGCCGTTCCGCTTCCACATGAAGCCGGAGATTGTGGAAATCACGTTAAAAGCCCCTCCCAACCCTCCCCATCGGGGAGGGCTTAATTAGCAAAAGTTTAGGCAAAGGCTTAGAAAGGCTTAAGATGGCTTAGTTCGGCTTAAACGCCACCTTAAAAATAATAAAACAAAACAAGCAATGAAATATCTGTATCGTACATACCAGCTCCTGATAGCTCTCCCCTTGATAGCTATCTACACCCTCATTACCTGCTTGATGGTTACAATCGGTTGCACCTTAGGCAACGGTCACTTCTGGGGCTACTACCCCGGCAAGTGGTGGGCGCAGTTCATCATACGCATACTCCTGCTGCCGGTGAAGGTGGAGGGACGCGAGAACCTTGTGAAGGGACAGTCGTATGTGTTCGTGGCCAACCACCAGGGAGCGTTCGACATCTTCCTCATCTACGGCTTCCTCTCGCGCAACTTCAAGTGGATGATGAAGCGCCAGCTACGCCAGATGCCGTTCGTTGGCAAGGCGTGCGAGTCGGCTCACCACATCTTCGTCGACAAGCGTGGCGCAAGCAAGATACGCGAGACCTACGACCGCGCTCGACAGACGCTGCAGGGTGGTATGTCGCTCGTGGTGTTCCCCGAGGGAGCACGCTCGTTCACAGGACACATGGGCGTATTCAAGCGCGGAGCCTTCATGCTCGCTGACGACATCGAGCTGCCCGTTGTGCCGCTCACCATCAATGGCTCGTTCGACATCATGCCACGCACTCGCGATATGAAGTGGGTGGTTTGGCATCCGCTCCGTCTCACCATACACAAGCCGATACTGCCTGTTGGCAAGGGTACGGACAACATCAAGTATCTTGAGGAAGAGAGCTACAAGGTGGTGATGGGCGGACTGGAGAAGCAATATCAGGGCTTTGTGGAGAACCCCGACCAGTAAAACTCCCGAAAACACGTTTTTTAACGCTACGGCGGCACCCGTATCGAATACATTTAGTATATTTGCATATTAGTTGACGAGTTACAAGTTACGAGTTGACAATGTAAAACCATTCAATAGCAAAACAATGAACAAAAGCGATAGTATAGTAATCATACCGACATATAACGAGAAGGAGAACATCGAGAAGATCATACGCGCGGTGTTCTCACTTGAGAAGTGTTTCCACATCCTCGTCATCGACGACGGCAGTCCCGACGGCACTGCAGCCATCGTGAAGCACCTCATCGGCGACGAGTTCGGCGACCGTCTCTTCATCCTCGAACGCAGTGGCAAGTTGGGTCTTGGCACGGCGTACATCACAGGCTTCAAGTGGGCGCTTGAGCACGGCTACGACTACATCTTCGAGATGGATGCCGACTTCTCTCACGACCCCAACGACCTGCCACGCCTCTACAGTGCTTGTCACGACGAGGGCTACGACGTGGCTATCGGCTCACGCTACGTGAGTGGTGTGAACGTGGTCAACTGGCCTATCGGTCGCGTGCTGATGAGCTACTTTGCGTCGAAGTACGTGCGTATGGTTACGGGCTTCAAGGTGCACGACACCACAGCCGGCTTCAAGTGCTACCGCCGTTGCGTGCTCTCTTCTATCGACCTCGACAAGGTGCGCTTCAAGGGCTACGGCTTCCAGATAGAGATGAAGTTCACGGCTTACAAGATGGGCTACAAGATAAAGGAGGTGCCGGTCATCTTCGTCAACCGTCGCGAGGGTGTCAGCAAGATGAGCGGTGGCATCTTCGGCGAGGCGTTCTTCGGCGTGATGCGACTCAGATGGGACGGCTGGTTCAGAAAGTATCCTGAGGCGAAACACTAAAAAACTCTATTGCTTAAGACCGCATCAGCTGCTTTTCTGCACCTCAAGGGGGTGCACTTGTCTCAAGTGCACCAACAAAGCAAAAGGTCCGCAACAGACGGTTTAAGCACTAACCAGACCTATGGAAATAAGAAACATCAGCAACATTTATACAGCCCTGCCACAGTGCGGGGCTTTTTTGAAAGCTATCAGCGATGAGTCGGTGAGACACGTATTCCTCGGTGGACTACTTGCCTCATCGGCTCCTGTGTTTTTCTCCGCCGTAGCCGAACGCTTCAATTCAAAACTCAAAACTCAAAATTCTTGCTCTGGCAAGCGTCTCTTCGAGCCGAGCGCAAAACTCAAAACTCTCACCGCCGTTTTCATCCTTCAAGACAACGACGAGGCAGGCTACTTCTATCACGACCTTACGCAGATACTCGGCACCGACAACGTGCTCTTCTTCCCGTCGTCCTACCGTCGTGCGGTGAAGTACGGACAGCGCGACGCAGCCAACGAGATATTGCGCACCGAGACGTTGAGTCGTCTCGCGGCTCTTACCTCTGTTGACACGCAGAAGGCATCAACGGGCAAGGGCGCAGGCAAGAATGCAGACAGTGCTGCTGAAGCTCTCTACGTTGTGACCTGCCCCGAGGCGCTCAGCGAGCTTGTCGTGTCGAAGCGTCGCCTCGACGAGCGCACCATCAACATCGCCGTTGGCGACATCATCGACTTTGCCGACCTCGGACGCCAGATGCGCGAGTTCGGCTTCAAGGAGGTCGACTACGTCTACGAGCCTGGTCAGTTCGCAATGCGTGGCAGCATCATCGATGTCTATTCCTACTCGTCGGAGCTGCCGTTCCGCATCGACTTCTTCGGCGACGAGGTGGACACCATACGCACGTTCGAGGTAGCCGATCAGCTCTCGAAGGACGCGAAGCAGCAGGTGCGCATCGTGCCCGAACTGGCGCAGCTCACCGAGGAGAAGCAGCCGTTCACGTCGCTACTGCCCGACGACGCGCTGCTCGTGATGAAAGACCGCCTCTATCTCTGTTCTACCATCGAGCAGATATACAACGACGGCTTTTCGCAGCAAGCCATGACCGAACGTTTGGAGGGTGCTACGGAGGTGGAGCAGCAGCAGATAATGCGCGACATGCGCAAGGAGAACAACCTCGTGTCGCCCACGCGCTTCCGCGAGGAGATATGCCGCTTCCGCCTCGTGGAGTTCGGCGCAAAGCCTTCGGGCACGCCGCAGGTGTCTATCGAGTTCCACATCTCGCCGCAACCGCTCTTTCACAAGAACTTCAGTCTGCTCACCCAGACCCTCGACGACTATCTCTTGCAGGGCTATCAGCTCTACATCCTCGCCGACTCGGAGAAGCAGACACAGCGCCTGCGCGATATTTTCGACAGTGAGGAGTTGCAACAGATGCGCAGGAATTCTCAACACCTCAACACCTCAACACCTCAACACCTCAACATTCAACATTCAACCCTCCCCTTCACTCCCGTCAACCGCACTCTGCACGAGGGCTTCGCCGACAACGACCTGCGTCTGTGCTTCTTCACCGACCATCAGATATTCGACCGCTTCCACAAGTACAACCTGAAGTCGGACGCAGCCCGAACGGGCAAGATGGCACTCACTATGAAGGAGCTGCAGGAGATGGAACCCGGCGACTTCATCGTGCACGTCGACTTCGGCATCGGCAAGTTCGGCGGCTTGGTGCGCGTGCCTGTCGGCGACTCCTACCAGGAGATGATACGCCTCTACTATCAGCGTGGCGACATCGTCGACGTGTCTATCCACTCGCTCTACAAGATATCAAAGTACCGCCGCAGCGACACTGGCGAACCGCCCCGACTCAGCACGCTCGGCACCGGCGCATGGGAGAAGCTGAAGGAGCGCACGAAGAAGCGCATCAAGGACATTGCGCGCGACCTCATCAAGCTCTACGCCAAGCGTCGCCACGAGAAGGGCTTCGCCTATTCTGCCGACTCCTATCTGCAGCACGAGCTTGAGGCATCGTTCCTCTACGAGGACACGCCCGACCAACAGCGCGCCACGCACGACGTGAAGGCCGACATGGAGTCTGCCCGACCGATGGATCGCCTGGTGTGTGGCGACGTGGGCTTCGGCAAGACCGAGGTGGCTATACGTGCAGCGTTCAAGGCGGCGTGCGACTCGAAGCAGGTGGCAGTGCTCGTGCCCACAACGGTGCTCGCCTTCCAACACTACAAGACGTTCTCAGACCGTCTGAAGGGTATGCCGGTGCGTGTCGACTACCTCTCGCGTGCCCGCACGGCGAAGCAGACGCGCGAGGTGCTTGCCGACCTCAAGGCGGGCAAGATAGACATACTCGTCGGCACGCACAAGCTGATAGGAAAGGCTGTGGAGTGGCACGACCTCGGACTGCTCATCATCGACGAGGAGCAGAAGTTCGGCGTGTCTACAAAGGAGAAGCTGCGCACGCTGAAGACCAACGTCGACACGCTCACCATGTCGGCTACGCCGATACCGCGCACGCTCCAGTTCTCGCTGATGGGCGCACGCGACATGAGCATCATGCGCACGCCGCCACCCAACCGCTACCCCGTACAGACCGAGCTGGGCGTGTACGGGCATGAGATAATAGCCGATGCCATCAACTTCGAGATGTCGCGCAACGGACAGGTGTTCTTCGTCAACGACCGCATCAGCAACCTGCCCGAGATTGCCTCGCTCATAACGAAATACGTGCCTGATGCGCGTGTGGCTATCGGACACGGACAGATGTCGCCCGAGGAGCTGGAGAAGATTCTCATCGGCTTTATGAACTACGACTACGACGTGCTGCTCTCAACGACCATCGTCGAGAACGGCATCGACATCAGCAACGCCAACACCATCATCATCAACGATGCCCACCGCTTCGGACTCTCCGACCTTCACCAGATGCGCGGTCGCGTGGGTCGCTCCAACCGCAAGGCGTTCTGCTATCTGCTTGCACCGCCTAAGTCGGTGCTTTCCTCCGAGGCACGCCGCCGACTGGAGGCTTTGGAGAACTTCTCCGAACTGGGCAGCGGCTTCAACCTCGCCATGCAGGACCTCGACATCCGCGGTGCGGGCAATCTGCTCGGTGCCGAGCAGAGCGGATTTATGGAGGACCTTGGCTACGAGACGTATCAGAAGATTCTCAACCAGGCGGTCACCGAACTGAAGAACGACGAGTTTGCCGACATGTACGCTGAGGAGATAGCGCAGGGCAACAACCTCACAGGCGATGCCTTCGTAGAGGACTGCGCCGTGGAGAGCGACCTCGAGATGTACTTCCCGGATACCTATGTTCCGGGCAGCGCAGAGCGTATGCTGCTCTACCGCGAGCTCGACAACATCGACAACGACGACGAGCTCGACGCTTACCGCCAGCGACTCATCGACCGCTTCGGTGCCATACCGCACGAGGGCGAGGAACTGCTGCAGGTGGTGGCACTGCGCCGCTACGGCAAGAGCCTCGGCTGCGAGAAGATAATACTCAAACAGGGACGTATGCAGATGCAGTTCGTCAGCAACCCCAACTCTGCCTACTACCGCAGTGCCACCTTCGGCAAGGCACTCGACTTCATCGCTGCCAACGCACGCCGCTGCAACCTCAAGGAGGTGAACGGCAAACGCTCAATGGTGGTGAGCGGTGTGCCGACAGTGGGCGAAGCGGTGAAAGTGCTTTTAAAAGTAAAAGAGTAAAAAGGTAAAAAAGTAAAAAGCCCCTCCCAACCCTCCCCGTCGGGGAGGGCTTGAGGATACTTCGGCTAAGGCTTAGAAAGGCTTAGTTAGCAATGGCTTAGAAAGGCTTAAGAAGGCTTACTTCGGCTTAGCAAGAAGGCCAAGAAAGCCCTAAGAAGTCTTAGTTAGCAATGGCTTAGAAAGGCTTAAGAAGGCTTAGTTCGGCTTAGTAAGTAACAACAACAACAACGATATGACAACACTTCTCCTTGTGCGCCACGGCGAGACCGTCGACAATGTGCGCCAGATTATGCAGGGGCAGACTCAAGGCGAGCTGACCCCGAACGGCATCGAGCAGGCACGCGCCCTCGCTGCCGAGCTGAAAGACATGCCCATTGACGTGTTCGTGTCGAGCGACCTAAAGCGCGCTTTCGACACGTGTGTGATACTGGCGGCTGCGCACGGCGTGTCGCCCGACGCCATCGTGCAGACAAAGCTGCTGCGCGAGCGCGACTGGGGCAGCTTCACGGGCAGATATATCCCCGACCTAAAGGATGCTCGGTGGACCGACGACATCGAGTCGCTCGACGCTCTGAGGGCGCGTGCCGCTGCGTTCCTGCAGTTTGTGAGGGATAATTATGAGGGAAAAACCGTGCTTGCCGTGGGACACGGCATAACGAACAAGGCGATAAGAAGCGTGCATAGTGGCACGCCGATGAACGAAACACCACGCATGGCGAACGCCGAAGTGGTCACGATGCAGCTATAAAAAGCGTTGTTGCACATCCCTAAGCGTACCATTTTTGAGTACTACCGCAGCAGTACTGGAGTAATCTCACCACAGTACTGGAGTAATCTCGCTGCTAAACTGGAGTAATCTCTCTGCGAGTACTGGAGTACTACCGCAACAAGTACTGGTAGAAGTAAAAGTAAAGATGGTTTTATTTGTCTAAATAGTTACCATCTTATTCAAAAAGTTTTTTGTTAACGATGAATTATCACGATAAAACATTATATTTGTGGCGTAAATAAAGAATATAAAAATGGCAAATAAAAATATAGACTTGGCGGTAGTTCTTCATAATGATAGTGACTATAAGGGTTGGCTTGTAGAACTCAAGGAACGTTTCTACAGCCATCGTCTCAAAGCGTCATGTGTCACCAATGGCTATCTGTTGGAATTCTACTGGAAGTTGGGACGCGACATTGAAGCCCAGCAATATACAAATACTTACGGCTCAGGGTTCTACAAGAATCTCAGTCAGGACTTGAAGAATGAAATGCCAGAGATAAAGGGATTCTCGCCAACCAACTTGAAGTACATGAGCTACTTTTATAAGCTCTATGCTCCATTAGTAGCAAATCGTCCGCAAGTTGCTGACGATTTCATGGAAGGTGTATATAGTGCAGATATTCAACAAAGTGCGCCCCATAATCAAAATCGTCAGCAGGGTGCTGACGATTTCAAGTTGTTGTTTATGATACCATGGGATCATCATTGTCGAATAATATCAAGATGCAAGGGAAACATGGATAAAGCCCTCTTCTTTGTAAGAAAGACTTGGGAAAACAATTGGGGACGTGATGCTCTTCTCAACTGGCTTGACTCCGATTTGTATGAGCGTGACGGCAAGGCTATCACCAACTTCCAATCCACACTTCCGGCTGTGCAGAGCGACTTGGCGCAACAAATAACCAAAGACCCTTACCAGTTGGACTTCCTTAACCTAAGGGAGAAATATGACGAGCGTGACATTGAGGAAGAATTGCTGAACAACGTTACTCGTTTTCTTTTGGAACTTGGAAAGGGATTTTCCTATATGGGCAGGCAGTTTCGCTTGGAAGTAGGTCAGCAGGAGTTCTTTCCTGACTTGCTGTTTTATAATGCCCACCTCCATGCGTATGTGGTCATCGAATTGAAAGCAAAATCGTTCCATCCATCATTCTTGGGGCAACTGAGTTTCTATGTGTCAGCCATCAACCATCAGTTCAAAACCGACATAGATAACCCTACCATAGGTTTGCTCATCTGCAAAGACAAAGATAATGTGGTGGCAAAATACGCCTTGGATTCATACAAGGAACCAATGGGAATATCAGAATATCAACTGTTTAAGCTATTCCCGAAAGATTTCAAGTCTTCCATGCCGACTATTGAAGAATTGGAAAAGGGATTGAAAGATAAATAAGAAATATGAGAAAGTAAAAGGGTAAAAAAGTAGGAGGAGGGCGTGTCAAAACTCCCAATATAAATAAAAAAACTCGTTGTACGTT
>ERZ1035006.995-NODE-995-length-20385-cov-16.590015_pt1 | contig 20385 bp, 19 predicted proteins | sample MGYA00520694_ERZ1035006 | MGnify/ENA primary metagenome ERZ1035006 (study PRJEB33766, sample SAMN09781746) | gut metagenome | biome: gut microbiome | host: Homo sapiens | place: Madagascar | study: EMG produced TPA metagenomics assembly of the PRJNA485056 data... | reverse complement strand
TCAACCGTCACATTTCCGTCCATATCAATATCAACCCACTGTCCCGGACCTGCGATCACGCGCTTGATCAGGAGCTTGTTCCCCTGCCAGAATGCAACGACTTCTCCTGTCTTCAGCTGATTGGTCTTCACCGATACTACGATCTGCCCGGCTTCCAATGTCGGTGACATGGAAGAACCGTAAATCTGCAGAACCGGCATCCACAGAGTTGCCACCAGAACAGAGACTGCCGCAACTACAAGTAACACTGCGATTGTCCCACGGAGTGTTCTTTGATACATAGCCCGATGTCTCAACCTCTTCTGTTCGTTCTCAACTTCTTCTATTGTAGGGATATTAACTGAACGTTCTTTCTTCTTCACTACTCTAATCTCGCCTATTCTTTTTGGCTTGCTTTGTCAATTTCGCCAATTCTTTTTCCTTTGCTTTTATCGATTTAAGATAGGTGTCAGCAGCTTCCTGTGCTGCCTGAAACACGCCACTTAGCTGCACTGCCGCATCTGCGATCGTTCCTGCCTTCTCCATCGTGATCTCTCTGGTCTGAAGCTTTGCCTCTGTCTCATCCAGCCTGGCCTGAAGCTCTATCTCCCGCTTCTTCATCTCATAGATCAGATCGATCAATTCGCTTCTTCTTAGGTGCTTCAAATCGTTCTTCATACATCATCGACTCCTTTGTCTTGATTTCCTGTTTCTCTTCATGAAACGGTTCGTTCAAATCTAAGACTTTAGCCTTCTTTTTTACGTCAAGCAGATTATAGTACGCAGATATTCTCTTGTCAATTGCATTTTAGCAATTTTCACCTATTTTCTCGAGTTTTTTTATCATTTTTTTCGTACTTTAGACACATTTTTATTATTTGTCTAAAAAATATATTATGTATTTTGTATTATTTTTTCTTTTATACGGCTTATCCTGCATTTCTTTTTAGCCATCGGCACTGCCATTTCGAGTTATATTTATAAGTTTTTCTATTTTTTGTAAAAGCGAAACGTTTCGTTTTTACAAAAAAGAAAGACCGCCAGGGGACGGTTTCAAAACTCTGCGCCATCCTCAGCGGTCGGTCATTCCTAAGAATCAATATTAAAATTCTGCGATCACTGTCTCGCCCTGTACTGCGTCCATTCCTGTATGCAGCTTCATATCCGGATAATCGTCTCCGTTTGTAACAACGAGAATACATGTTTTCTCATATCCATGTGCTTTGATCTTCTCCGGATCAAATGAAAGCAGCTTGTCTCCTGCGCTTACCTTATCTCCTTCTTTTACGAAGTACTCGAATCCGTCACCTTCCATGTTTACAGTGTCAATTCCTTCATGGATCAAAATCTCTACTCCGTTCGCAAGTGTAAGTCCGACTGCATGTCTGGAACCTTCCATCAGCACAGATACTGTTGCGTCACATGGTGCCACGATCACATTCTCTTCCGGCTCGATTGCAAGTCCGTCACCTAATGCTTTTGATGAGAACACCTCGTCTTTTACTTCCTCGATTGGTACTACTTTTCCTGACAGATAAGCCTTTACAACGAATGGCTTATTCTCTTCTGCAGGAGCCTGTTTTTTCTTGAAAAATGAAAACATACCTACTTCTCGCCTCTTTCTTTTAAACATTGTCCATTGGTTTCAATTACGGTCTTATACCAGTCAAATGATTTCTTCTTTGTACGTCTCAGCGTGCCTTTTCCATTGTCATCTTTGTCAACATAGATAAAGCCATAACGCTTTTTCATTTCACCGGTTGAAGCACTAACTAAATCAATGCATCCCCATGAAGTATAACCCATAATTTCCACACCGTCAATCTCTACAGCGTCCATCATAGCCAAAATGTGTGCTTTCAAATATTCTATACGATAATCATCTTCTACATAGCCGTTCTCATCCGGCTGGTCTACCGCTCCGAGTCCATTTTCTACGATGAAGAGCGGCTTCTGATATCTGTCATACAGTGCATTCATTGTAATACGAAGTCCCAACGGATCAATCTGCCATCCCCACTCGCTTGCTTTCAGGTATGGATTTTTGACTGTTGCGAATACATTTCCATCTGTTGTATCAACGCTTGCATCCGCACTTGCGCATCTGGAAGAGTAGTAAGAAAATGAAACAAAATCAACTGTATTTTCTTTCAGGAGCTTTTCATCTTCTTCTGTGATATCGAGCTGGATTCCTTTTCTTTCGAAAAATTTCTTTGCATAAGCCGGATACTCACCTCTTGCCTGTACATCGATGAAGAAGTAGTTTTCGCGATCTTTTTCCATCGCTTTCCATACATCTTCCGGCGCACAGGAGTATGGATAAGTCTGACCAGCTGCCAGCATACATCCGACCTTATTCTCCGGATCGATCTCATGAGCGATTCTTGTTGCTTCTGCAGACGCTACCAGCTCATGATGTGCCGCAAGATATTTCGCCTGTGTCTCATTTTCTCCTTCTTTGAAGACAAGTCCTGCCCCCATAAATGGGAGGTGAAGAATCATGTTGATTTCATTAAATGTCAGCCAGTATTTTACAAGTCCTTTGTAGCGTGTAAAGAGTACGGTTACGAGTTTCTTATAGAACTCTATCAGTTTTCGGTTCTTCCAGCCTCCGTACTCTTTCGTCAGATGGATCGGACAATCAAAGTGTGTGATCGTAACAAGCGGCTCAATTCCGTATTTGTGACATTCTTTAAATACATTTTCATAGAATTGAAGTCCTGCTTCGTTTGGTTCTGCGTCATCACCATTTGGAAAGATTCTTGACCAGGCAATCGACAGACGGAAGGTCTTGAATCCCATTTCACCAAGAAGTGCGATATCTTCTTTGTAATGATGATAGAAGTCGATTCCTTCCATTGCCGGATAGATATGTTCTGTATCCGGCTCTAGTGTCTCTCCATGTCCAAGCATTACCTTGAAGCGATCTTTTCCTGCCGGACATATATCGACATTTGCCAGTCCTCTTCCATCCACATTATATGCACCCTCACACTGATTTGCCGCTGTTGCACCGCCCCACAAAAAATTTTCCGGTAAACTCATCTTACTGCCTCCTGCTGAATTTTTCTGATTTTTCTGATTTATTTTCCCATGTAAAGATGCAGCATTCCTTCAACGCCAAACGGTTCAATTGGCAGATAATGGCTGATTGCATCTCTCATCTGTGTACCAAGTGTATTCGTCACCTCAATTGCCAGCTGGTTCTCACCTTCTTTAAGAAGTCCTGTCAGTTCAAATCGATATGGCTTACAGATACGAACCCCTGCGGAATTTCCATTTACAAACACTTCCGCTGTCTCATAGGCATTGCCCAGATCAAGCCAAATACTTCTTTCTATATCTTTCTTTTCCAGTTGGATTGTTCCTTCATAGCGCACGGTTCCGGATTTATTTTCAAATCCTGTAATACTGCTGATCAGATCTAGCTTTTCTGTTGGAACTGTTTCTATGAATTCTGGATAGGAGCAGCTGTCTGCAAATGTTACTTTCCATTTTTCCGGGAGCAGATTGGTTCTGTCTTCCATTTCATCATCTGTACCAAATAATTTCTTGCCACTTTCTCTATCAAATTCTTCAGTGAAAACGGCCTCCAATTTTTCTGCGATCGCCTTCACCTGATTTTCTTCTCCCTGAAGAAATACCACTGATTCATATGGCTGCAGAACAAGCTTTGCTGTCTGTGATACTTCTGTCAAAGCATTGGCAAATGCATCGTAACGGTAGACTGCATTTCCGTCTGAAATTGTCAGTTCTGTGTTGATTGTATTTCCGATATTTTCATTAAATAACATAAGACAATACACATTATTTTTCATATATTCTCCGACTGCAAGCTCCGGATACGCATCAGTAAATTTTACTGCCTGATATTGTCCCAATTCTTTCTGCACATCAAAGTTATAAATCTCTTTTTCAAGATAGATCACACGAACTCCCGACTGCTCTAATCTTCCAAGGAGTTCTTTGCCCTGCTGTGGCAGGAAAGTGCTGTAAGGAACAAGCATTACCTCAAAGTTCTGTCCATTGATGGCATATTGTTTCTCTTTTATCTCTGCTCCTGCAAGATAATCCAGTGAAATGATATCAAAGCTGATCTGATGTTCCGTCAGTGCTCTTGCCGGTTTTTCGATTGGCATATACTCTCCGCCCCATTCCTGCTCAGCCGGATAGAGTACTCCGACCTTCGCCGGGTGTGTTCCGTCTCTGAACAATTCCATCAGACGATTCACATAATTACTGAATGTTGAGAAATACCGAAACTGCGGATTCATTCCATGCGCATAGAAATGCGGCGGACAGTCGAAGTCCGGGAATTTCTTCGGATCAAAAGCATGTGGAACAATGTGATTGATTCCACGGACAATCAGATGATCTGCGATCCATTTCATCATCTTCAGTCCTTCGTTCCATCCGCAAGCTCCGAAGGCTTCACACATAGAATTACCGTTCTTGAGCGGATCTAAATGTGCTGCGGATGAAGCCAGTTTTGCAAGTGCATAGTGGTAAAATTCTCCATTGCTTCCACCGGTATTGAATGCGTCATGATGATAATTCATCCCCGGAACAATCTGACCTCCGATCACATCGATTCCTGCGTAGTCCATTGTCTCCTGTCCGCGGAAATAATGTCCCGTTCCGTAACCGAGTCTTGCATGTGCACCGTTGTCTTCAATTGTATGTCCAAGATACATCACACCATGTGCATGACACCAGTCTGAAAGAACATTTGTAAAATTATCACGATACAGCTTTGTGATCAGATCCATGTACTGGTAACGGATTTCTGCTTCGGCTCCATTTGCATCTACCCATAAGAGTGGCAGATATTTTGCATCAAATCCCAGCTCTTTTTCAAGCTCTCCTCTCCATGGAAGAACCATGTCAGATCCGATACGCGCTTCCGTTCCTTTTTCATTTCCAAATCTCGGTTCGTCTGAGAAGAAGCCTTCGATCAACGTTCCGAAATCATCTTTATAATGTGCATAGTGAGGTTCATAAACCTCGTCAATGAGAACTTGTGTTGCTTCTTTTATGAGTGGGTTGAGGTAATCTTTTGTCGCCTCTTCGCCGCCTTTTCCGGTCAGGTAAAGAATGAAAATGCTCCATGCACCGTCTTCGACATCCAGTGTCAGAAGGCGTTTTTCCATATCCATACATTCTGTGATATCTGTCAAAGTCTCTGCATTGATCGGATCTCCCGGCTCAGTATAGCGGCTGATTCGTTTTGCCATGTAGACTTTCAGGACCTCCTGTTCCGGATCCGGCTTGTCCCACGGTCTTCCTTTTAAAAGCTTTAAATCAATGCGCATCTGTCGCATCGGTCCTTGCACATCATAGCGACGCATATCCAGATATTTCTTCAGATACTGTGGATAGCATTCTTTTACTTTTCCATTCGCATATCCTGTTGGAAAATGAGAATCATCGAGAATCCAGACCTTCATCTCATTTTCTTTTGCTTTCGCAAGAATCAGATCCAGATCGCTCCACCACTGATCTCCAACGAAGTCCGGATGTGGGCGTGCCTCTATGCACACCCCTTTCATCCCACTCTCTGCTATCTTGTCCATATATTCACTCAATATCGCATGTTCTTCTCCATGCTGCCAAAAAAATGGATATAATCCGTTCTTCATTTTCTGTCTCCCTTGTATCATTACTAGCTTTTAGTTTTTCTTCTCTTCTTTTCCCTGTACAATGTATGCTAGTACCGCTGAAACTCCAAAAGCGAGTACTGCACATGCGATAAATCCATAGAAGCTGACGTCCAGTCCTGCCGGATTGATCATTCCAGGAATACGGAAGAGTCCGTCTCCTGCAAGTGCATATAATTTAGCTCCGAGCCCTCCGAGGATTGCACCGGAGATTCCTCCACCTACCCATGCGCAGGCAAATAATTTCATATTCGGAACAGCAATGGAATAGATGGCCGGCTCTGTAACTCCGCAAAGCGCAGATGCAAAACTACCTAATCCCGCACTGCGTTTATCCGGATCTTTTGTTCTAAGTGAATATCCAAGTGCTACTCCGGCAAGTGCCCATACTGTCAATCCGAGAATCGCGTTGATTGGATCGCTTCCAAGTGTAAACAGGTTATTCATCAGTATCGGGATAAATGCTGCATGCAAACCAAGGAGAACAACTAACTGCCAGAATGCTCCAAAAAGCAAGCCTCCAAGGATTGGACTGAAATTAAAGATTCCACAAACTACAGTTGAAAGTCCGTTAGAAACATACTGCATAACTGGTCCGATCACCAGATAGGAAAGCGGTACTGTTATTGCAAGTACAATCGTAGGAACGATCATTAACTGAATCATCTGCGGAATCACTTTTTTTGCCAGCTTTTCTACCTTGCTTGCAAAGAAAGATGCCAGAATGATCGGGAATAATGTGTTCGCATAAGTTGTTGTAGATACCGGAATATGGAGGAATGTGATTCCACCTTCTGCTGCAATCGCTGCCACCAGGTTCGGATATACAAGTGCCGCTCCGATTGCAGCCGTCGTATACGGATTACAATCAAAAATCTTTCCGCAGGAAAATCCTACGATGATCGGCATAAAGTACATAATTGCATCAGATGCTGCATAAAGTACAAGGTATGTCCCATCTGTGTTTGTGAGGATACCCATTGTTGTAAGAATGACAAGGATTCCTTTCAAGATTCCTCCTGCAATCATTGGGCCGATCATTGGCATGATACATCCGGAGATCACCTTAAAGAAACGGTTCCAAAGACTGTCTTTTTTCATCACCTTGTAGTCTTCTTTATTTACCGCCTTACTGTTCTCTGTGATTCCGGCTTCTGTCTTTACAAACTTAACTACTTCACTTACATGAGTACCAATGATCACCTGGTACTGACCACCCTGATTCATAATGCCTTTGACACCCTTAATCTTGCTAACCTCATCCTTATTTGGAATTGTGTCATCCTTCAAAACAAAACGTAAACGTGTCATACAATTTGATACACTAACAATATTTTCTTTACCTCCAACAGCAGCTACTACTTCCTTTGCTAGCTGTCCATAATCTTCTTTTGCCATGATGTACGTTCCTCCCATTCATCACTCACACTTAATATCTAATAGTTTCTCGAAATGCATTTCTTTATTGTCTATATTATAGCCAACCACATATCAGAAAAAAATATCAGATTCCTCACTTTTCATTGACCATTTCCACACAATCTGCTACACTTCATGCAAAGGAGGTGCCTGTCTTATGAATCTGAAAGCACTACATCATTATCTTACCACGTTATCCCCAAGTGAGGAGAAATATCGCAATGGATATGTCTATGATGGCTGGAAAGATATGCCGAGAAAACAATGTAATGGCGTAGAATACACTATATTGGACTTAGATGTTGCTTATTCCCCACTTGACAACAAGCCAGCCGATCACTCTCCCGGACTTAATGCGGAACTCTCGGAAATATCAATTAAGAAGAATTCCCGCTTCAGTGCAGTTCCAGAACATATCCATACCCACATTGAGATTAACTATGTCTATTCCGGAAGCTGCCCGCAGGTTATTGACGGACACCCGATCACTCTGCAAAAGAACCAGGTTCTCCTGATTGACACAAACTGCCCGCACTCAATTGCTCCACTTGGAGAGAATGATATCATGATCAGCATTATCCCCAAGACGGACTTTCTGCGTGAGCATATGTTTAATCAGTTTTCTAATGACAGTATACTCTCCCGCTTTTTTATTAATGCGATCAACGAAAAGACTGACCATGACCACTACCTGCTTTTCCACTCAGAAAACGACCGTAGAATCCCGATGTTCTTTAATGAACTGTTTTGTGAGTGCTTTGATCCATCCATTAATTCTACAGATATCATCATGCATCTTTTTTACACGATCATGGCGGAATTGATCAATGTCTATGAAGACGATTTGACAAAGGGAGACTCCTACTCACACAACAGCGTTGTGATTCCTATGCTGCGTTATATTGAACGGAATTTCAGAACATGTACACAGGAATCCGTCGCTGACTTTTTCCATATCAGTCCAAACTATGTCACGCGTCTTCTCAAGAAATATACCGGTATGACTTATATTCAATTGATCCAGGCGCAGAAACTGCAGACTGCTGCCAATCTGCTGAAGCAGACAAATCTTCCGATAACTGAAATTGCCCAGCGAGCCGGATATGAAAATGTCACCTTCTTCTATAAGAAGTTCCAAGAGAAGTATCACTGCCAGCCGGGGGAATATAGGGGATAGGTAAAAAACTCACACCCTTTATTTTATCTCTTCCTAGGTTCAAAAAAGAAGAGTCAATATTCCTGGATTTCTTGACAAACTCGAATATTGGCTCTTCTTTGTTATTATTTATCTGATTTTTGCAGCTCCGCTAATTGCTTTCGCAGATACTCAACCTCTGCTTCTGCTGTCTCTGCACGCTCTTTCTGTTTAGCTACATCTATTTCTAATTTCTCTTTCCTTGCTTTTAATTTCGCTTCATTGGCTTTCAGTTTTTCTTCGTCGGCTTTCAGTTTTTCTTCGTCGGCTTTCAGTTTTTCTCCGTTGGCTTTCAGTTTTTCTTCGTCGGCTTTCAGTTTTTCTTTCCTTGCTTTCAGCTTCTCTTCGTCCACTTTCATCTTCTCCTGTTCAGCTTCCATCTGTCTGCCTACTTCATCTAACGCTTCCATCCTTTTTGCATGTTCTTCCGTCATTTTAGTGTATTCTTCTATCATCTCATCAACCATCAATTTTACTGTGTTTCGATCTAAAATCTCAAGTTCTTTTGAAAACATACTCATCATCCTCTCCATATTCAGACAGATGGTATAGACTTCCTCGTATATCTTTTTAAATTCCGGATTGCAATTTAACAGATTGATTATCATGTCTGGATCGTCCTGACTTAGAAATACGAGCCACTCTTCCAGTCTGCTCTCTATCTTTCTGCCTTTATTATGAATGGTGTTATTAAAAATGTCAAGGCAAATGAAAGTATATTCCTGTAACAAATCCATCTCCACACCAGTATCACTTTTTTGTTCAAAGCGATGGATGTATTGTTCTTTTGAAAACTTAGTAAAAGCTGCATTGCTTTTCTCAAACAGAACTATTGTATATACTTTTTTAATTTCTTTATAAGTAAATGATTTTCCTAATTCTAATCGGACTCTTTTATACTGCCTGAGCAACAGATCCGAATGTGTTTATTGTTCATAACTCAATTTTTTTGTTTATAAAATGTGGATAACTTTTTACAATCCCGCCAGTTCCACCCCATAGCTACATTTTTCCGAGGTTATTCAATGTGTTTCGTTACATTTTTCCGCGTTTTTTATCGGTTTCTGTAACATTTTTCCGCACTTTTTCACTATGTTTTGTAACATTATTCTTGTGTCCCGATCAAAATCTTCTTTCTATAAAATCAGTAACCAAAAAAGTGTCTATATCAGAACCTTTTATCGCTCCTTGATATAGACACTCTTCTTTAACAATCATCTTGTCAACTAATTGATATTTTCGCCGTTTGTTGAAATAACTTCTTTATACCACTCGAAAGAATCTTTCTTCCGTCTGGATAAGTCTCCTGTTCCATCGTTATGTTTATCCACATAGATGAATCCATATCTCTTATCCATCTCACCGCTTCCTGCACTGACAAGGTCGATGCATCCCCATGGTGTATAACCCATCAGATCTACACCATCTTCCTCTACCGCCTTTTTCATTTCTGAAATGTGGTGCTGCAGATATTCTACACGGTATGGATCGTGGATGCTTCCATCCTCTTCTAAAGTATCATATGCTCCAAATCCATTTTCTACAATAAACAATGGTACTTTGTAGCGATCTGTAAACCAGTTCAATGAATAGCGCAGTCCAATCGGATCAATCTGCCATCCCCATTCACTTGCCTTTACATACTGATTCTTTATACGATCCTTTTCTCCACGGTAATCATATTCCGGATTGTCTGGTTTTGCTTTTGTACAGAAAGACATATAATAACTGAAACCGATGTAATCGACACAGCCCTGTTTTAACACTGCAAGATCTTCTTCTGTTACGTCAATCTTAAGATCTTTTCTTTCCCAGTATTTCAAAATATTTACAGGGTATTCTCCTTTTACATGCACATCTGTATAATAATATCTTTTCTGCATAGCTTTTTCAGCCTGCAGTATATCTTCCGGACGGCAGGTAGCCGGATAGATCGGGCACATTGCGATCATGCAGCCAATCTGAAATTCCGGATTGATCTTATGTCCTGCTTTTATCGCTTCGGCACTGGCAACCAGTTCGTAGTGAGATGCCTGATACATCAATTCTTCTACATTTTCTTCTGGTTTAACTACAATCCCGGAATTAGCGTAAAGCATGAATCCGTCACCGATATCTGCCTGATTATTAATCTCATTAAATGTCATCCAGTATTTTACTTTGTCTTTGTATCGCTCAAAGCATGTTACTGCAAATTTCACGAAGAAATCAATCAGTTTTCTGTTTCTCCATCCACCGTACTCTTGTACAAGATGCAGAGGCATCTCAAAATGACTCAGTGTGATTACTGGTTCGATCCCATATTTCAGACATTCATCAAACATGTCATCATAGAATTTTAATCCGGCTTCATTCGGCTGTTCTTCATCACCATTTGGGAAGATACGTGTCCATGCAATACTTGTACGGAAACACTTGAATCCCATTTCCGCAAATAAGCGGATATCTTCTTTATAGTAATCATAAAAATCGATTGCTTCATGATTCGGATAATTCTCGCCTTTTAGTATTTCACCTGTTATTCTTCTTCTTGTATTTACATCTCCGCTGGTTACAACGTCCATAATGCTCAGGCCTTTTCCATCTCGATCATAGGCACCTTCCAGCTGATGAGCAGCAACTGCGCCGCCCCAGAGAAAATCTTTTCGAAATCCCATTGTTATTTCCTTCCTGTTGTCTTAATTGCTTTGTATAATAGTGTTGGGGGCTTTTGCCCCCAACTTTTCTGTTTCTATATTCAATTACATCTTGATGATTATTTCTCATCAATTCTCTTATACAGTGCAATGAATTCATCTGCGAGAATACGGAAACTCTCTGCACTCATAAGCTGATCTTCTGCATGCATCAGAAGCATGTATCCATTAGAAATCTCTCCGTTTGCATCCATTGTCAGAAGGTCTGCATGAGCGTTATGCCCAAGTGAAAAGGCTTCATCTCCTTGTTTAATCAGCTCTGCTGCCTCATCATATTTTCCTTCTTTCGCACACTGGATCGCATTGATAAAATGTGTTCTTGCTGTACCTACATATGTAATAATCTGAAAACATGCCAGTTCGAATTTTTCGTCCATTTTTGTCTCCTGTCCTACTATTATTTTTTATTCTGATTTTACCAGTCTTCATCCTCATCTTCTACCGGCTGGTTCTTCTCCTGAACCAGATTCATCTTGTCAATCTTCTTAATGAACGGCAGATAAACAAAGAATGAAACACAAAGGATCACTAACTGAAGTAAAGCACTTTTCCATCCTGCTAAAAGGAATCCGGAAATGATCGGTGGACAAGTCCATGGGATCTGTGTTGCTCCATATAATGGGCAGATTCCTGTATACAGTGCAAAATACTGGATTAAACATGCGATCACAGGCATTCCAATAAACGGAATTGCAAGCATTGGGTTCATAACGATCGGAGTACCAAACAGAACTGGCTCATTGATTCCAAATAATGCCGGAATAATTCCCACTTTACCAAGTGCTTTCAACTGTTTTGATTTTGCAAAGAAGAACATATACATTACAAGTCCGATTGTGATACCTGCACCTGTTATATTGATAAACTGATCATAAAACTGTTGTGTTACAATATGGCCTCCGTTTGCTATTGTAAGTTCTACACCACTGTCAATAATAGCCTGGTTTGCAAGACTGTTTGCCTGTAAAAGTCCTGTCATGATTCCACCAACTACTGTTGAACCATGAACTCCGAAGAACCACAGGAATGGTCCTGTAAAGCACATCAGAACTGCTCCACCAAGGGAGTCTGTCATTTTCTGAAGTGGTGTCTGAACAACTTTGTAAATAATTTCCATACCTGTTGTGTTGAATCCAATAGAACAGATACCGTGAATTACTGCAGTCCCTGTCAGGATTACGAATGCCGGGATTAATGCTGAGAATGCATTTGTTACACCTTCCGGAACTCCGGCCGGCATTTTAATACGTATATTTTTCTTCAAAAACCAACAGTAAACAAGCGGTACGATCAATCCGACAATGATTGCTCCAATCATTCCCTGTCCTGCTGTCCATGTCTTATCAATAATTCCACCAACAACTTCTCCACTTTCTGTTGTTTTGGACGAAGGCATCAGAATCAAGAATGATGCCAGTGAAATAATCGCACAGTTGAGTGGTTCCTGATTTTCCAGTTTCGCATAGCTATAACTAATACCGATAACCGCGATCATCGCACTGATGGAGAATGTTGCGCCACATGCCTGATCTAATACTGCTTTGATTCCTGTAGACTCTAATACATCGACAACTGCCTTTATCGGAAAGTTTGACAGGATCAGGAAGATTGATCCGATGATCAGAGGAGACATGGAAGTCACCATACCATTTTTTATTGACTGTATTCCCTTTGTATTAATAAACTTAAGGATCACAGGGATTACTTTTTCGTTAAATTTCTCTTTCATTTGCTACTACCCTTTGCTTTAAATTGTGTATCTTTGTTTTCTCCTATTTATTTTTCGCAAGCTTATATGCAAATTTCAAAACATTCATTCCATTGCACATTCCATAATCCTGCATTGGGATCACATCTACCGGAACCCCTTTTGGATCACAGATCTCTTTTGCTCTGGCAAGCTGATATCCTACCTGCGGTCCGAGCAGTGCTACATCCACGCCTTCAATCATGCGTTCCATATCTGTAAATGGATATGCTGCGATATCAGCATCTTTTCCTTTTTCCTTTGCTGCCTCTTCCATCTTCTTTACCAGAAGACTTGTTGACATTCCTGCTGCACAAAATAATCGAATTACCATGATTGTTTCCTCCCTAATTTTTTCTCATTTGTTTTGATGGTGCTAGTATAACAAGCATTTTCCATTTTGTCAGTACTTTTTCCTGTTTCTGGTTTCCGTTCCATATAGACGGAATTTGTTACATAAAAAAAACAGGACATTCTACTTTATTGTGTAAAATGCACTGTTTTCCTTTTCTTTTTTTGTATATTATGATACTTTTTCGTGTATTCTGTTTTTTTTGTTACTTATCTGGTTACTATTCGTACCATTACATTCTACAACCTTAATGAAATAAGTCTTCCATATCATTTTGAAACAGATCATCTGTGTCGTTATAGACGCCCTTTAATTCTCTTCCGATTAATTCCAAAATAAAAACGACTGCCATCTGTGATGTCAGATCATAATTTTCGTCTTTCTTATACTCTGAAACATAATAATTTATATTGCAGTCACTCATCTTTGCCAAAGAACAGTTTGCCTTATTTGTAATAGATATCAGGCTGCTCCCTCTTCTTTTCAGCTTTTCTGCCAGCATCAGTGTCTGCTCTGTCTCTCCTGATACAGACAATGCAACCGTAGCTGTCCTCTCACCTTTTCCGCGAAATACTGGCGTGAACGGATCATCAATAGCAAATGAAAACCAGCCTACATTATTAAAATATCTTGCCCCATACTTTCCTATAATAGAAGAATTCCCCACACCTACAAATATAATTGACGATGCCTTTGTAAGCAGCTTCACAGCTTCCTGGATATTCTCAGCAAATGCCTGTGTCTGCACTCTCTCAAAGAAATCTTTAACCGCAGTAAGATCCATATTGATTTTCTTCTGTTCCTTGCTGCTGACTTCTTGTTTTAATTTCAAACGGAATTCAGAATATCCCTCGCATCCTACCTTTTTACAAAAGCGAAGGATCGTCGTTGTCGAAACATGAACCTCCTCTGCCAATTCACGTACTTTCATATATACTACTTTCTCTTCATTGCTGACAATGTAATTATATACATCCATCTCCAACTGATTAAAAGATTTTATCATCTCATGCGTAAACATATGAATTCAGTCCCCTTCTATTTTTCCTCTATTCCATTCTTCTGATCATTCACTCAACAGCTGACTTGCTTCCTTCCAGCACTGCCGTCCTGCTGCCAGGATGGAACACGGCTGATCCAACGTGATCATTCCGCCCTCTGCTGTTGAGATGAATCCACCTGCTTCCATCACGATCAAAGATGCTGCCGCATAATCCCATGGATACAACATCAGTTCAAGATAGACTCCATTTGTGCCGGATGCCACACGACAGATATCAAGCGCAGCGGAACCACCTGCACGAATCCCGAGACTGTTCAGATACAGCTTCTTCGCATGGTCAAAGATTCTGTCCGTATCTTCTGTCTGATAGCGTGCAGTTCCGAATGCAATCAGATTGTCTGCAAGTCCTTTATCCGAACAGTGAATCTCTTTTCCGTTCAGCTTCGCTCCTTCGCCTTTCACAGCGGAATACATTTCTCTTGTGTAAGGGTTGTAAACACATCCAAACAGCATTCTTCCAAACTTTGTCAGACCGACTGAGATACAGCTGTGCTTGTAATCAAAGATAAAGTTCGTCGTTCCGTCAATCGGATCTATAATGAAACAATAGCCATCTCCAAGTTCCTGCTGCATTCCGTCTTCCTCTGCAAGGAATGTTGCTTCCGGTATGAGTTGACGCAGATTCTGAATCAGATAAAACTGAATCTCCTTGTCATGCTTTGTCACAAAGTTTGCAGTTCCTTCTTTATCAAAAACTGTCAGTTCCTCGTCCTGTGCCTGAAGCATCAGTTCCCCTGCCAGTGTCACTATCTTCATGATTTCATCGTATAACATGTTGGTTGTAGTCCTTTCTGCCTTTCTAAATAAATCACATTATCATAGATTCCATTTTTTCGATAATACAGCTATGTTTTTTTGTCTTTTTATCGTAATTGATACCCACCAAAAGTAAATCTCCCTGGTAGTCTTTCAGTGCATCTATATATTCTTTATTTTTAATCTGCTGTATCGCACCTTCTGCACTTTTATCCCACTTCAATTCAATCATAACAGCTGGTTTATCGAGATAAATTTTTCTTGGTATCATACAAATATCCGCAAATCCTCTACCACCTGGCATTTCTCTAATAATGGTATCTTTTAGCCCATCCATATTCATCTGAATGTAAACTTTGAGAGCTTCGTATGTCTCCGTCTGATTCCACTTTCTATCTTATCATGATTTTCTACATTAATCTATATATGAAAAATCGAGAATGTACTTTTCAATACACCCTCGATTTTTCATCATTATTAGCTTTTATAAGACTTTATTTCAGAAATCTGTCGTGCACCGCTTCACGATCTCGCAAGGCACAACTACATTTTTCTCAATCTCTTCCTGCTTCTCCAAAAGGCTGATCATATGATCTACGGTTGTCTTGCAAAGCACGTTGAGCTTACTGTCCACGGAAGTCAGCTCCGGTTCGCTTTCGTAATTATGACTTCCTCGTACGCATCTTGACAACTTTCGTTGCTCCCTCGCCAACCTTTTTTCATTTTTTCTGAAAAAACCTGCTTCTTCCGTCTCAATCTTTTCTGAAAACACTGCCATTCCCTGCATTGCATAATCAATTCCAAGCATCTTTGCAGTACTGTAATCTGGTTCAGCTGCTTGGTTTTCACAGCTGTATCCTTCATACAACAGGCTTGCAAAGTATTTTCCGGATGGTTCCATACTGACTGTCACTGATTTCAGACGAAAATCTTCTGCTGGCTCTCTGTGTTTTTTCATGGCAATCCATTTTAACTTAGGAAGTCGGATTCGCTTACTTTCCACCAGAATAAAAGAAAGCAGAACGTGATCTTGCCAATCGCGTTCCGCTTTCCTTTTTATTCACAACTTAATTTACAGCTTTCAGTGTTACCAGTGCTCCATTCTCCTGTACATCTTTTTGGAATGTTTCATTTAATTGCTTTTGTATTCTGATATAAATTTCAAGTTCTTCATCATTAAATTCATCCAGCACTTCTTTTGTTCTCTGAATACATTTGTGATCCAGCTTTTCATGCGCAAGATAAATTTCTTTTCCCTTCGGAGTTAAATTCAAATAATATTCTCTGTTATTCTTCTCATTTCTCCGTTGTTCAATCAGGTTTTTCTTTTTTAATTTTCGTACCATCTGAGAACATGCGCTTGTGGTTTTCCCTAACTGCTGCGAGATTGTGGTTATTGTTATGTCTCCTGTATTTCCAACTGCCTGCAGGAAATGCATTTCTGACTGATAAAGTACCTCTTCTCCATATTGATGCGGTATTTCATCATATTGTGCACATAAGCTATAGCCTTTATCAAACACATCTAATAATTCGTCTAGTCTTTCACTTCTTTTATTCATAACATTTCTCCAGTTTACATTGATTTCAATAGAACCTTTTTATTATAACATCTCTGTTTTTCATTTGTAAACCAGTTTAACTATTATGATACTTAATTATGATGTTTAATAACCTTTCTTATCATAGGCTCTCTTCAAAAGTTTCAGACCTTTTTCCAACGTTACTCTTGGGCATCCGATATTAATTCTCATATATCCTGCCCCTTTTCCACCAAAATCTTTCCCAACATCTAATGCAATTCCAGCTTCTTCCAGGAAGAATTCTTCCAGTTCCTGCTCAGAAAGACCTAGTTCTTTGCAATCCAACCAAAGGAGATAGGTTGCATCCGGCTTCTGACATTTTATCTTTGGTATATATTTCTTCAAATAATCATCCAAAAACATGTAATTGTCCCACAAATAATCAATTAATTGATCTAGATACTCCTCGCATTCTTTATACTTATAAGCTGCTTCGAACCCTACCGCACCAAAAAGTGGCGCAATATAGAGAACACGTTTATCAATCACTTCTCCAACTTTTCTTCTTAAATCTTCATTTGGTATAAAAACCGCTGACATTTGCAAACCAGCAACATTGAATGTCTTTGACGGAGAAGTTGCAACCGCGCAAATCTGTTCTATCTCTTTATTAAGCCCTGCGATCGATGTAAACTTACAATGTTTATAAATCAGATCTGAGTGAATTTCATCCACAACAATAAGAACATTATTTCTTAGACAAATTTCTGCAATTCTTTCTAATTCCGATCTACTTAAAACTCTTGAAACCGGATTCAGAGGATGACAGAGAAACAGCACTTTATTCTCCGGCATTTTTGCCAGCTCTTCCAGTTCTTCAAAGTTAATTTTCCAACATTCCCCATCATAGACCAGATTATTCTCCACAACTTTCCTTCCATTATTAATAATCGTTTCTCTAAATGGATAATAAACCGGTGGCTGAATGATAATTCCATCTCCTGGTTCTGTAAAAGCTTCTGCCATAACACTCAATGCCGGAACAATTCCATTTGTAAATTCAACCCATTCCGGCTTTGCATCCCAGCCGTTTCTTTTCTTCTCCCATGCTGCAATCAGTTCTGCTGCATCGTCAGCAACTTTGCTATAACCATAAATCGGATGCGCAGCTCTCTTTTGAATGGCATCCACTATAGGCTGCGGGCATGGAAAATCCATGTCCGCAATCCAAAAAGGTAACGCATCTGGGTTTTTCGGATAGCTGATATTACCGGTTTCCCATTTATAACTCAGCGTTCCCTTTCGATCAATCACTTTATCAAAATCATACTTCATAAAGTCTATTCCTCACTGTCTTATAGATTTAATGCAACATCATATCCGTCTCTGACCGCAGTACGAATCAATCCTGGCTGATTGCAATCTCCAATCCACTCAAAGTCAATCACTGTTTCGCGCAGTTCATCTACCGTTGCATCATTTGGAGCAATCCCTGTAGCTGCAATCACCTTGTCCGCCTTCAGTTCAATGCGATTTCCATCCTTGTCTTCACAGATCATTCCCTCATCTGTGATTTCAACACATTTTGTGTTTAACATGACTTGAACATTATTTTTCTTTACGTTCGTCCAAAGAGCATCAATCTGCATTGCTCCTGTTCCCGGGTATGGAGTATTCGGACCTGATGCAAGCGCGTCAGACATTTCAACGATTGTTGATTTCTTACCTGCCAGTGCTAAACCAATTGCACACTCTACTCCCGCGAATCCTCCTCCAAGTACCAATACGTTTTCACCCACTTCAGGCTCATCTCTATAGTAATCTACAATCTGAACTGCCTTCTCAATGCCTTTGATTGGCGGAATAATCGGATGTCCTCCTACTGCAGCAATCAATACATCCGGGCGAAGCTCTTTTACAAGTTCCGGTGTAACAACCGTATTTAATCTTACATCCACCGCACTCTTTCCAAGTTCATACTCTAAATATTCCTTATACATACCAATTCGCTTTTTAAAGGATTCCTTTTCTACAACCTGAAGCAATCCCCCCAATGCGGAATCTTTCTCACAGAGAATCACCTCATGTCCTCTTCTGGATGCTGTAATTGCTGCTTCCATTCCAGCCGGGCCACCGCCTGCAATCAACACACGTTTCTTTTCTGTAGGAAGTGGCGCAAACTTATAATCACTGTCTCTTCCAATCTGCGGATTAACGGAACAATGAATTGGCAGATTAAAATAGCCTCCTGTCATACAAGACAGACAACGCAAACATGGTCGAATGTCTTCCACGTTTCCATGCATTGCTTTTTTCGGGAAGTCTGGGTCAGCCAGCAATGCACGAGCCATTATAATGTAATCTACTTTTCCTTCTTCAATCCACAGATCCGCCAGTCCCGGATCTGTAACGGCTCCAACTGTTCCAACTGGAATCTTCACATGTTTCTTAATCTTTTCTGCTGCTTTCAGATTATGACCTTCTTCTACATCAAACCAGCTTGGACAAGACAGAATTGTGGAATCATGAAAATGAAGAGAACCACAGGATACCTGTATCATATCTACACCGTGCCCTTCCAGCATCTCACAGAATTTGATGCTATCCTCTAACTGATATCCGTCATACATTCCTTCTTTCCACGAGATTCTTGTTTCAATGATAAAGTTCGGACCACAGTATTCACGAATCTTATCTACTACCATCATCGTAAATCTTGCTCTGTTTTCCAGACTTCCTCCAAACTCGTCCTCTCTGTGATTTAAAACCGGAGATAAGAACTGCGCCGGAAGCCATCCATGCCCTGCATGCAATAAAACAGATGTAAAACCACAATGTTTTGCACGTAATGCAGCTTTTCCGTAGGAATCTACTACCTGATCGATAATTTCCCGAGGCATTGCAATAATCTTATGTCTGCGGATTCCGTATCCGTCTCCCTGATCAAATTCATCAATCATATCACTTGGTCCATAATTGATTCTGTCTGCCTCATGAAAGTGCATTCCTGCATGTACCAATTCCATAGATGCATGTGCTCCCTGTGAACGGATTGCCCCTGCCATATCATAAAATCCAGGTTCGTTCTCCTTGTCCCACGCTCTCACCTTTGGGTTCCATGAAATATCACCCGTCACATCTACCTGAACGTCTCCCAGACATACCGATGCTGCTCCACCCTGGGCTCTTCTTTTCAGATAATCAATATTCTTTGTCACCAGATGCCAATGATCTGTTAATTCCTTCAGTCCTGTAGGACCTGCAAAAATTCGATTTTTAAATACTGTTTTCTTTACTTTTAAAGGACTAAATAAATGCGGAAAATATGGGTTCATACAAATTACCTCCTACGCTTTTAATCACATAAACTACAATAACAAATTTAGCACTTCATCAATTTCTGGCATGTCCGCAAGTTCTTTTGCATAATGTACATAACTGATTTTCCTGTTTTCATCCACAATAAACATAGCCGGAAGCTGTAGTTCATCTCCCTCATAATCTCCGTGAGTGAATCCATTTTCATCTGCCGCTGCACCCTTTTTCTGTAGTTTATCCTTCCTTGTTCCTGCCAGTGCATCCATTGATTCTGCCGGATGAATCCTCAGCGTCTGATAAAATCTCATATCATTGTCACAAATAATATCAAACGGTAACTCATCCGCTCCTATTGTCTCTCTGATATGCGTTTTATCACTCTGCATTACTACAAATACTTGCGCATTATGGGCACGGAATTCGTTATAGTTTGCCGCAATCTGTGCCACATCATATCTGCACACTGGACATCCTATATAACGTAAAACCCAGAAAATCGTCTTACCTCGAAGGACATCGTAAACATATCGGTCTTCTTTATACGCCGTGCTAATAAGAAGATTCGGAAAAGTATCTCCTACATTATATTGCTTCATTACGCTAAATCTCCTCCTTTTTATTAAGCACATTAACTATTAATTAAATAAAATATATATGATTCTTTTCAAAAAATCAATCTA
>ERZ1035006.993-NODE-993-length-20406-cov-29.582772_pt1 | contig 20406 bp, 14 predicted proteins | sample MGYA00520694_ERZ1035006 | MGnify/ENA primary metagenome ERZ1035006 (study PRJEB33766, sample SAMN09781746) | gut metagenome | biome: gut microbiome | host: Homo sapiens | place: Madagascar | study: EMG produced TPA metagenomics assembly of the PRJNA485056 data... | reverse complement strand
TATTTATTAACACAAAAAGTTGCTCAAAAATTTGGCTATGTCTTAGGAATCGGGATACATCGAGGCAAGCAGCAGATGATAGTAGAACTGGATGTTGTTGTCGCTCGTCATCACACGAGCCAACTGCTCCAGACCATTAAACTTGCGTTGCAGGATGTCCGTATGGTTGGTCTGTATGGCATTAAACACCTCGTTAAGTGTCTGCTCCGCCAAGAACTCGTTGCCCTTGCTGCCTTGCATCACGCTGATGTTGCGGCGCACTTGGTCGATTATCTGCGAGGCACGCATCGGAGCTATTTGCCATTGTATGCTCAGCTGATTAAGCTCAGCCAGACGCAGATTGTCCAGCTTGCCGTCCACCAGACGTTCCTGCACGGCTTCGAGAAAGAGGCGTTCGTTCTGCTGATAAATCTCAGTCTGCGTCTTCTGCGCCTCATACACGGTCTTGTTGTTCACCGTACTGTTGTTGGTGGTAGTGGTCGTGGTGGTATAGTTGTTTTGCGTGTTGTGCGAGTCGGTATGTATTCCGCCTACCACAGCCGCATCGCCATCAAGTTTTATGTCGCTCATTGTCTTTTCTGATTTTTAGTTTTTACCATTGAAACGGAGCACCACAGTCAGGGCAGCATGGTGTGCCTTGCACTATGCGGATGGTGTGTCCGCAGTTGTAGCATTGACATTCTATCAAGTCCTGCTTATGGGCTGCTTCTTGTGGAGCTGTCTGCTGAGGAGCTGCTTGCTGAGGAGCAGCATTGCCGCCTATACCACCATTAAAGGCGTTAAGGTTGTTGGCAGCAGCCGAGCTTACCTGCGACATGTTGTTCATTGCCACATCCTGAGTATGGTCCACACGCTCCTGCTGTCGGCGGTTTTCTTCCTCCAGCTGGCTTATGCGCTGCTGCTGTTGTGTCTGCTGAGCACCACTAATGCCAGTGGCAGTATCCTTTATCATGCCAGCCATCTTCATCATAGCCTCCATCTGTGCGTTGCTGTTCTGCTGCTGCATCTGGAGCATCTGCTGCATCATGGCTTCCTTCTCGGCAGCGCTCTTTCGCAAGGCGTCGGCTTCCTTCTCGCCATTGTAGGCGTTAGCCATTGCCACCTGTGCGTCTGCGGTGAGGTGAGAGAGCTGTGCTGCACGTATCTGTTCTGCCGTCATATTGGCAAACTGGTTGTCGCGATTGATCTGCTCGTTGCTTTGTATCGTGGCTACTGTCTCTTCGTGCTGATACTTCTGTTGGTCAATCTGAGCCTGCATCTGCGCCATCTGCTGCAGCTTGTCCATCTGACGTTGGTGACGATTGGCTTCCAGCAGGTCGTCGTCCATCTTCTCCTGACGGTTGCGCTCGTAAGCAAGGCGGTCGTCTTCCAGTTTCTCGTTGCGTGCAAGCAGATGGTCTTCCTTATCCATTTCGCGCTGGCGCATAAGCTGCTTGAAGTCGTAGTCGTCTTCTTGGGTCTTGCGGTCACGCTGGCGGTTGTATTCCTTTTCCTCCTGCATCCACTGGCGCTCACGCTCTTCATCTTCGATGCCCCAGTTGCGGCGGCGCTCCAAGTCGTCGCGTTCCCAGTCATGGTCGGTGCGCGAGTCGTCGAGAGCCCACTCTGCTTTGAGACGGGCAGCGTCGATGTTCTGCTGACTCTGTATGCGCATTATCTCCGTTATCTCCTCACGCGGAATTCTCTTATGTGCAAGTTCGTCTTCGAGCACCTCCATCTCCTCCTGCTTCACGAGGCGGTTGCGGCGAAGGTCTTCCAAAGCCTCGAACTCTTCCTCCTCGGTCTTTGCCTCACGTATGCGCTTCTGGCTTTCGAGCATCTGCACGAACTCGTTTAGCTCGTCGTCATGCAGAAGCTGGTCCATATTGAGTTTCTGGAGAGCATGGCGCAGTTCTTCGGCGTTCTTTGCAGAAGCTATCTGCTGGGCGTTAGCCTCCACCTCCATACGGTTGCGGAATTCGCCCGTGCGGTGCATGTAGTCGAGTTCCTTCTCTGTATTATATAGCTGGCGTTCCACCTGACGGAAACGCTCAAAGTCCTTATTGTTGTCGGTGATGTTCAGCACCTGAGTGCATTCTATGCCATACACCTGCTGATTGATGGTCTGACGTATATGTTCTTTCAGCGCGTTGACCATGTCAACGGTCAATCCGCCTTGTTCGTAGTTCTGATTGCGAAGCTCCTGTCGTAGCAAGGTCTCTACGGTGCCGTTGAGCATCTGCTGCAGCTCTCTTGCGGTTACGCTATTGCGATCGGCAAGATAATTGGTGGCAAAAGTATGGATATCATGGACGCTCATCTGGAGCGACACACCTATCTGCACATCGTGCATGCCCATCGGTATGGTATAGGGTTGGAAGGCAAGCGCGCCCTCCTCGTTCATTGCTCCGCCGAATGTGAGCGTGATGAAACGGTTGCTTACAATATATACTGACAGGATAGGAGACTGGGTGATGCGAGCTAAGATGCGTGCATAATTAAGCTGACGCTTCTTGGCTTTCTCTTTCTGCTCACCCTTCTTCTCGCCGAAGATGATACGACTGAGCCAACTGAATCCTCTGCCCACTTCGCCCACAATACCGAGTTCGCGGAATGTAGGCTGAGCTTGACGTTTGCGGTCGCGCTCACGCTTCTCGGCTTCAGCCATGTCTTTCTCTGCCTTATCAATAGCCGCTCTGATGGCAGCCTGCTCCTCTTTCAACGACTTATGAAATAGGTAGGCACCAGCCGAAAGTGTTGAAACCAGCTCACCATTAGCAAAGATGATGGCTGTGCAACCTTCCTGCACTATTATTCCCTTGAGTTTCTCTATCTCGTCGAGTTCGCGCTCGCTTATCTTGCGGGCTATCTCGCCGGGTTGAATGTTCCAGATGGTTCTGCCACGCACCACGTCAACACCATCTACTGCCTCCATACTGCGACGGTCACGACTACGCTCTGCCTCGCGTTCGGCAGCCATCTGCGCCTGTTCAGCCTGCTGCTGCGCATTTCTTGCCTCGCGTATTTCGGCACGTCCTTCAGCAGCTTGCTGATTGACAGCTTGTCTCTGCTCTTCGGCAATCTGACGATTGAGCGCACCACCGGTCATGGCGTTAGCCACAGAGCGAACGGCATTTGTAAATAATCCCTTGTTGGCTTGTGGTGATTGAGGATTAGGGGCTTGTGGCATAACCGGTCGTTGCGGTTGCATAGGTCGTTGTGGCATAATAGGTCGTTGTGGCATAATCGGTGCTTGAGGACGCACGGGCTGGGGCGCCATTGGTTGCTGAGGAGCCTGAGGTTGTAAGTCGACTGGTTGTCCACACTTTGTACAAAACTTCATTCCTGATTGTAGCATTGCGCCACACTTTTTGCAATATATCATATATAAGTATTTATTTAAAGGTTATTAGGTGAGAGTATTTTCTATAAGACAGAACAAACAAGAATAATAATAACTATGGCAGCAAAGATAAACCAAATGAATCTACCGAAACAGCCGAGACAACCAGTGATTCCCTCGCCTAAAAAACTTCCTATAAAACCCAATAATTGAACTCCCCAACCTAATAGGCCAAGGATCACGAACAAGAATAATCCTATAAGAATAATCAGAAATATAACTCCCATATCATAAATATATCATTAAGTAAGGAACAAAGTTAGTAGATATTCACGACCCGTACAAGTTCATAATGGTTCACAAATGAAAATTGTAAGAACAAGACAGTCTATAAAAACAGTTAAGGCGCTAAAGTAATCATTTCGTCAAAATGAAACTGATTACTTTAACGCCAAAATATAAAAATAAAGACTATTTTATTAATTCTCTGAACTTGCGAAAGTTCAATTAATTAATTTAAACTGAAAGTAATTGGTAATTGAAATTTCACTGGCACAGGCTTTCCATCCTGCTTACCTGGTATCCATTTGGGCATAGCCTTTACAAGACGTAATGCTTCTCTGTCAATAGAAGGGTCAACACTACCTCCTATTCGCACGTCGGTGAGGCTACCATCAGCCTCGACTTTAAACAATACTATTACCCTACCTTGAATTCCATTTTCTGCAGGAACTGTTGGATATTTAAGATTCTCTTTAAGGTAAGTCACTAAAGCTTTTTCACCACCAGGGAACATTGGCATCTCTTCTATAACTTGGCTTGATTTGGTTCCCTCGGTTTCTTTAACCTGCTGATTTGACTGACTAAAAGCATGAGAAGTAGCGAGCACACTTAGAACTGCCACCAAAAATAGTTTTTTTACTACGTTTTTCATCTTTTTATAATTATAATAGTTATAGTTTTATGATGACAAAGTTAATGGATTTTTATTTTACAAACAAGTCCATAGTAGTTCATATACAAAACTAAATAGCAGGATGTACGCTTCAGAATATATAGCATAGGTGAAGGAAAATTTTCTTCATACCGTGGCAAGCTTTGCCATAAAGGGAGCTATGATTTCAGCTGCCTTTTCGAGATATTCTCTGTCCATGTCGTCGAATGTGGACAGTTCGGTGCTGTCAATGTCTATCTCACCTACTACTATGCCTTCTGAAAAGATAGGTACAACAACCTCTGATCTTGACAACGACGAACATGCTATATGACCGGGAAACTCTTCCACATCCTCTACCACAATACTGCGGCCTTCCTTCCAAGCAGTGCCACAAACACCACGTCCATGTTTTATCCTTGTACAGGCTGGAGTGCCCTGGAAAGGACCAAGAACCAACTCATTGCCATCGACAATATAAAAGCCTACCCAAAAATACTCCTTAGGAAAGACCATCTTCATCACCGCAGCACAATTCGACAACACACTTATGGCTTTGTCTTCTACATTTGCAAACACCTCTATCTGTGATAGAAGTTCACAATATTTTGACTGTTTATCCATTTTATAAGAGTTTTCCACAAAAATAGCAATTTTATCTTGTATAAAAGATAAATGATTACAAAAGTTTGGAGGTTATCATTTTTAAATGTATCTTCGCAGATATAAGGCATAAACAAGGCAAATAGGAGGCAACAGATATGACAGACAGCAGATATAGGAGACTGCCAGTAGGCATTCAGTCGTTCAAAGTTATCAGAGAGGAGAACTATCTCTACGTGGACAAGAGCGACATTGTATGGAACATGGTAAACTTGGGGGATAAGTATAACTACTTGAGCCGCCCACGTCGATTCGGCAAGTCTGTGCTTGTCGATACGCTGGAGTCGTACCTTGAAGGAAGAAAAGACCTGTTTGAAGGACTGAAGATTATGCAACTGGAAAAAGACTGGAAGCAATATCCCGTCATACGTCTTGACATGAGCCGTGGAGGTGCCAACGAAGACACCCTGCGCTCTTACCTGAACCTGCGCTTTAAGGATTATGAGGAGAAATACAACATTACTCCTGATCCTACAGCCATGCTTGCCGACCGCTTTCATGCAATTATAGCCACTGCCTATAAGCAGACGGGACTAAGAGTAGCTGTCCTCATAGACGAATACGACTCTCCCTTGCAACATTCATGGAGAACTCCAGAACACGAGAAATGCACGGGGGTATACCGTGAAGTGTTTGCCATACTAAAGGCAGACGACGAGTACGAACATTTTATTTTCATCACGGGCATCACCAAGTTCACACAAATCTCTCTCTTCTCCGTCCTTAACAATCTGTCTAACATCAGCTTTATGCCAGAATATGCTGCCATCTGCGGCATCACGGAAGAGGAGATAAAAGAGAACTTTATGCCTGAACTCAAACAGATGAGCGAAGCAAACAACTGGTCGGTACAGGAGACTCACGACCGACTGAAAGCATATTACGACGGCTATCACTTCAGTCGTCGCAACATGGTGGATGTTTACAATCCATACAGTCTGGTCAATGCGTTGAAATCCAAAGAAATAATTAATTTCTGGGCATCATCCGGAGCAACGTCATTACTCCCAAAGTTTGTTGACAATGCAGAACTTCGTATGAAGAACTTCGAACATTGCCGCATCATGCGCAACACCTTGGAACTGTCTGATGTCTCTGGAGGTGGTGCAGAACTGTTCCTCTACCAATCAGGGTATCTCACAATAAAGGACAGTGATGAATTTGGCTACATCTTAGGGTTCCCGAATGAGGAAGTAAAACAAGCTCTCTACGAAATGGCTCTTCCAGCCCTAACCTTGCGAGCAAAAAGCGACATCCAATCCATACAAGCCAATCTGTATGCCCAATTGGGCACAGGCCAAATAGACGAAGCTATGAATTCATTAAAAGCCCTCATCGCCGATGTTCCTTACAGCAACAAAAAGCTTGCATCTATGGATATGGAGGAGCGTTACCGTCTCATCATCAGTACCATCCTGAATGCCATTGGCTTGAATGTAGAGGTTGAAAAGATGATATCTACTGGTAGAATAGACATGACGGTGAAGACCTCACGCTATATCTATGTCATCGAACTGAAATTACGCAACAATGGAGGCAAAGATGCTGCCACTGAGCAAATCCTCAACCGTCAATATATGGAACCTTTCAAGGCTGACAAGCGCAAAGTAATAGGACTTGGCATTGAGCTTGACGAAGAAGGAAAGGGACTTCTGGATTGGAAGAGAGCAGAATAAACGTTTTTATCTTTTATAATGAATAAAAAAAGGTGTCGCCTCTGTGCTTTAAGACATAGAGGCGACACCTTATTATATATATACTATAATACTATCATTTTTATTGTCTGAACATGACAGCAATCTTACACTCTGACTCCACAGCTTGACCGTCTTTATGGGCAGGTGTGAACACTGGCATTGACTTTACAACGCGCAAAGCCTCGTCATTGAAAACTTCATCGTCAGAGGAGAATATCTCACAATCGGTTATTTTACCATTTGTGCCAACATGAGCATTCACAATAACTTGTCCCTCTTTCTTCATTTTCTTGGCAGCCTCAGGCATGCGTATATTGTTCTTGATATATGAGCGCATGGCTTCAAAGCCACCAGGAAATTGAGGTATCTCTGATGGACTGGAGAGCTGGATATTCGATACGTTTTCTGTCTTTACAGAGTCCGTTTTCTGTTCTTCAATAATAAGTTTCGGCTCGTCAGTTTTCTGTTTTGTCTTTTTGTTGGTGCATGCCCCCAAAACAAGGGCAGCACAAACAAAAAGTAATAGCTTATAGCGTTTCATTCTACATTGCTTTATTTAACAACTTTCTTTCCGTTCACGATAAACACGCCATTACCAACAGCGTTGATATCGTTGCCAAGATAAACTCCGTCAATTGAGAATACGCGGTTGTCAACATTCTTGTTGTCATTAACGACACCTGCAATAGCAGTTTCGCCCCCACCCATAAAGTCGAAATCTACACTACCATCGTTATTTTGCTTGATGTTGGTAATAGGCTTTGACATGTGTGTGCCGCCATTGTAAATCACCGCAGCAGGAACAGAAGAATTGGTGAGCTCATTATTGCCATTGTAGGGATATAGGTCGCCGTATGATGTGTCCTTACCGTTTGCATTACGGTCATTGTCTGCACAGAACAAAGTGAGACGCTCATGATCGTTCTTCAAGTTTGAATAGTTGCATATAGTATTTACAACATTGTAGCCCCATAACTTTGCGTCATAGTCAACATGTGTTATCATCAAGCCACTTGATGGCAATTGAGTATCCCACAAACCAACATTATTCTGTCGGTTCTCCAATAGATAATACTCATTAGGTTCTGCGTCATTGTATATAACGTATGTATGTCCGTATTCTTCATCTTGGGGCTTTACACCCTTTACAGTAGTCGGCTTGTTAAGAACTGTTGGCTGAAGCCATCCCGCAAACCATTTCTCGTATGCAGTGAAATTTGGTGGGCAAAAACTGCCACCATTGTAACTGCCTGTGTCCATTAAGTCCCATAATGACATACCTAAGTTTCCTCCATAAGCTGTATCATACATATCGGGATAGCCAAGACAATGGGCAAACTCATGACAGAGAGTACCAATGCCTGCACGAGCTGAGCCAAGAAGCTCAGGACCACAAGCGTAGGTATTTACTGCTACTCTATTGCCGTTTGCATCATAGTCGTTGCTTGGATACGAAGTTCCTACTTCACTATTTGAGAGACTCGATTCATGTGGCCATATAGTATTGCTGTCGCTACCGTCTGCCTGACCATGTCCTGCAAAAAGCACATATACTTGGTCGACATAACCGTTACCTGTCCAATCGTAGTCGGCGAAATTTACATCAGCATCAGCCATACGCACAGCCTCAAGAATCATTGTTCCACGGCGTATATCTTTACTGTTACCCTGGTCTGCACCATAGTAAGCCACTTTCTTGCTCAAAGTATACGGACCTACTACGTCGAAGTCAAGCTCAAACTGATTGTTTGACTGATTCAAGAAATAGTCTTTCACAGTTCCTACGAATCCACGACGTGTGTGTGTCTTTGTCAATGGACCGTTAACATAGCCATTGACAAATTTCTGGTTGTAGCCAAGACCAAACTTTGTATCTTGATATTCAACAAGAATTATAATACCCTTCTTCTTACCGATGATTGGTTCTGATGGTTGACCAATACGAGCCGGGGACTTTCTTAATCCTTTACGCTCCGCATTTGCTATCATGCGTAATGAATCACCACGGAGTTTTATCTGTTTAAAATCAGCTTTCACATAGCGATTGCTACTGTTTTCCATAAGATCATAACAGATGCCATCAGCATCCTTAAAATAATGGCAAAACTCATCGCCTTGCAACTGGGCACGCACCAGAGTGCCATCAGCGAGTGTTATGGTGCGCCAAACACCTGGCATAGCCGGCACAGCACTTGCCGACATCACGCTGCAAGCCATTGCAGCTGAAAGAAATAATTTACTTATAAGCTTCATAAAATTTTATGGTTATTTTTTTTGTAAAAGATACATTAAAAACATAGACAACAAAACAGAATAATTGTTTTAGCAATTTCTTACATAATGGAAATATACTGCCATATACTAAAAAATCTCCAAACAAAAAAATGTCGGGAGATTTTTTAGTATATGCAGTATATGCATTAGTAAGCAAACTTCTTAAGACGGCTTATCTTAGATTTATTGAAACTCTTATGCACTGCGTTAGCATTGAAGTCCTTACGGAAGATATACTTACGCTCTGCAGCTATCTTCTTAGCAGATGCCATTGCAGCCTTAGCAGCAGATGCATCACGGTCGAGCACCTCATAGGTGTCAAGCTCTGTAACACCGAAATCGCCTAGACCTTTAGATGTTCTGGCACCGAAGTTTAGGATGAAATTGTAAACGTCATCGTCCGCATTATAGTTAGAGTGCCATCCATATTGGTCAAGTTGGGCAGCAAAGTCGGCATTTTCTTCCAACATCCATGTATATAGGTCGCCAACAAGAAATTCGTATTTGTCATTTGTAATACCTGTCTTCTGTGGCTCAACTGTAATTATGCCATCTTCATCCACAGAGAAGTAGAGATCATAACCCTCAACGAGGTAAGGTGAGATCTTAAACTTAGTAGGATCGACAGTACCCTGCGAGAGGATTGACTCCTGCTCTACAGCTTCTTTTACTATCATTCCATTAGGTTCCTTCCAGAAATTCGAGCTAAGGTCCTTAGCTCCTATGGTATAGGTACCAGATGCCACATCCTTGTAACTCTCCTCTGTAGACCCATCCTTACTTGACTTAAGCTTGTATTCGAAACCCTCTGTACCTACAGCCTCGCCAGCTCCATTGTAGATTACACAGACGAGTGTATAATTGCCAGTCTCAGTATAGGCAACGTTGACAGAGCCAGAAGCAGTAGCCTCAGCAGCCTCAACAGAGCCATCTATGATACCATTTGCAGTTGCAGTAGCGTTAGAAGAAGCAACAAGTGCATACTTCACCAAAGCAACATCATTACCAAGTGTGAGGTTGAATGTAGCATAGTCGTTGTTGTCTACATCGGTGAAACGACCCTGATATTCAGCAGTAAGTGCATAGTCGGCAATGATATTACCAGGAAGAGCAATTGCAAAGAGACCATTCTTTGCAGCAGTAAGGTAGCTACCCTCCTGAAGTTCTGAACCTGCGATGCAAACAGCCTGTTTCGGGAATGTTATTACACCATCCTTCATTACACCAAAGTACTGTGGGAACTGCTGCTTAACCAACTCCATAATCTGTTCGTCAGTCTTATCTGGGAAATTGCTACGTGAGTTCATCAAAATCATCCAAGGAGTTCCACAGAGTGACAATTCGCCAACACCTTCCTGAGCTACATAGCTCAAACCAGTATGGCATTCCTTAAGATATACAGCATTCGGGTCGGTGGCGTCAATCACCCAATTGTGGTCAACACTTGAGTCGTATTTGAAAGCACATGCAGAGCCATCCTTCTTGGCAGCCTCAGCCTCCTGAGTATACCAATCTTCATAAGGGTTAACGATGTTATACATACCTTCCTTAACAGCACTCTTCTGAATCTTAACATCCCATACAGGAACACCGTCTGTGAACGTGAAGATTGAAGTGATGGCATCGTCACGCATCTTACCAATTGACTTGTCGGTAGGAATATCAATCCACTCATTAGCACCAGCCTTGAATGACAAAGTGGTAATGCCATAAGTGGAATCCAAACCATCGCCAACTACAGAGATGGTACCACCAGTATAAACTCCATACTCAGCCTTTGCAGGATCGTATGTTATGTCGATTGGAGCATCGGCAGAACCATCGGCAAATGTCACCTGTGCAGGAACTGTGAAAATGTTACCCTCACCAGGAGCGTATGACAGAGATACTGTCAGCTCGCCCTTTGTATCAACACGATGAAGTTGTATGATAAAGTTTGAAGCTGTCTTGCTGATGGTGATGACAGAATCCTGGTTGTTACTGAAATACACCTCTGTTCCAGAAACTTTTGCCGGAGTGTAATCGAAATCGTTTGTACACGCACCAAGGACGAGCGCTACCAAACTCACCAGGAACAAATATGAAACTTTTGCTATATTTTTCATAATCATTTCTTGTTAGACATTAATTGTTTTCTTTCCAAGTAGGATACTTGTCGCTTGGATCTGGGTTGTTCCAACCAACAAGTGCCTGGTTGTTATCAGCCTCGTTGCGCACCATTGTGAGGTTCATCCATGCCGGACGACCATTGGTGTTGAAACGTGTCTCCTCATACCAGTTTGTGCCAGGATAACCACGTGTTACAGAGTAGTTAAGACGCTTGATATCGAAGAATGTCTGACCTTCACCCCAAAGTTCAACACGCTTTTGGAATACTATCTCCTCCACAACAGCATCGGTAGAGCTTACCTTGCAGCTGTAGTTAGGATCGCGATATGTCTTCATAAACTGTTCGAGCAACTGCTTGCCACGTGCTGCATCCTGATGAGCAGCAGCCTCAGCCTCGATAAAGTACATCTCCTCTACACGCATAACTGGATAAGCCGAAGCAGCACCTGCCTGAGAGTCTGTTGCGTTGCCATTTGCAGGACGGAATTTCAGAGAAGCGTATGAAGGCATATACTTATTGCAAAGATCCTTGATTGAAGGAATGTAGATATTCTTGCTTGCAATACTTGAACCTTCCGGAGCCTTATACATATACTTACGGAAGTCGGTGTCAGACATACGGTCATACATGCTGCGGTCAATCATGTTGAACGGCATGTCCGAAGAGTTAACTCCAGTATAACCGAATGTTGTTTGGTTTGACAACCATGATACCCAGTTTACAATACCAGTCTTAACCTGGTCGCTCTCACTAGTAAGCTGCTCACCCCACATCCACTTAGAGATGTCGTTGAAGCCCTTAGTGTAGCTTGTGCAGTCAGACTCAGTCATTGGTGATACACCAGCAGCATTAATAGCCTTACGTGCATACTCCTCTGCCTTGGCATACTCCTCATTCCACATATAGAGACGAGCCTTCAGACCGTATACACAACCGAGAGAAGGAAGCACCTTACCCTTGGTATCTGTAAGGTTCACGATATACTTCTCGGCATTGTTGAGGTCTTCCTCAATAAACTTGTACATCTCCTCATGTGATACACGTGGATTGTTCAAGGCTGCCTCTTGGTCGGTGGTCTCCCTTACAATAGGCACTGTAAGACCCTTTACGTCGTTACCATCAACATTGATGTTGCTTGTAACGTCTGTAGGAAGATACTCATACATACGTGCCATGTCGAGATATGCAAGAGCACGGTAAGCTAAACCTACACCAAGGTAGCCAAGCTGCTTGTCTGAAGCAGTCTCTGGATTCACAGAGCCTACCACATTGTTGGCAGCGAGAACAAGACCGAAATAGTACTGGTTGATATACTGTGGGAAGATATAACCGTCGCCCTGATATTTGTTGCGTGCCCAATAGTAGAAGTGGAATGCGTATCCGCTTGAAGTCTGACAGAGGTCGCCAGTCATAAGGTCGCGGATATACATCATTGCACTATAGCCAAAGCAGTTGTGATAATTGTCAATAAAGCCACCGTCAACCTCGTTCATTGTTGCAGGCACAGCCATCACCATTGCCTCAGCCGAAGCCGAAGAGCCCTGAATCTGCTCCTCAGTAGCAACAGTTGTAGGTTCGGTCACGTCCATACAGCCTGTGAGCGAGCTCATTGTGAGACCAGCTACAGCAAGTCCCACAAAAGAGCGATATATTCTATTCTTATTCATTATTTCTTGATTTTTATGTGTTACGAATGTTACAGCATATTAGAATGTGAGTGTGATACCGCCTGAAACAGTACGTATTGGACGATAGTAAGCGTTAGACGCACTACCAGTAATGCTCTGACGTGGGTCAAGACCCTGACGCTTTGACCATGTCCAAATGTTATCAGCCACACCATATACGCGAACCGACTGCAAGCCTAAGCTACGTAGCCAGCTCTTCGGCAATGTATAGCCGAGTGTGATGTTTGACAATGTCAAATAAGATGCGCTGATAAGGAAGCGATCAGAAGCCGAAGACATGTAAGAGTCGCCATACTGCCAACGTGGGATATTGCTGTTCTTGTTGTCTGCCGACCATGCATTCTGCATGTCAACATGGATTGCTGAGCCTGCGCTTGAACTCATCAAGCCAGCGTATGTGCCATCATAAACCTGACCACCGAGCTGATACTGGAAGTCAACAGAGAAGTCGAAGCCCTTCCAAGAAACGCTTGTACCGAAACCACCATAGAAGTCAGGCAACACGTCACCACAGAGATAGTAATCGGCATCGCTATAAGTTGTTGTACTCTCCTGGCCAACAACCTTACGGTGCTTAGATCCTTCGTAGTTATCATCTACAACCTGGTTGTTGTTGTTATAGTAAATGTACTTACCATTTGCATCTGTCTCGTAAACATTTTTGTACCACATTGACTCACCAGTTTCAGCGTTCACGCCTGCATACTTCTTTGAGTAATATGTGAAGCGCGACTCACCCTCCTTGTAGAAGAAAGAACCACTTGAGTAGCCAAGTCCGATACCCTCCTTATAGTTCTTCTTACGGTCGGCTGAGAGCTTTGTAATCTCATTGTGGTTAGATGTAACGTTAGCGTAGATATTCCATGTGAGATCCTTTGTGCGGATAACGTCACCGTGGAGGTCAATCTCGATACCGTCGTTCTTCATGTTACCTACGTTGTCGTAGTAGCCGCTCCATCCGAATGACGGTGGCAAAGATACCCATGAGAGCATGTCCTTTGTCATATTGCTATAATACTCGATACCACCTGTGATACGGCCTTTGAAGAGTGAGAAGTCGAAGCCCATGTTGAACTTACCATTCTTCTCCCAAGAGATTTTCTTGTTACCAAGTGAAGCAGGTGTCAAAGAAACATTGTCGCTTGAGTTCTTAATGCTGTAGTACGGTGTATAGAGGTAAGAGCCGATACCGTCGTTACCATTCTCACCATAAGAAGCCTTGAACTTAAGTTCGTCAACAAAAGGCACCTTGAACCAAGACTCGCGATGGATATTCCAACCGCCACCTACAGACCAGAATGTACCCCACCATGAATCTTGATGGAAACGTGAGGAAGCCTGACGCATTACAGATACAGAACCGAAGTAGCGTGTATCGTAGTTGTACATAATACGGCTGAGCCATGACTCTGTGTTGTACTCACTTGAAGATGAGTTACCACTGTCGAGAACCACAGCACCAGCAAGTTCCTTGTTGTTAACAGAGAACTGGTTGTGTCTCTTTGCAGAGAGTGCATAGCCATAAGCTCTATAGTACTCATGACCCAGCATCACCTCTATGTCATTTTTGCCATAGACCTGATGCCAGTTAAGACGCTGCTGGTAGTTGTAAGACCAATCACGATCGTGAGACTTAGCCACAACACCGTTGTTCGAAGCATACTGTCCGAAATACGGGTTGGTGGTACTAGTTGCACGATACTCGTTGAGGTATACGTTGTTGATTGAAGTGAATGTGAATCCATAAGGAAGACGAATCTCAGCACTACCAGTGGCATTCAATGTGTTGCCCTCAACATTGCTTGTATTCACAAGTGCATCAGAGATAGCGTTTGAACCGCTCATGTAAGGACGGAACGCAGCAACAGTACCGTCTCCATAGTCGTATGCAGTGATGCCAGCCTCCTTGTTGAACATGATATTGCCTTCAGCGTCTCGCATGTAGATAGGATAGATAGGCGCAATATTGGTGAATGAGAACTTGTTGACTGATGAGCCACCATCTCCATCGTTTCCGAGAGAGTTGTAGTTGTAATGGCCATAGCTGAAGTTTGCGCCCAAGCGCAACCAAGGCTTTACCTGATAGTCTGCCTTGAAACGTGATGTGAATCGCTTGTAGTCAGAAGCTGCAGTGATACCATCATTGCTAAGATAGTTTACTGAGCCATAGAAAGTACCCTTGTCGGTAGAACCGTTAGCTGTAATTGTGTATTCCTGACGGAGAGAGTTGTTGTAGATAACATCTTCCCAATCATCAGGAGTCAAATAATAACCGTTGGCAGAAATTGCACCGAGAGTGGCGTTAGGATTAAGCTTGCCGTTGGTACCAATCATCTGCTGACCGTTAGGAATAGTGTATACATTATAACCGAGACCATAAGTCTGGTTATTGATAAGGTTGGTGTTAGCCCACTTCCAGGCCTCTGTCGGGTTCATGTGGCCATAAAGATAGCCCACTATTGGATTGCCTTTGTCATCCTTACCAACTACACCTTTCTGCTGGTTTACTGCATAGTTATAAAGTCCCTTATACCACATTTCGTAGTAAGCGGCAGGATTCTTTATTGTCTCATACTCAGGTACAGCCTTTGAGTTAGAGCCCCACTTTGCATCAACAGTGATAACACCGTTCTGTCCACGCTGTCCACTCTTGGTAGTGATAAGTATAACACCGTTACCACCACGTGCACCGTAAAGGGCAGTAGAGGCAGCATCCTTCAATACTGTCATCGACTCCACGTCAGTAGGGTTGATATCATTGAGCGAGCCACCATAAGGCGAACCGTCAAGCACAATGAGAGGGTCGTTGCCTGCATTGATTGAGTTGTAGCCACGAATACGGATAGAAGGAGTAGAGCCTGGCTGACCTGACGCTGTGTTGAGCTGCACACCAGCAGCCTTACCTTTTAAAGCGTCCGCAGCATTAGTAACCTGCACTTTACCAATTTCCTTAGAGCCTACAACTGCAGCAGATCCGGTGAAAGACGACTTCTTCTGTGTACCATAGGCAATAACCATCACCTCGTCGATGCTATGCTGGTCAGTGTCAAGAACAACATTCATGTTCTTGCCTGCCTTTACTACCTTAGTAACCATACCGATATACGAGATCTCAATCTTAGCATTCTCAGGAACGTTAAGCGAGAAGTCACCGTTCACGTCGGTAACTGTACCGGCGGTCTTGGAGCCTACAACTTTGATAGATGCACCAATCACTGGCGCTCCATCCTCGGAAGAGGTGACCTTTCCGGAAACGTGAGTTTGTGCCAATGCCATTCCTATGCTAAGGAATAGACAGGCGATAAACGTCATGATTCTTTTTTCCATAAATCTCTCTCTTTTAAGTAAAATAATGTATAATTGATGTTTTTTTGCTATTATTGTGCTCCAGTGGTCTGACTGGGTGTCTTCCTCGCGGGGCGAGGTGGACAGAAAGGAATATCACATTAAGGTGTTATCAGTCGATAAAGTGTTATCTCAAATACAATTGAGCACTTTGCAATTGCTGATGTCCTTGTTTAATTACTGTTTTACATTTAGCATCGAACCCAACATGTCAACATTTTTTTAAATTTTATAATCTATTTGCAAAATTACGTATTATTTATTTTCCATCCAAATATTTTAACGCAAAAAGCGTGGTTTTATTGCAAAATTATTCCAAATCAAATAAAATTCCGTATATTTTGTTTGTTTTTATAAGTTATACCATGCATTGCGCAACAAATTGTTGTACGCACACACTATGGGATATTTGACATTTTGGTAGAAAAAGTGCAAAATATCGTGTAATTTCTGTCGTTTTAAGTTTAAAAATATATTAAAACAGGATTGCTTTATAACATTGCGTCAGTGTATATATATAATATTTTAAAATGTAAGGAATAACAGAGGGTGTGTCAAAACTCAAACAATACGGGCTGAAAGCCCAAATTTCGCCTAGCCCAGGGCAACGCCCTGGGTAAATGGACGTTATAAATAATACGCCCTGTAAGGGCAAAAGCGTTGATAATAAACGCTTTTGCCCTTACAGGGCGCTTGGCTTTTGGATGCATTACACCCAGGGCGATGCCCTGGGCTAGGAGCTTCTGCCCCTTCGGGGCGTACCACTTGCGACTTTTGACACCCTCTTCTGTATGTATCATTACAATACTCTGTTAACCAATAATTGACTTTATCTCCTCTACAGTCTTTCCCATAACAACTGAGATTTCGTCTAACGACATGCCACGGTTAACAAGACTATGGATTGTAGCTTGCAATGTCTTCATATGTTCAGCAATCTGATTGTTTTGTTCTGCAATCTGATTGTTTTGCTCTGCAATCTGATTGTTTTGCTCTGCAATCTGATTCTTTTGCTCAGTTATATACTGGTCTTGTTCTGCTATTTTCTTATCACGATTCATTATAGCAGTATCGCGATTCTCTATTGCTGTGAAGTATTCGTCTTCCACATTCATGTCTTGGCGCAACTTGGCATCAGAGGCGGCTGCAAGCAGTCGACGAAGAATATACATCATGTCTGTATCGTCTTCATAATTGTCTTCGTCGATATTGAGCATCTGACGATTGTACTTGTCCTTGTGAGTTTGGTCAAATACACTAAGTACCTTCTCTAACTTGTTGTTTACCCTGCCATGAAGTCGTGGAATCTGTACTATTATGCTATCATGGACAAGACTCTCTACGAACGGATCAGGGATGCCTTCTGTTACTTCGTTGCCATAATAGTCGTATGCCTTATGTACGGCATAAATTATCGGTTCTTTTATATCACCCACCTTATGACCAAGCAAATAAACAGTCACCATTGGTATACCAAATTCGTGCGACTCTTCCTTGCCTATATTATCAGGATTGGCATATTGGGCACCAAGATATTGACGGAAACGCAAAGTCTCAGTCTCAAGCCATGTTTTCTGAAGTTCTATAAGCACTAAGTGTTGAGAGCCGTCGCTCTCGCGCACCTTGGCACCAAAATCAATACGAAACATTGAGATGTTGTCGCGAGTGCCGTTAGTGTATTCGTGTTTTCTAACTTCCACTTCAAGCACTTCTTTCTTAAGAAGAGCCGAAATTAGAATCTTTGCAATACGTAAGTCCTCTACAAGATATTTAAATACCGAGTCGTAAATAGGGTTGGCTACTCTAAGAATCATAAAAACTCCTCCTTATTATAATATACACCACAAAAATACGTAAAGATTTTCTAAAATCCAAATATTTTGCTGTTTAATGACTTGTTTTGACACGAGAACGATGTGGACCATCACTCCATTCCCAACCTTTTGAGCATATTCCTATTGGCATCAGCAAGCGAGGGGTCGAACATTGAGCGTATATATATCATTGTTGTTGACACCTTGGTGTGACCCATAGCCTTAGCAATGAGTTGCCATTGTTTGCAACACCCAATAGAAACGGGTGCTACAAACAAGTGGCGTCTTGCTGTTAGTTGACGTTAAGCTTAACGGTCTTGCCGCCAGCCTTGACAACATACAGCCCCTTCTCTACTGGTGTAACGGCAGCAGTGCTGATAAGTTCGCCGCTTGCGCTATACACCTTAACGTCCTTAGCGTTCTGCACTACAATCTTGCCGTTATTGGCAAAGATGTTAACGCGCTTGGCTTCTGGACTGCCAACACTTGTAGGATAGGTCTCGAAGGCAACAACACCCGTAAGAACATTAATGCTAATTGATTTGAAGGTCATCTCCGTACCCTCCATATCAAGCTTTATGTTCATACCTTTGTTTGTTAGCTTCACCGGCTGGTCGAAAGGAATATACTCGCCATCGTAGGCTGTACCCCAATCGAATGTCATCCAATCATCAGACGCAAACTTAAACATCTCGCCATTCTTGATAGTTACATCGTTCCATACAACAATACCGTTGCCCATATCCTTGCCAACGAGTGAATTCTCAAACTGCCATTCGCTTGCCTCGCCTACTATATAGCAATCGGGGTAAACGTCGGTGCCTATGTTGAACTTCTCCCAAGTGTATTCGAATGTAGATTCCAGCTTGTTGTCAGCTGAGTTGTACACATTAGAGGTTGCAATATTGCCATTCTCGTCGTATTTCTCATCGTAATACTCTGTTTCTATCCAATCGTTTGTAGCTTGACTCCAATCATAGTAATGTATGGTTCGGTACTGCTCGGATATAATATCTATAGTATAACGCCAACCAGAATAAGTACCATCATAGTTCGCTAAATACGAGCTGAGTGTAAGCTCACCATAATCGTTATAGCCTTCTATATTTTCGACATTAACAACCCAGTCTTGCTTGGCGGCATCCCAGTCATATTTTCCATAAATAACGTTCACCTTACCCAATGTACGGTTTTCAGCTACTTCCTTGTTTCCCGACTGCCACTTCTTTGTGGTATTGTCCCAATCATACAAACGAAGATTCATACATTGGTAGTTTCCATCCCATTTCCACTCTTCTCTTGACGATGGCACCCAATTGTTGTTAACATAATAACTTATTTCTTGCATTGTCCTATGGCCAAACGAATCGAATTCATCAACTGACTTATAGCCATTTTTAATGGCACCGGTTTCGTCGTAACGGAGAGAATAATATAAGGTGGTAAGATTGGAATCATTGTAACCCCATACTGTTTCTCTTGTCTTTGCATAAGTATTAGGTGGGGCCACCATGGTCGACTCCACTTCCTTTATCTTATTGCCGTTGTCGTCATACTCGTAAGTGAGTATATATCCACCATTGATCTGACCGTCTTTGTAATAATTTCCGATTTTGGATTTCATTTTTCCATTGTCCAAATATTCAGCCTCGGTTGTAGCTGTTACGTTTCCGTTGGCATCTTTCACAACAGTCTTAGTATTGCGCCATTGCTCGTTGGTTACCACAATACTGCGGCTTGGTTTGTGCTTATCAGCCATCAAATAATCGTGCTGCATATCACGTACTCTTTGTTCGTTGATAAACCTATCACGGTTGTCGGTTTGTGTCATTTGGCTAATGCCATGATTAATAATATTAGGCTTAATGCCAACTTTCTGGGCAGAGGCGGACAATACGCATGCGAACAATCCTGCCAAAAGTAAATAATGCTTCATAATTTGTGTTGTTTTAAACGGGTTAGTACTATTTTTCCGCAAATATACAACTTTATTCGTTTGATATGGGTGTCATTGCGTAAAATAAATGTAGCATTGCGTAAAAAGATTGCCAAATTGAATAAAAACAATGGGGAATCGAATAAAAACAATTGTGCTTTGCATGAAAAAAGCTCAGTACCGTTTTTAGTACCATATAATTGGTACTGCAGTACCACATAGCTGGTACTGGAGTTTAAGTTATATGGTACTGCAGTTTATATTGACTGGTACTGGCGTTTATATTATATTCATTAAAGGTACATCCGAAATTTGGAGTGATAGAATTGTAAATTGCAGTTTATCGGGGATAAGCTCTTGTACTTGTATCTCCTTTGCTCGTAGTTCCCACAGAACGCACAGACTACACAGAAGCCTACGGGATTAAGTTTTGGAATACACAGAGCGTATAGACGCTGCGCGTCATACGACAGAAGACACAGAATTGATAGCTTGTGTAGCGTCGCCAAAGTTAAGTATGGTTGCCTTCTATGGCGGCGCAAGGCTCTTGTACTTGTATCTCCTTGCTTGTAGTTCCCACAGAACGCACAGATCACACTCTAAGTTTGCAGAAGAAAGCAATT
>ERZ1035006.986-NODE-986-length-20536-cov-72.982520_pt1 | contig 20536 bp, 23 predicted proteins | sample MGYA00520694_ERZ1035006 | MGnify/ENA primary metagenome ERZ1035006 (study PRJEB33766, sample SAMN09781746) | gut metagenome | biome: gut microbiome | host: Homo sapiens | place: Madagascar | study: EMG produced TPA metagenomics assembly of the PRJNA485056 data... | reverse complement strand
AAATAGAGGGGAGAATAATTATGGAATATAAAGAAGCTATGGAACAAGGATTTGAGTTATATGAGAAAATTGCAAATGAAATGCATTCATTTGCAAGGTTACATGATTCGTACACTGATGTTTCGTTGAAAGACGATGTGTTAACAATAGAGGTTGATTCTAGACACAAGAATATTGAGGCGAAGGTGACTATTAGCAAGTCAGAGATATATAGCAGAGTGTTTGAAAAAGACATCAATCCGAAAGAGGCCATTTGCGAAATGCTTGTGGAGAAGGTTGCGTTGGCAGCACATGAATATCAATAATAAATAGGGGAGATAAATGCCGGAAGTCAGATTTCATATAGAATGATATCGATTAAAAACAAAATATACAATAGAATTTACGGTTACATGTTCGCGCTCGATAAACAAAATAAAAATTGAATATAATGGTACAGAGCTTAATGTGGCTTCTAACGTAGGTATCTCAGAAGACAGGAAAGAATCCCTAAAAACAGCATTTCAAAATGAATTTGGATACGGTCCATTTGACAAAAAAGAAATACAAAGAGTGCTGAGCCGGAAAAGTACATTTTAATCGAAATATGATTATAAGAGAGATTTGCAAGAAACCTCTCTTTTTTTATGCCTAAAATTGGTACAAATCCACTGAAACACTGCTTTATAATTATGGTATGAGGTTAGAAATATACCATTTGGCAGAGAGGAAGTGATTGTGTGGCAAACCTAAGGGGCAAGATGAAGAAACTACAGACGGCAATTATAAAGCGAGGCATGGTTGTAAAGATAAATCAGAATCAGTTCTACTCAGAGGATCAGAACCGCATGATCACGTCCTACCGCATCATTACGCCTGTAGAGTGCTATAACCAAGGTAAGAAAGAATGGAAGACAAAGGACTATGAGGTACTGAAGACTTGCTCAATGGTGGAGGTAATCTATTGTCTGTTAGATATCTATAAGGCGGTGAGCGGATGATGAAATGTAGAGAATGTGGGAAGATGCTGCCGCAGGAGCAGAGAATAGATATTTGTCTCGACTGCTCCAGGAAGAATATGCAGAAACTGTTTCGGGACGATCCGGAGCTGAAAGATGCGTTTAAAAAGACAATAGAGGAATTAAGAAAGCCGGAGAATGTAAAGAAGATGGTAGATGGCGTTTGCCGTGTGGTAAATGCAATTAACGAAATGCGAGATGGGCGGTGATGGGATGAAGAAAGAACTCACACCGAAACAGAAAGCGTTTGCAGACGAGTATATAAAGAATGGCGGGAATGGAACGGATGCCGCAAGAAAGGCAAAATATAAATGCCCTGAGCAGCAAGCAAAAGAGAACCTACGGAAACCACTGATTTCAGAGTATATAGCATCGCAGATGGAACGCATCGAAAAGGAGCAGCACCGCGACATTATGAGCCTTGCCGACATCCAGGAGCGTAGAAGTAAGATCGCCAAAGGTGAAGTTGTGGACGGACTAGGATTCGCTCCGGATTTCTCCGATCAGCTTAAGGCTATGGATGGCTTGGAAAAGGCACTGACCATAGCAGAAAAGCAGAAAATCGAGCGCGAGGAAAAGGAAAAGCGCGAGAAAGCACCACTCTGGACCGTACCGATCACGGACATTACCTCCGACTTCGTAGAGATCTACCGGACGGTGCATGAAGCGTTTGCCGGCGAGATAGATGTGCATGAGATCGTGTCTAAGGGTGGTCGTGGTTCTATCAAGTCGAACTTCTGGGGAGACTTGGCGTATGAAACAATCCGTCAGGACCCGCAGGCACATATTGTATATACCAGACGCTATAAGGTTGACCTGCGTGGATCCGTATACAATCAGTTCATGAAAACGGCGATCCGTTACAACGATGTTGATAATTGGGATTTCAAACAGTCCCCGATGTGCGCAGTGTATAAGCCGACCGGACAGATGGTTATGTTTGTGGGAGCGGATAAGCCTATTTCGCTTAAATCGTTCAACGTGCCGTTTGGATATGTAAAGCTGCTGATCCATGAGGAGTGCGACGAGATGGCGGGCGTGGAGCAGATGGATAACATTGAGGATACATTCCTTAGATCCGATACGCCCGCACTTGATATCAAGATATTCAATCCACCGAAGTCAAAGAATAACTTTATGAATCAGTATGTGGAAGAGTGTCGGAATAAACCACAGACAAGAGTATGCCACAGTTATTACTATAATGTGCCGGTGAAGTGGCTCGGCAAGCGATTCTTCGAACGTGCTGAGTGGTTCAAGGTACATAAGCCATTGTACTATCGGAACAACTACTTGGGCGAAGTGACCGGAACCGGCGGTGGTATCTTCGATAATGTGGAAGAACGCACTATCACGGACGCAGAGATCGAGAATATGCCATTCTTCTATTATGGTTTGGACTTCGGTTTCGAACATCCACAGACATTTGAGGTTACGTACTATGATGAGGATGCAGATACGTTGTATTGCGTGGCAGAGGTATTTGCCAAGCGGTGCAAGAATAGTACATTTGCGCGGAAGATTAAGAAGTACATTGAAGAGGAGATTATCTGTGATTCTGCTCGCCCTGATGCTATCGCTGAGATGCAGGATTGGGGATTTAATGCGATCGGCGCTAAAAAGCGCTGGGGATCCGGCAAAGGTAGAGACTACTGTTGGGAGTGGTTGCAGCAGACCGCAAAGATTGTGGTTGATCCGGAACGGTGTCCGCACCTTGCGCATGAGCTGACCACATTGGAGCATGAGCAGTTAGCAGATGGAAGCTTTTCAGATGCGTACCCCAAGCTGGGCGAGGACTGTGTGATGGCACTGATCTATGGATTAAACCGCGTGATTATGGAGAGCCGGCGCAATAATGGACTGTATGATGATGAGATAGACGAAGCTGAGGAGGAAGAGGACGATGGAGAATATGAAGATTAAACACAGAGAGGTGTAACGTATGAACATATTCACACGAGTAAAGGAGTTTTTCATGAATTTATTCAAAACAAGCGCAGAGAAAGAATTTAATGTTGATATCATCTCCTCGGATCTGATGGAGATTGCGCAGGCAGAGTGGCAGAATGTCATCAAGGGCAGACCGTATTGGATGAGTAAGAATGTGCGCACGATCAACTTTGCAAAGTTCTTATGCTATTACACTAGCAAGAAGACCTGCCTGGATCTCAATGTGACGATCAATGGCAGTGATAGGGCAGATTATATCGATCAGTGCATTAAGGCTATGATTCAGAAGTCTATTCGTGACAAAGTAGAGGACGCGTGTGGCGCGGGTGGCATCATCTTAAAGCCAAATGGCACATACAATCCGGCTGGGGCAATCGACTATGTAATGCCCGGTAGTTTTGCGGTCACAGAGAAGAATAGTAACGGAGATATACTTGGCATTATCTTTATTGATAGGAGAATCAAAGGGGATGATTACTATACCAGATTGGAGTATCAGCATTTCACTTCGGCGATTGGCGAGGATGGGGAGAACGCAGGTCGAACATACACGATCGAGAATAAGGCTTTTAAGTCTAAGGGCAGTGACAGCCTTGGCAGAAGCATCAAGCTGACGGACGTGCCAGAGTGGAAAGGTATCCCGGAGTCAATCAGCATTTCCAATGTGGAGAAACCGTTGTTCGGGTATTTCAAGATGCCGTATAACAATACGATAGATTATGCATCCCCAGAGGGCGTGGCAGTATTTTCCAACTGTTTAGAGGAATTAAGAAATCTTGACGTGGCATGGAGCCGCAAGGATGCAGAGATCGATGATTCGCAGCATCTTACATTCATTGATGAAAATGCGTTGACGAAGCGTGATAAGAATAATGGAAGTAAAGAAAGAGTGGAGCTTCCGCGATTTGTGAAAGGATTAAGACGCGGAGTTGATGCGCAGAGCACTATTGATGAGCATGTGCCGACTCTGCTCACGGATCAGAGAGTAGCCGATATTAATTCTATTCTTTCCATGATTTCCACCAAAGCGGGATTTTCGCAGGGACAGTTTGTACTTGATCGTAAGACCGGTATTGCCACAGCAACCGAGATTGAGAGCGACGATAGCGAGACGGTAGAGACAATTACAGATATCCGGAATGCACTCAAGGCGGCAATCAAGGATCTTGTGTATGCGTTGGATAAATATTGTGATGTGTTCTTTGATATGCCAAGCGGTTACGTCAATGCATTGGACGAGGATGTAGCGGATGAAGATATATTTTATTTCAAGGATCTGCTTGCATCGTTTGAGCAGGACCGTACTCGTGCGTATCAGCTGGCGATGAACAAGATGTATAGTAAGCGTAAGTATCTCAAAGAGTATGAGGGATTCAATGATCAGGAGATCGATGAGATGTTTGCGGAGATCGAGAAAGAGAATGCTGATCAGAACAACGGCGGATTGTTTGGAGAAGAATAGGAGGGAGAACATGGCAGTATCAACAATGAATATTTTGATTATTTGCATTACGATAGTTGCTTTAGCGATTATCAATAGATAAGGAAGTGACGCGATGCAGTATAACAGAACTGTAGGTTGCGTGGATATCCATATTGATACCAAGCGTATTGATGAGAACTTGAAAAGAGCGCAGGATTTATTGGATGGTCGAGTGCTGAATGATATGAAAGAATATATTCCAATAGATCAGCAGAAAGCATTGAGAAATGCAACTCATATTGTTCAACCTGGGTTAATTGAGTCAGATACACCATATGCTCATTATCAATATACGGGGGAATTGTATTTGACAGAAGATGGACGTTCGTGGGCGCATGCAAAAGAACATAAATATCCTACGGGTATGCCTCTGCATTATCACGCTCCCGGAACATCGGATCATTGGTTTGAACGTGCAAAAGAGACTCATAAGAAAGAATGGATTGATATTGTGAAGAGAGAGGTAGGCAAAGGATAAGTGCTAGAGCCGGAGTATTTCTATGGAAAATCTGATAAATTGATAGAGATGTATCAAGACCTTGAAGATTGGATTTTGCAGGATATAGCAAATCGATTATTGAAGAGCGGTGATTTATCTGGTACGGCTGATCGAGAACTGTGGAAACTCGAACAGATGGGATTGCACCGCCAAGAAATTATAAAAAGATTGTCACAGTTGACCGGTAAGAGCAGAAATGAGATAAGGCGTTTGTTGCAAGATAGTGCTATGACTTCTTTTTCAAATGATAGCGAGGTACTTGAGAAGGTGGCGCAGGTTGTTCCACTTTTACAAAACAATGACGTGATTCAAGCCTTAAATGCGGAGCTGACAAAGACAATGGGCGAGTTGGGAAATCTTACAAGGACCACCATGATGCAATCGCAGAGAGATCTGTTGAATATGCTGAATGAAGTTGATTTCCGCGTAGCTTCGGGAGTGCAGTCCTATAGCAGCGCGGTTTGCGAAGTCCTTGACCGATATGCAGAGAGTGGAGTTATGGTGAATTATCCAACCGGATCGCGTAGATCCTTGGAAGCGGCAGTAAGGTGCTGCATTGTTACGTCCATGAATCAGACCGCAGCAGAGGTTACCAATCAGTATATTATCCAACACGGTGTAGAGTATGTGGTGGTGTCTCAACACTTGGGGGCGAGATATAATCCTAAGGACCCTACCGGCGTATCATCGCATGATTGGTGGCAAGGGAAAGCATATAAGATACACGGCAGTGAACCTGGATTCCCAAATCTTTTAGAGAGTACAGGATATGACATCGATTTTGATGCTAAAAGAGGTGTCTGTGTCAATATGCTTGGGCTGCACGGATATAATTGCAGGCATTCCCACGGTCCGTGGTATAAGGAACTCGGGGAGTCACTACCAGAGATTGATAGAGAAGAGAGCCAAAAGAGGTATGATTTAGAACAAAAGCAAAGAGCAATCGAACGTGCTGTTCGAAAGACAAAGAGGCAGTTGCTGGTAAAAGAACAGGAATTGAACGTGTTCCCTGATGACGCGAACATCCGTGGAGATTATGACAGGCTGGCATACAGACTCCGGATGCAAAATCGGAAGTATGGAGAATTCTGTGCGGAGAACGATCTACAGAAACAGTATGATCGAGTTAAGGTGGCAGGATTTAAGAAACCTCAGGCAGCAAAGGCGAATGGTAGAGCAACGGCATACAAGAATGAACAGTATGCATCGTATGAAGCAAATCTTGGTAAGAATATGGTTAGTAAATCGGAATTTTCAAAGATAATGTCAGATCAGTCGGAAAAGAAACTGTTTACTCATTATTCAGATGCTGTAAAGAGGGGCGATGTGTCGCCGCTGGCAGATTACGGTATGTACCGCGGGACTGCTATGGAGTTGCAGGATAAATGTGTTGGACTTGTAACGTCGAATGGTGTAAAATTAGAGAAAAGATCGCTACACTGTATCGATAGAGTTATCGGGTCGGTTGAGCAGAGGAGAAACGGAATTACAGTGGACGATGTTGTTAAGACACTCACATCGCCGGATGCAGAGGTTCGTCCTGTAAGATATTCAAAGACGGCGGCAAGTCAGAAGTTTATCTATAGAAATGCGGAAGTAACCATTAATCCGGTCACAAAGACTCTGATCCAAGTAAATCCACATCATAGGGAGAAATGACAGATATGATCATTGAAGAAAAAGACATTTGTATATTGGAGAAGTATATTCCTGGTATACGAGACATGATATATAGCCAAGACGTAACAAATATTCTTGAAATGATAGATAATCTTATTGTTGACGATATTCTGGAGCATGATGATGAACCAAGTGATGCAGGCAGAATGTTACAAATGATATATGATCGAATAGAAAGCAAAATCTAAGGGAAAGTGGTAATGTTTCATCGGATAGATTAGGCTACGGAGGAAAGTATGAAAAACAAAAGAGTAATTACGGGAGTATGCGTCAGCGTATATGTGGCAATGTTGGTCATTGGGTATTTTGTGGAAAAGAAATCTTTAAATAATCTTTATTTGATTTCACAGATAATAGCGTCTATTATTGTTGTATCTGGTTTAATAGTATCAGTTTTACAATACATAGATACATCACTATCCAATACAGATATTAGAAAACGGGAGAAAAAGGTAAAAGCTGCGGAAATGGCAAAAAATTTCCAGGATGATTTATTACCGTTGATGAATGTATTGAGTAGGGCATATTCGGATGCAAAATTAAACGATAAGGTGTTAGGCAAAATTAAATCGGCAAACATAAAAATGTTTAATAGAGAAGAGGTAAGTAAAATTTTTTCAGACGAAGAGATTGCGGATATTATTACAAATCTGCATGGGGCGTATTTGTTCAGATTTTACGAGCCTGAAAGTAAGAAGACTGATCCTAAAACGGGAAAGGTAAGTTCGTTAAATTACAAAAAAAGTGATATTGACCATTCTAGTGACGAAATGGCCAAGACAATCACTGCATTGGCTAATGGATTAGAATATTTTAGCATAAACTTTAACAGTGGGATAGCTGATGATAATACAGTATATCAATCTTTGCACGAAGTATTCTTTGAGTGCGTCTACATGGTATATTTATTTGCATTTAGAAATAATGTAACAGAGAGTGATAGATTGTTTTCAAACATGTCATCTTTATATATTAGGTGGAAAGAAAAGCATGACCAGTTAGCTAATGATGAGGAAGCGGCGATTGCTCACATGAAGAGTAGCGTAAAGGATAGAATTGTTGTATCACCAAAAAAATAGAGGCTTAAGCCTCTATTTTTCATTTTTATCATTTAACATATCAATTACAATATTAGTTACTTCGCTTGAATCTTCTTTTGGTAATCCAAAAGTTGTGTTGTTTAAAATATCATCGACAGGGAAATACATACGACCACCCTCCTTTATCTTTTGTGTACTTTTATTATATAGGAAAACTGAATGGGTGTCAACAAAGCGACAACCTCTTTGTTAAATCAATAACAAATTTTCAATACGTATTATACACCAAGTTGGTACAAATGCAAGTAGAATCTGTTGTAATATAATAGTGCAGATGACATTGATGTTTGCAAACCTCCCTAATTTACACAACTTCTCCTAAAAAGAGCCTTGAAATATAGGCTCTTTTTGCATGTTTAAAATTGGTACAAATCTTTAATAATCCCATGATAAAATTGTATTAACAAGTGAAAAGCACCGGACGGAGCGTAGGAATCCGTTCGCTACCCTACGAAAATTATAGGATGGTCGATAATGGCACGTCCTGTTTTGGGCGTGCTTTTTATTTACGGCATTTAATTCAGTGGCAGAAGACACGGCTTATATCCGGGTTGTCGCGGGTTCGATTCCTGCAATGCCGATTGCCAGCTATGGATCAAATAGCAACTCATTCGTGCCGGGCTGACCGGATTAACAACTTTTAAGAAAGAGAGGAACTTGTAAATGAATATTATCGACAAACTGAAATCTCTTGGCGTTGAGATCACGCCAGAAATCGAAAAAGCGTTTCCTGGGGAGTTTGTATCGGATCTGGAAGTCCAAAAGAAGAACGATAAGATTACAACCTTGGAAAATGACAAGAGAGACCTTGAAGCAAAGCAGGAGAATCTTGAAAAGGAACTGCAGACTATGAAGGATTCTGTCTCCGATGTTGATGCGCTGAAGCAGAAGATTACTGATTTGAATAACACTCTTGAGGGAGAGCGTAAAGAGCGTAAGGAAAAAGATGAGATTGCAAGACTCAATGGCCTTGTGACAGATTTCTTCGCAGACAAGCACTTTGTCAATGCTATTACGGCGGATGCAATCAAAAAGCAACTTGTTGAGACACTTAATTCTGATGAGGCACGCGGTAAGAGTATTTCGGATCTGTTTGATGCTATCGTCAAGGACGAGAAGGGCAATTACAAGCCGGATATCATCATCGATGATAAGACATTCAAGGCGCAGCAGAGCCGTAGTCAGATTGTAGGTAACAATTTTGGACAGCCGGACGGAGCGCAGCTCTCTATGGCTGAACTCATGAAACTTAAGAACCAGAACCCGGATATGGATATCACGCCATATCTGAAACGAGGAAAGGAGAAATAATCAATGGCATTATTTGATTTAGTTAATTTTAATGGCGAAGTATTTGATGCTGCGGTGCGTGAGACACCGAATCTTCGTTTGAATGAGCTACTCCACTGTGGCGCGATTGTAGAGCGCGGCGAGTATGCTCCGATGCTTCCGGATCAGAAGGGCGGCAACTTTATCACAACACTGATTAAGGCGCGTTTATCCGGAAAGACCGTGAATTACGACGGCAAAACAGACATCGATACTGAGGAACGTGGAAATTATTCTATGGGACGTATTGTTGTCGGACGCGCACAGGGATGGACTGAAAAGGATTTCGTATCGGATATCTCTGGGGATGACTATTCTGCCGCAGCTGGAGAGGTTGCAGAGTTTTGGGACGATGTAGACCAGGATACACTTCTCAGCACACTCAAAGGCGTGTTCTCTATGAACACCGGAGAAGGTAAGAACTTCGTAACGAAGCATACTTATGATATCTCTGCAAATGAGGATGGTACTTTTGGTGCCACAACGCTCAACACCGGTATGCAGGTGGCACTTGGAGACAAGAAAGCGAACTTCGCACTTGTTGTTATGCATTCTCGCACAGCTACCATTCTGGAGAATCTTAATCTCTTAGAGTACATGAAGTACACAGACGGCAACGGAATCGAAAGAAATCTTCCTCTGGCGACTTTAAATGGCAGAATCGTACTTGTAGACGATACCATGCCGACAAGACAGGTTGATGCCAAGTATGAGAAGTCTGCGGACACTACAGTACAGGAAGGAACGACCTACTACACTGTATCCGGCAAGGAGTATAAGGTTGTTGCTTCTCCGACCGGCAATCCGTCAGAGTCAAGCTACTACGAGAAAGTGTCTGATGCATACACAGAGTATACAACTTATGTTCTTGGAAACGGGGCAATCGAGTATACAAACTGTGGCGTAAAGGTTTCGTCCGAAATGGACCGTAATCCTTCAAAGAACGGTGGCGAGACGACTCTGTATTCAAGACAGAGAAAGGTCTTTGCTCCTTATGGTATCTCTTGGAAGAATACAAGTATTGTATCTCCGACTGCCGAGGAACTTGAGACCGGAACCAATTGGGAGATTGCTCATAACAATTCTTCTGATGCAAATGCTACATATCCGATCAAAGCAATCAATATTATGCGAATCATTACCAGAGGGTAGTAGAAAGAGGGGATTCCAAGATGAAATACACCACGTATGACTTCTACAAAGAAAAATACTATGGGGATTCTATCGGGGAATCCCTTTTCCCAAAGTGGGAAGATCGCGCGGCAGATAAACTTGATCAGCTGACCTATGGACATATTGGCGATGCTGCCAAGGAAGAATTTGACGAGCGTATTCAGAAAGCAACGTGCGCGCTTGTAGATCTGCTCTATCAGATCGATTACAAGACCGCTCATGCGAACGATGCGCAGGCGGGGAACGTTAAGTCGATGTCCTCCGGTGGTCAGTCCATCAGCTTCGGAAGTAACGAGACACTTGTTGACAAGGTGCTGAATGACAAGATCGCGCAGAACAGGTTGTGCTACGACACAATCTGCGAGTATCTGTCCGGTACCGGATTGTTATATGCGGGGGTGCAGTGATGTTCATCAAGAGATTATTTTGCAAGCATAAGATGATGCCTTATGAGTATATTGATGTCCGCACACACGGCAACCATTACACCAGACGGCATATTTGGAAGTGCACGAAGTGCGGCAAGGAGCGTGGATGATGGGACTTGGATTGTTTTACAACGATACAGTGACACTGTTCAACCGCTTCTGCGATCCAGACACTGACGAGGAGAGATATTATCCCACACTTTTAGAGCGCGTGAACCTGGTAGAGACCAAGGGCGCGAACGTATCGGCAAGTGGCATGGATAGCGCGGATGCTGCAAAGCTGTTTGTTGATTTTTCCCGCCTGGGAAAAATGGGAAAATCATACATGGAGCCGAAAGCTTGGGATGTGCTACCGGATGAAGAGAAACAGAACTGCATCACGTTTCATCCGGCAGATGACTTCTTTATCAAAGGAGATCAGACCGCATTGGCATTGCCGGATGCAAGTGCTTACGAGTGGGCGCGTGACAATATGGATGCGGTATACAAGGTAACCACAGTGGATAAGTATGAGGACATCATGCCTCATTTTGAAGTCGGAGGTGTGTGATATGGAAGAAGTAGAGCATTTGACCGTGGGGGATGCGGAAAACGCGGCGAGCGCAGTGCTTGCGCTGGTGTTGCAGTATCCGGACTTCCCTAAGACGTTCAAGGCGAACAACAAAACCGTGCGATGGAATACCACGTCTGATGATTCAACATCGATCGGCATTTTCCCATTACAGGGCGCACGGTATATCAAGAAGTATGTAAGCGGGAGCTACACCGCGCAGTTTCCGTATCAGATCATATTCCGGAGCTCCCCAACCACAAACAAGACGTCTATCGATGCACAGACTGTGCTGGATAAGCTTGCAGAGTGGTTGGAAGGCGCGGGCGTGGAGTTCAAGGACGTTCACATGCAGCTGGAAGCTATCAGCCGTACATCGGTTGTGTATCCGGTGTACCAGGACACGAAGCAGGTCGGCTACGGTGTGAGCATGCAGCTTAAATATTTTTACAAGAAATAGGAGGATAAATCATGGCATTAGATCGTACCAATATGGTGTCATTACTTGACATCGGATTATTAACTGAAGACACCGAAGAACTTGCCGAGATGGGTGATGGATTTACGGAAATCACCGAGGATTGGGGACCGAATACAGATTCCAAGCAGTATGTCAACATGAAAAATGCTTCAAATACTGTAAAAGGATATGCACTTTCTATGAACCCATCAAGAGATTGTTTGTCAGATAAAATGCAGACCTGCATTGACACTCTGTTTAAGACATTTCCAACCGGAGAAAAGTGTAATTCATATTATTACCGATTCCGCAAGTCGGATATCAAGAACGGAACCGGGGATTGTATCCGCGTTCCGGTTACAGTTTGCCCTTCCAGCATGGGAGGATCTGGCGGCGATACGCTTACATCATCCATTCAGATCAATGGAAATGGAGAAGTCGAACTTGGAACTGTCACGATCGGTTCGGATGGTTCCTTTAAATGGGCGCCTAAGACGACCGCAAGCGCAAACGCGAAGGAATAGGTGTTAATCAACAATTAACATATTCGGGACGCGTACTTCTCTTTCGCGCCCCGAATTAAGAGAGGATGGTAATTATGACAGATATTAGAACAATTACATTTGATGATGGAATCAAGACAATCGAGGTTAATAACCTCGAAGGAGAATTGATCACAGTGCTTCGTATCAACACCGCGGATGCTGCTACGGCAACGCGTTTTGTTGAGCTCGTGCACAATCTTGAAGAGGTGGTAAACCTCGGCGAGGATGATGTTAATTCTTATAGAGAAAAATACAAGGAATACGAGGGAGAGGAGTTCGACAAGCTTCCCGATGAAGTGCGGATGGATATCATCGTAGATGCCTCCAAGATGCGCATCGGCATCCTTGAGGGTATGATCCGCGAGATTGATGCTTTGTTTGGCAAAGACACGATCCGCAACGTGTTCCGTCAGAGCTATGAGATGCACGAGGACTTTGTTCCGGACGAAGATGCCCTTATTGATTTTGTGAATGCAGTAATGCCGGTGATGAGTGATCTCTTCCAGACACGAAATGAAGCGATCCGCAAGAAGTATTCACCGAATCGCGCGGCACGCAGACATAACAACAAGTACAAAGGTAAGAACAGGAACGTAAAGCATGAATAATATTCTCATCGATGAGCTGCTGACGGAGTGGCGAGGGTATCAAGTGAATACGGATTATACGATCGGCATTCAGATGCTGCAGGCGAAGTACGATCGGGAGCTTACCGACTATGAGAAAAGTGATATGTTCGTGTGGCTAATGTTCGCCGACGAGGATGAGAACGGAGAAGAGTATCTTCGCAATCATCCTCAAGGCGCTGAGCTAGCCGAGTGTGTAGAATGGTTTCTCTCAGGATGGTTTCACGACAATTCGGATCCGGATGGCGATAAGACGCGCGTGGTTGATTATGATATCGATCAGTGGCGCATCTATGCTGATTTCCGGCAGATCTACGGAATCGACCTCGCTGCGGGGCAATCCATGCATTGGTGGATGTTTTGCGGACTGCTTTGGAATATGCCGTACAAGTTATCAAGCTTCTTGCAGGTTGTTGGCAAGCGACAAGAGAAACCGACAAAAGGATCAACGCCTGAGTACCGAGAAGCACTCAAAAAGGCACAGAAGATGTATGCGTTGGATCAGCCGGAGCAGAAGAAAGAGTACACAGAGGAAGAGAAGAAATCCATCGATGAATATGACCGCATGATGGCAGAAATACGCGGCAGGAAGTAGGTGAGTGGATGTCTGATTATGATGGATCTATAAAGATTGACACAAAAATTGATACGAAAAATGTCTCTAGTCAGATGCTGCGCCTGCAGAATCAGATCACGCAATCGTCACGCAAGGCATCTGCTCTTAATGATGAATTACGAAAGATGGAGAATGCAAAGGTGCCGACAGATGAGTTTAAGGCTGTACAGAAACAGATCGACGATTCACAAAAGAAAATGTCGGCATTAACGGAACGCATGGAAAAGTTCCAATCTGTTGGCGGAAAAACAAGCAGTACGGCATTCAAATCTATGCAGTATGATCTTGATCAATTGATAAATACCATTGAATACGCCAAGGCAGAAAAGGAAAGTATGATTGCAGATGGATCTGCCTATATGAGCACCAATGATCTAAAGCAGACTCCAGAGTATCAAAAGAAAAGTGAGCAATTGTCTGACGTTAATGCAAAATTGGACGTTGCAGCTCAAAAGACCGTCGAGCTTTCGGAAAAAGAAAACCGAGCCGGAGGAGAAGCTGACAAGGCAGGAAAGAAAACTAGAGGATGGTTAGATTCTTTCAAAATGAATGCTAAGTCAGCAGGAGAAAAGGTATCCGGATTAGTTTCGAAATTGAAATCTGCAGGTACCGCTTTTAAGAATTTTTCCTCACACGGAAAGAAGGGCAGCAGCATTTTAAGTACCTTCGGTTCCAGATTAAAGGGTATTGCACTTTCGATGTTCGTGTTCAATTGGATCACGAAGGGATGGAATGCAATGATATCTGCAATACGTGACGGTACGAAGAATGTTGCCAAGTATTCTACGGATGTTAATGCGAAGATGTCGCAGTTATCAGGTGCGATTGCCACGTTGAAGAATGCGTTTGCTACGCTGGCAGCGCCGATTATCAGCGTTGTCGCTCCGGCAATTACACAATTCATTAACATGCTTACATCTGCGATCAACAAGATCAATCAGTTTATATCGGCGCTGACAGGCAAAGGAACGTGGATCAAGGCAACCAAGCAAGTAAAGAACTATGCGAGTGGTGTAGACAGTGCTGCAAAGGCTGCCAAGAAGCTCAACGGGCAGTTGCAGTCGTTTGATGAATTGAATAATCTATCATCTAATTCAGATTCTGGCGGCAGTAGTGGTTCCGGTGGATCTGTTGGTGATATGTTTTCAACGGAAAAGATTGATCCTAAGATTGCAAGCTTGGCAGATAAAATCAAAGAAGTTCTTGCCACTGATGATTGGTCTGTCATTGGCGAGATGATTGGTAAGAAAGTTAATTCGACATTAAAAAACATCAATTGGGATAATATCCAAAGTGGTGCCAAACACCTTGCAAGCGGGATTGCAACACTGCTCAATGGCTTTATCAAGGAAACGGATTGGCAACTTGTCGGCGGAACAATTGCGGAGGGGATAAATACAGCCGTTAAGGCAGCACAGACATTTGTACACAAATTTGATTGGAAATCCTTTGGAAAATCAATTGGTGATACGTTGACCGGCTTCATTAACAAATTTGATTGGAATGCAGCTGGAGATACACTAGGCACATTCGTTACCGGCTTGTTTGATACGCTGAATGGCATTTTTTACAACACCGATTGGAAGAAACTTGGTAATGGTATTATCGATGGAATCGGTAGCTTTTTCAAGGGAATTAAGTGGTCGCGTATCGGCAAGTCAATTAGTGGGGCTTTCCACTCCCTAGCTCAATTTTTAATCGGAGTAATTGAGAAAATCGATTGGAAGAAAACTCTTGAATACATCGGTACATCGATTGCAGATTTCTTCAAAGGGATTGATTGGAAAACAATTGCTTCGGATATCGGCGAACTTCTTGGAACAGCACTCAAATCAGCACTTGATTTAGGAACAGCAATCGGCGAGCTAGTTTCTGATGCAGCAGGCGCTGCAAAAGAATATTTCCAAGAGAAGATTGAAGAATGTGGCGGAAATATTGTTGAAGGTATCTTGAAGGGCATTGTAGATGCTGTTGTAAATATTGGTACATGGATTAAGAAAAACATCCTTACGCCTTTTATCAATGGATTTAAAGAGGCTTTTGGAATCCATTCTCCTGCAAAGAAAATGAAGCCGATCGGAAAGAATATCTTTCTCGGAATCATTGAAGGCTGGAAAGAGAAAATCAAAAATTTCAGTTTTTCCGATTTGGCAAAGAATGTTATGAAGCTGGTTAAAAAAGGTTTTGAGGCTGCTGGCAATGTGTTGGAAGTGGCAGTTTCACTGATTAAGGATGGTTGGACTACACTTACGGATTTTGTAGGAAATATTGGTAAGAAAGCCTTTGGACTTGCGAAGGATGGCTGGACTACATTATCAAAATTTGTGGGAAATATTGGCAGGAAAGCCTTTAAATTATCAAAAGATGGATGGTCTACAGTATCTAAGTTTGTCGGAGAGATTGGTAAGAAATCCTTCAAGCTTGCAAAGGATGGCTGGACTACGTTAAACAAGTTTGTTGGGAAGCTCGACAAAATAGGAGTAAAACTCTTTAAGGATGGATGGAAGTCAATCAGTAGCTTTGTTGGAACCACGGTTAGGGTTGGAATACAGCTGATTAAGGATGGATGGAGCAACTTTAAGAATTGGCTTGGAATCGGCAGTGGAGGTTCTTCCTCTAGCACCACTAAGAAAGCCGACGGCGGCATTTACACCGGTGGTATGTGGCACAATATCACCAAGTATGCATTGGGTACCGAAAATGCTCCGGCTGGTCAGGTTTTCATCGCGCGTGAGGCAGGACCCGAGCTCGTCGGCACGATCGGCGGTCATACTTCAGTGGTAAATAATGATCAGATTGTAGCATCTGTATCAGATGGTGTAGCGCGTGCGGTTCGTTCGGTAATTGGTACAAATGGAAGCAATGTTAATGTTACATTTAAAGTAGAGGGAGATCCGAACGGAATCTTCCGAGTGACGCAGCAGAAAGCAAATGAATACTTCCGGACTACCGGAAATCCAGCATTTGAGATGTAAGGAGGTGGAGTGAAATGGGATACGGCGGTTATTTAATTAAGGTGGGAAATTACACAGTCCCTTTTGAATACATAACAGCAAGTACATTTCAAGCCCCTCTTTTGGGACAGGATCTAAATTCACATAGAGATGACAACGGCGAGCTCCATCGGGATGCGGTTAAGAACCAGGTACTCAAAGCAGAGTGGAAGGTTCCAAGCATGAGTGAGAAAAAGTTTAATGCATTTATGAAGCAGATCAATGCACAGTATGTTAGCGTCCGACGCGAAAAGAAATGTCTTGTGACCGCGTGGTGTCCTGAGATTATGAGGTATGTGACGATGTATTGTTATGTGCCGGATGTAACCCCGATCGTTGGATATGCGGATGAAAAGACTATCGAATATGATGCATGGCGCATTGCTTTTACTGGATATGGCGGTGAGATTTTATGATAAGTGGCAAGAATAAGGAACTTTATTACACGAGTTCTATCGATAAGCAGCTTAATATTGAAGTGGTCGGAACGAGGATTGTCATCGACAATTCCATGCGTGAGCAAGACACGTTTACGCTTACAGAGGCATTGAATGACGGATCCGAGCTGAAGTTTGGATCATGCCTGCCGAATCAGATTTCGTTTATCGCGCATGATATGCCCGCCGGACTCGTAGGCAAGACGCTTCGCCCAGTTGAAACTCTGGAAGGAAATGAGGATGATCCGTTTACATACGGCAAGTACAAAATTTTCTCAGCAGTTCCGACCGCAGATCGCACCAAACGTCAGATTACGGCTTACGATGCTATGTACGACATCCTCAATGCAGATGTGAAAGCTTGGTATGCAGGACTTAGCTTTCCTATGGCACTTAAGCAGTTCCGCAATAGCTTTTTTGCGCATCTTGGAATCGCGCAGGAAGAGACCACACTTGTTAATGACTCTATGACAGTTAACAAGACTTTGGTCGCTTCATCTTCCGATGGTTCCACGGTTACTGCCGAGGCTACGATCAGCGGTAAGACCATCATTGAAGCCATCTGCGAGATCAACGGAGCATTCGGTAATATGAACCGCGCTGGCAAGTTTGAGTATGTGATCCTGCCAAGTATCACGTCCGCATTATATCCAGCAGATGATCTGTATCCGCGAGATGATCTGTTTCCGTCTGATGCAAATACGGAGTCCATGACCGGACATTATTTCACATTCGATTATGAGGATTTTCAGAGTAAAGCGATCACGCAGCTGGAGATTCGCGCGGATGATAACACTGCCGGTACGATTGTTGGAAATCCTGGTAATACTTATGTGATTTCCGGTAACTTCTTGGTATCGGATAAGACCGGAGCGGAGCTGGAGCAGATCGCAAATAATGTTCTTCCGATTATGGCGCAGGCAGCATACACGCCAATCAAGAGTTGTACTACAGTCGGCAATCCGTGCTTGGAGATTGGTGATCCAATCCGATTTAACACGAGCCGAGAGATTGTAGAAACGTATCTGTTGCAACGCACACTAACAGGAGTGCAGAGCAAACGCGATTCGATTGTGGCGCAGGGGACAGAAAAGCATGCCGTAAAGGCGAATTCAACTCGCGAGATGTTGGAGATTGTACAGAGACGTACAAGCAAGTTGGAGCGCAACGCAGATCATTTACTTTCGCAGTATGAGGATTTAGAGAAACAGACAAATACCAAGTTTGAGCAGACTGCAGATGCAATCACGGCAGAGGCCACGCGCGCGCAAGGCGCAGAGGGAAATCTTAGTTCGCAAATTTCTATAGTTGCGGGAGAAGTAAGCTCTAAGGTATCGCGTGGGGATGTTGTGTCAGAAATCAACCAAACGGCTGACACAATTTCTCTAAGAGCTGGACATTTGGAAATTGATTGCAATAATTTCCAAGTTGACAAGGATACAGGGGATGCAAAAATAGGCGGAACCCTTTCTTTTTATGAAGATTTCAGCGAATCGCATAGTGGAGAAATACAATACGGAAAACTTCCGGGCGGCGGTTCTATGGGATTTAATATGAATGATAGCCTTAATGTATCAGGAAGTATTTTTATGAACCAAAGCCTTGTTGCCACAACAAGTGACATAACGGTTACAGGATTCTCCGGTGATTCGACCGCTGGCGTATATAACAAAATCCACATGAGTGGAACTGTAATTGATGGTTCAAAGATTTCGTATAGTGATCTGAAATCAAAGCTTTCAGATGAACGGCTTAAGGAAGACATATCGGTTCTTGCGGGAGCGGAAATCGAAGATTTCTATATGAATCTCATTCCTACGAAGCACAGGTATAAATACGGCGCGGGCATCGGCGAAGATGATAAATATCAGTTTGGTGTTATTGCTCAATGGACTGAAAAGGATATGATCGGTCATGATATGGATCCGGATGTATATAGCGTTGTGCGAAAATCAAAAACGCTTGACGATACTGACGAGGCTCAATATACAGGTGGAGACGATGTGTACAGAGTTGATTACGATCAATTTCACGCGCTCCACATTTATATGATTCAAATGCAGCAGAAAGAGATCATGAACTTAAAATTAGAAAACGCAGCCTTAGAGGGCGAGTTAGATATATTCAATCGTAGATTAAAAGAAGTGGAGGCAAAATTATGTTAAACATTCAGAAATCAGTTAATTTCAGTGGAGTATCAACTGTAGAGGTAAACGGAGAACAGAAGCCGCTTGTTTACTTTAATGCAACTGTCGGTTCAGACGGAAAACATAATGTAGTGCATTCTGTTCAGAATGAGGCGTTGTACAAGGCGAATAAGGATATTTTCAAAGCCGACAGAGATGCATTTGAGGATGCGGTAGATTCTTGCATTGCAGAATAGGGGGGGAATCCTATGCCATATCAGAAAATCTATAGTTTAATAGGATATAAAAACTTTCCATCAGAGGATACGCCTTTAAACGAAACCAATATGGGCGCGATGGATAGAGCGATTGATGAGATTGACAACCGCATTGTTGCTATGGATGCATCCAAAGTTGACTTGACCAAAGCTAACGAACTTGTAGAGGAAATCCTTTGGGATGAATCCAACGGAACGCTGACGGTGGTTAAGATGAATGGTTCCAAGGCGGTCATTGATACCAAGCTGGAGAAGTTGACCGCCAACTTCAAATATGATCCGCAGACACAGCAGTTAGTAATCACACTTGACGATGGCACGGCGCAGAACGTGGATTTATCCGCGCTGATTACGGAGTATGAATTTCTCGATTCTGATACGATCGCATTTGAAATCGTGGATGGCAAGGTAAAGGCAAATGTTAAGAATGGTTCGATTACCGAGGATAAGTTACAACCGAACTTCTTGGCGGATATCAAGGTTGAAGTCACAAAAGCCGAGACGGCAAGCAAATCGTCAAGCAAATTTGCAGATGCTTCGAATGCATCTTCTGTGGAATCTAAAAAGCAGGCTGACATTTCAAAAGAATATGCAGATAAGGCGAAAGAGTACACGGATAATCTTGATAAAAAGGCTCAACTTGCGACATTTGATGTGAATGAGGATGGCGAGTTGGTTTACACGGATAATTCGAGAGATATTTTTACTGTTGACAATGACGGAAATTTAAACTGGGAGGTGGCTTAAATGGCTATAGCAGGAAGAGTGGCGATTGTGCCAAAGGGCGATTGGAGCGCAGATGCTACATATAAGAGATTGGATGCAGTAACTTATAACAATACATTGTATTTTGCGAAAAAGGAAGTTCCGGCAGGAACAGCAACGAGCAATACGGAATATTGGTCTAAGTCTATCGTGGGTGGTGTCGGTGCAATCGCTACAACAGAGGAAGCCGGAATTGTAAAACCGGTAGACGGTCTTACAGTAGCAGAAGATGGAACGCTTAAAGTCAACATCGATGGCACAACTCTTACAATGGATCAGGTCAACAATGTGATCAAGTTGGCGGATACCTTAAAGGATGCCATCAATGGAGCGTTTCCGGCGGCGAATGTGGCGAATAATCAGATCACCACAGTGGAAGGCTTCGCACTTGATGCGCGGCAGGCGAACCCTAATCTGGATGGTACGCTTGCAAAGCAGATAAGTGATTTAAACGGCAGTTTAAAGAATAGTCCAGAAATAAAATTATATACGGGAATATA
>ERZ1035006.985-NODE-985-length-20538-cov-7.097984_pt1 | contig 20538 bp, 20 predicted proteins | sample MGYA00520694_ERZ1035006 | MGnify/ENA primary metagenome ERZ1035006 (study PRJEB33766, sample SAMN09781746) | gut metagenome | biome: gut microbiome | host: Homo sapiens | place: Madagascar | study: EMG produced TPA metagenomics assembly of the PRJNA485056 data set... | reverse complement strand
CTGCGACTTTTGCCCGGCGAAGTGCGAGCGATTCGTAAACGAACTTCATGTCATAGCTGAAAGCCGCAGGCTATGTGTGCGAAGGACACATCGAGCCAAGGCTGAAGAGACAGCGAGACACCGCCGGGCAACCGGAGCAGCTTGATCAGAATGCCACTGCGCCCACAGCCAGGTAGCCCGTTGATTAAATAGTTTCGCAAACGCCTATATATAGAAAAAGGATGAGACAATGTCTCATCCTTTTTAGTATGCTTCTTCCTTCTGATATTATGTGTTTTACTTTTCCTGCTCACGAATAATATTCTTTACAACATCTACCTGATTACTGATATGTTTGCGGATCATCTCTGTCACCGCATCCTTATCTTTTTCCATGATCCCACGATAGATCGCTTCATGCTCTCGTAAAAGCTGCTCATGGTTGCTTGGATTTTTCAGATACTCGACGCGATACCGGTACATCTGCTCACGCAGATTATTTAACATATTGATCAGCTTTAGATTGTCAGTTGCCTGATAGATCACATCATGGAATTCCACATCTGCCTCAGCCATCCGTTTCAAGTCGCCGCTCTTTAAAGAATCCTCAAAATTCTCCATATTTTCACGCAGTCTTGCGACCTCTTCCTCCGTAATCTTATCACAGGCGACCTGGACAGATAACTCCTCAAGTGCCTCCCTGATCTCCAGGACATCCTGCATATCCTTCTCAGTCATACCGGCCACGATCGCACCTTTTCTCGGAATCGTGATCGCCAGTCCCTCCTGTTCCAGCATCCGGATCGCCTCACGGATCGGTGTACGGCTCACACCCAGTTTTGCCGCCAGCTGCAGCTCCATCAGACGTTCCCCCGGTACCAGATCGCCACGCAGAATTGCCTCCCGCAATGTATTAAATACCACATCCCGAAGTGGCAGATAAGCATCCATATTTAATTCTAATTGATCATTCATCTGTTTATCTCCTTATTATACGGTTTCGTCACATACACCTGCTTGGCAAGCCCGCTGTCCCGAATCTGCTCTTTCGCCTTATACGCCTTCGTCTTGTCCAGAAATATACCAAAGACCGTCGGTCCGCTGCCACTCATCATCGCAGATAACGCCCCCTGTGCGATCATCAGCTGCTTGATCTGCGTAATCTGCGGATGCATCGGAATCGTCACATCCTCCAGGACATTTCCCATATGCGCTGCCAACGACTGCAGATCCTGCGCCTCCAGATCCTGTATCTGTGCATCAATCGGCGGATGCTGCGGCCGCTTTAACGCATCGAGCGTCTGATATACCAGTTTGGTCGACACACTCACCGGCGGCTTGGCTATGAGCACATAACATCCCGGCATAGGTGGCAGGGATGTCAGTTCTTCCCCAATCCCCTCAGCAAGTGCCGTGCCGCGCAACAGGCAGAACGGTACATCCGCTCCGATCTGCAGACCGTACTCCATCAGCCTCTGCATCGGGATCCCCAGCCTCCACAGCTTGTTCATGCCATACAGCACTGCTGCTGCATCCGTACTCCCCCCTGCCATACCGGCTGCGACCGGAATACACTTATGGATGCGCAGATCCACACCACCGATCTGCGGATAATCATGCTTTAACAACTCAGCTGCCTGATATGCAATATTATGATGGTCTGTTGGTAAGAAATTTAGATTTGTAGCCAGCGTCACGCCCTTATGTGATGCCTTTCGAACCGTCACCCAGTCATACAGATCAATCGTCTGCATGATCATACGCACTAGATGATAGCCGTCCTCACGTACACCGGTGACATCCAGACCAAGATTGATTTTTGCCAGCGCCTTTAGATGAATTACATTTGCCATGTCCACATCCTCTATCTTGTATGTTGTCCACTGTATTTTGTATACAATCAGTTATCTCTATGTTACAGTTTTACAAAAAAAAAGTCAACCATGAGTTATATTTTTCCGTTTTCCTGACGATATATATTGTAAAGTAACAGAATACCGGAACGGATTCCGGTCAGAACACAAATTTAATTACCACGGAGGGTGAGGCATATGAGCGTAAATTCTATTGGAACAGCGGCTGCCGCATACGCGCAGCAGGCATACGGTACACCAGCAGCAAAATCAACGAAGCAGACCGGGAAATCTGACACAACAGCAACAGCTGCCAACGTCAAAGATACAGAGTCTACGGAAAAAAATGACCGCGATACCGCAGTCATCTATGAAAAGCATTCTTCTGGCCAGACAGATAAGACTACTTCCCATGCAGCAATCATTGCACAGTTAAAGGCAGACAGCGAAGCACGTACTGCCCAGCTGCAGAGTCTGGTAGAAAAGATGATGGCAAAGCAGGGACAGACACTGGCGACTGCAGATGATATGTGGTCATTCCTGGCAAAGGGCAATCTCAAAGCGGATCCTGAAACCATTGCACAGGCAAAAAAAGATGTTGCAGAGGACGGTTACTGGGGAGCCGAACAAACTTCCGACCGTATTCTGTCATTTGCAAAGGCTCTGGCAGGTGATGACCCGGAGAAGGCAGACGAATTGCTAAATGCATTTAAAAAAGGCTACAGTCAGGCTACCAAGGCATGGGGCCGCGATCTCCCTTCCCTGTGTGCAGACACTTACGATCTGGTAGAAAAGAAATTCAATGAATGGAAGAATTCCACCAGGGATGCCGCTACAACAGAAGAAAATGCTTAGTTGGAAAAGATGCCGTCACTGTTCACAGGCAGGCATTTTCTGAACTGAAAATGCCGTATGATACAGTGGTGGTAGCAGATTTTGCCGATCTGGAATGCGAAGCATCGGCAAAATCCGTTACTGGAACGAGGTACGAGTGAACAGTAACAAGATGCCCGGTCAAATGACCGGGCATCTCGTTCAATATCCAAAACTATTAAAATTGTATTCCGAGGAGGCTGATGAGCAGTCCCCAGATGACAGCCAATACATACAGCAGACAGACAATTATCAGATTCTGTCTGCTGTTTCTGTTTAAACGGAATAGTACAAGCAATCCAACACCTGCATTTGCCAAAAGCCCCGCCATCATCATGCCTGCTCCGATCACACCGTCCACATACAGGCTCGTAATAACAACAGACGATGCGCAATTAGGAATCAATCCGACCAATGCAGCGGCCATCTGTCCGATCAGCGGCTGATTGGAAAAAACACCTGAGAGTGTATCTTCACCCACCAGATGAATCAATATATTGAGCACCAGTGAAATAATGATAATGTACACAAAAATGCGCACGGTATGCTTACATGCTGATACAAAAACGCCATCCTCACAATGGCAGTGTTCCTCCTCGCAGACCGTATGGATATTCATATTGTCATCCGAGCGGTGCAACAGACGATGCAGACACAATTCTACCAGAAAACCACTGACCATTGCGATCAGCATCTTACAGCCAAGCAGCTTCAATATGGTCCCCGCCGGTACAGCCGAAGACAATAAGATCGGCAGCATCTCATCCGAAGTAGACAGATAGATCGCAATCAGCGTACCTACCGTAATGACGCGGCCAGCAAACAGACTCGATGCTGCTGCTGAGAATCCACACTGCGGTACGATTCCAAACACCGCACCTACAAACGGTCCGGCATGATCTACTGCCGCAATCCTGCCAAGCAGCCGGTCGCCCGCACGATGCTCCAGCAATTCCATACACAGATATGTCAGGAATAAAAACGGGAGCAGCTTTACGCTATCGAGCAGCGTATCCATAATAATCTCTAACATAATAATTACTTATTCATCCTCTTTCTATTTTTTTTCCTGTTCTTTCGGTTCATCCGGCAGTGTCACCAACACCGTCTCAATTCGCTTTTTGTCCATCGACAGAATCTGGAAACGCACACCTTCTGCTGTCTCATAGCACTCTCCGACCTCTGGAAAATGTTCCAGCAGCTCCAGTAAAAAGCCTCCCAGCGTATCTGAATCCTCGGATTCGTAGCTGACACCGGTCAGGTCGCAGAAATCCTCCAGATTCATAGAACCACTCACCCGGTATTCCCTGCCCTCGCGGATCACTTCGTATTCTGCCTTCTCGTCGACATCGTATTCATCACGGATCTCCCCAACGATCTCCTCCAGCAGATCCTCCATCGTGATCAGTCCCGCTGTGACTCCGTACTCATCCAATACGATCGCCAGATTTACAGCATTGCTTTTCATCTCCATAAATAATTCATACGTGTTCTTGTACTCATATGTGAAGAACGGCTCGCGCATCAGCTCTCGGACAGAAAAATGCTCCTTGCTGTCTTCATATGCCAGCACATCCTTCATATTCAGGATACCGATCACATCATCCGTAGTCTCCTCATACACCGGTAATCTAGAAAAATAGCTGTCACGGTAGATCGACAGCATCTCATCGTAAGTACTGTTGACATCGATAAAACACATGTCGATACGGGGGATCATGACCTCTTTGGCACGGTCATCACCAAAATCGAACAGATTATGGATCATATCGCGCTCTTTATCCTCGATCACACCGCTCTCCTGGCCAACATCCACGATCGTGCGCAGCTCTTCCTCTGTCATCGACCGGATCTCCTCACCCGGACGGACACCGATCAGGTGCAAAAACATCTGTGACAGCCAGTTCACAATAAAGATAACCGGTGTCAGTATCACCATCAGTATCCATATGACATTACAAAATCTCAATGCGAGTTTATCAGCGCGTATCGTCGCAATTGTCTTTGGCGATATCTCTCCAAAGATCAGAATCAGCAAGGTCAAAATACCTGTTGCAATACCTGCAGCGACATTGCCAAATACACGGATCGCCAGTGAAGTCGCCAGCGAAGATGCAGACAGATTCACGACATTATTCCCGATCAGTATTGCACTGAGCATCTTGCCGGAATGCTCCGTGATCTTCAACACCTTTTCTGCACGTGGATTATGATCCTGCACCAACGTGCGCATATATATTTTGTTGACTGTCGTAAATGCAGTCTCCGCAGACGAAAAGAATGCGGACAGTGCCAACAGCACGACTAAAATAACCAGTTGACCGATGTCTGATTGGTTCATATATGCCTCCCGAAAAACTTTTCCAACTATTTTATCATATTTCTCTATTTTCCACAACGAATTTTTTCATTACTGGCCATTCTGCCCAGAACGGCTGTTTTTCAGCTTTATGATCCTGCTGCCGCTGAATACAAAGCGGTCGAGCCCATCACCTGATTCCCTCGGGTCAAATCCCGTAAACAGCTGTGGTCCCTGTGGCATCTGATACCAGTCATCATATGCGGTATATGGGAATTCCAGACGAAGCCTCGTCTGCTCCCGGCGGATCCGCTTTGCCTCATTCATCTGATATTGCAGTGTATCCCGGAATGCATCCAGATCCTGCATCGTCCACGCATACGGATATTGCCTGAATTGGTGAAGTGTCATTGCCTCACACACACGCAGTGCACAGTCCTCATCCGTCAGGTCAAACTGCAGGCGCAGCAATTTTGCATACTGCTCCTGCATCTGATCCATGCGGATGATCAATGTTCCGTCATTTTTCTGTGTCTCCACGACATCCATCAACGCATCCTCAGCGACCCGGTCCATCTTGCGGTCATAGATCACCTGTGAGGTATACTGTCCGGCCAGTCGCTGAATCTTTAGATCCCGCCCCAGAAACAGGCACACACAGATCGCTGCAAATAACATACAATAATCAGTAAGCCTCATATTTGACCGTCCCTCCATACCGAATGCTCACCGTGTGATCAGCCCAACCCGGCAGCAGCACATATCCCGCCTGTTTCTCTACCGTTACCGTCAGGAAATCTCCCCTGTGGAAAAAATACTGCTGCCCCTGTTCCACACAATTCCATATATCTTCTTCATCCCGATAGGTCTCGCAGCGCACATAACGGCCGGTTTCTTCATCACAGACATACTCCGGCTGTTCATGCGAGATCCGGATCTGATAAAGTGATGATTTTGTCGACAAGGCCATATGAAAACTTCGCAGCATCTGTCCACTCACATATCCGGTATTGCAGACGCTGTCCACAAAATGGGTCACCTCCGTCAACAGGTACAGCTGCTCCGCTGTCTTCACCCGCTCATTCATATATACGAGCGGCATACCAAATAATATGATCGCCGCCAGAAACAGACTGACTACTTTTCCAAAGATATCATTCATCTGCTGCCTCCCTGGTCACGGATACACTGCTCCGCATATCCACCTGATCCAACGGTGCAAACAGGTCATCCACGTACCTGCCACCCAGCAGCATCAGGCTGAGTGCCAATACAAATACCCCTGCAGATGCCGCCAGATATAATCCTTCTGTCACATGCTCCATCATCCACTCCTACTGCTGTACAAATTCCAGTCCGGTAATCGTTCCGTTCGCATCACGCACAACGGCTCCTAAAAAACGCCCGGTTGGATTAATATAGTTCACACTCGTAGGTGTCTGTGCCCGCTTGACATCATTTAATGAAACTGTGCCAAGGCTGCCATCACTCTCGCTGAACTGGTAGTTATAAAAACTCGTATTTTTCTTCGTCTGCACTTTAATTCCGATCATCTCATCACTGAACTTCCGTATAACATTGATGACTTCACTGCCGGAAACTTCTGTATTCTCATATATCGTCTTCGACGTATCGGCAAACTCTGCCTGAAGTTCATGGATCTGTCCTGTGCCGCTGCTGGCGGTATCCGATGCCTCACGGGCAATATAAAATCCAAGACTGATAATAATACAGGTAATAATGATGCCCGCCGCGAGCATCAATCCCTTTAAACTATTCTCCATAGATTCCTCCCATTCAAATTTTTTGCTCCTTTTTCAGTACATCGAATCATAAGTTTCTGATAGCAAGTCAAGGTGTCAGTTATTTATCATTCGATGTCCTAGTATTGGCTAAGCTGCATGAGCCCTTCGAGTACAAACGGCACTACCAGCCGCAGCACCAGAACCGACACAAATGGTAAAAATGCAATCACGCGTGCAAAAGCAGCCTTTTCACGCTGCAGATCCAGCGCCCGTTGTTTAAAACTCTCCATATTATAGGCACGCTCTCCCTCCACATCATAAAAAGCCTGTGCGACCGGAATATCATCGCATACCATCAGCGCGTCTACCAGTTTTCTGGCTGGCTCATAACCCAGATCGCACTTCAGCTGTATCAGGCTCTCCCTGCGGTGATACGAGAAGTCATCCACTGCCCGCTGCAATGCCCGTGAAAACACAACCGAAAACTGTTCCATCCAGCGCAGCAATTCCTCTACCGTAATCCTGCTATAATGCATGACTATGAGTATCAGCGTCTCAAACCGCAGTGTCTCCTCCATCTTCTGATACTCCACACGTGCCCGGAGAATCATCACACGCGCATCCGGCAGAAAATAACCAATCGCCGCAGCTGCCCCAACCAGAATATATCCAGTCCCTATACCGGCAGCGTGCGTTCCTGCATCCATGCGCTGACTAAGCCACACAACCCGATATCCAATGAGCAATCCACAAGACATACCTACGCACACTGCCATGCCCAGTATCTTCTTCACAAGAAATTCCCGGATATTGCCATAGCCCTGCAATATTTTTAATTGCTCATTTTTCCTCAGATACCGGCTATAATGTAGCGCAATCCTACGGTCAATCAGGCTGCTTACAATCGGAATGCGAAGCAGCCGCTGAGCCAGTGTCTGTCTGATATCCTCTGCCATCACAGGATACTGCAGTTCCTGCACCGCCACTGCGCAGATGACAGTCAGCCAAAAGCAGGCCATCAGTGTCACAAATCCATATGTGCCCACATAAAAGCGGTCGAGCGATGCACTGACCGAATGACTCCACGCCTGAATCGGAATGCATACAAAAAACGGCAGTACCGCAAGCGGAATCAGGCCTAAAAACGCGTAACGCCCTTCCTGCCTGCGCAGCAGCTCAATGCGTACTTCTTCCTTGATATACCGGATATTGTATATAAACAATGAGACTCCTGCGACCTGCATATCGCCATACACACGTATCGTATGACACAGTGAAAAAAGCAGGAGCATATACGCATTTTTCGTCTGTTTGGCACTACCCACACCGTCATCCGAGAAGTCACGCTCTAATGCATCTGCCAGTTCCAGCACCTCACACCGCAATCTGCCCTCACAGCTATGTGCACTCTGCTCCAGTGCCTCACGCAGATCGGCACATCTCGCATATTGATCCGCCAGTTCGATCAAAAACCGTTCAAGCTGCTCCAGCAATAGCTCCTGTGCGCGTTCCGCGCGCCTTTTTGCCACAAGAAACAGCCAGAACAGCCCAATCACCAGATCGAGCACCATATTACACTTCAGCAAGCCGAAACTCCTTTCTCTCTGTCTCACTCATCCATCGCTCCATCTGCCGCCTGGTCGTATCATCCAGCCGGTGAAGCTGTCTGTAGCTGCCATTCTCATACACCACCAGGTCGATCAGCTCATAGCCCGCCGACAGATCCGGCCGCTCGCGGATCTGTGTCACACGTTCTACATACCGTCTGCCCTCACGGTCCAAATGCAGATGCACATCAAAATTCACGACATTCACAACCTGCTGCGTAGCTACCTGCTCATTGGAAAAGCTCCCTTCCTTCAACAGACTGTTGCGCAGCGACAGCACAAGTGCCCTCGTTGTCTTAGCATGATGTGTAAATAATGTAAATAACGAACCGACCTGTCCACTCTCAACCATCCACGCTGCCACACGCGCCGAAGCGACCTCGCCGATGATACTGACCGCCCCATCCGTCTTTTTCTGCAGCTCCAGTCCTGCCCATCCATCCACCGTTGCTGTCTCGCGAAATGTCACGATATTCCGTTTCGGATACCATCTGCGCAGATGCAGTTCGAACGCCAGTTCCAGTACACGCAGCGTATATTCCGGTGGAATGCTCTCCACAAGTGCCATGAGCAGTGTCGTTTTCCCACAGCCCTGCATACCTGTGATACCCACGACAACACAGCCTTTCATCAGCCACTGCAGCAATGCAATGACCCGTTCCGCTCCCGGCTGATCGAATAATTCTTCCAGACTTTTTCTGCCTCCACTATCCAGTTTGCGTACAAAGAACATCCAGTTTTCCGCAAAATCCGGTCTGGCAACTACCACACGGGAATGATCAGCCATCTCATGCACCAGATACCCTCTTGCACGTGACAACTCACCCGGCTGCTCATAACGGCAGATATTGCGGCAGATCCGTTCCAGTTCTGCCTCTGTCCTGAAATCCAGAAATGAGAGGTATACACTGCGCCCCTGATAAAACATCCATACACTGCGATAGTCTCCCGGTGCACCCGACACGCCACCTGACACACCATCAATATACATATCACGCAGCTCATCGATAATGCCAAGTCCCTTATAAGCGCTATAGACCTTCCATGTGAGCAGCTCCGTTTTCTCCACAAATGACAGCGTCCTGCCACGTTTTCTGTAAACTTGCATGATCTGCTCATCTGTGATCTCATTCGGTGTCTGCTGCAACAGATCATTTTCCGCGATCAGATGATTCATCGCCGCTTTTCCGTATTCTTTTTTATACTGATAGAGCAGGCGGTCAAACAGATACTCTGCACTCACATGACCGGAACGGCGAAAATAAAATACGCGGTCCATCGTCTGCTCATTCAGATGGAACAGCTTCAGCAGACTCTCCTGCATGAACTCCAGCACATAAGACTTTGCCAGAGCATCTCCGATCCCACAGCGCGTCAGGTTTTCACGCAATTCCTTTTTCTGCCGCTCCAGCCGGCACAGCTGCCTTTCATTTAAACGCAGCTCATACAGATTCTCACGCAGAATACGGTTGACATGTTCGCCCATCCGCTGTACCATCTCGTCCAGCGTCCAGATGTGTTCTGTGCCGTTTTGTTCCTGATTCTCCTGCCTTCTGTCACGCATCCCCGCCCACCTCCTGAATGAGACTGGTCAGATATCTCAGCTGTTCAAAAAACATGGCATTGCGGCGGACACCACGCACCGGTCCGCATTTTTGTATAAACTGATCGACTCTGCCATGCATACACGCATGTGCAAAATTAATATTCGATGGTAAATTGCAGATTCTGCGCCGGTCTATGCGATAGATCCGCTCCAGATTTTCCCTGTTATACACCTGATCATCCATGTAGTTTGGGAGCAGATACAGCACATTCTTATGGACTGCAAACGACTGTCCGAAAAAAGTCTCCAGTTCCCGCTGCTGTCCGCAAAAATTCACAACCACCACATCTGCCAGTTCCATCATGCTGTCTGCCAATCCATCCTTTGCCGTTCCCAGATCAATAAATACCACATCCGTCACTGCCTCCAGCTGTGCCAGAATCCGTCTCTGTAATTCACCGGTCTGCTGCGGATACAATCCCGGTTTTTCCCTGGCACCGCTCGGCAGATAGCTCAGCCTGCCATCCAACACGGGCACCAGCGTCTCACGGATCGTCGCTTCATCCAATCTGTGGTGCTGTTCCTGCCAGATCAGATAATCCATTCCCTCCAATGCATAATACGTGCTCTCCTCATGCAGCATCGCACGGGCTTCCCATGGGCGAAAAAACAGTTCCAGATCTGTCCCACCCTCTTTGGGCTGTACGCAGATGCTCCGCTGCGATGAATGCAGGCTCAGATAGCTCGCCACAGCGGTCATGCTGCTGGTCGTCCCGCACCGGTGGCTGCCTCCCCAGAATACGACCTTCATGCGCATGCCCCCTTTCTGGCACGCCTGTAGCTACGCCAGATCACAGATACCTCACACTCCGCCAACTGCCTGCACATGCGAACGAGCAGCTTCCCAAACGGTAATGACAAATGCGTGAAATTGTGGTAGCCCTGATGCTGCATGGCAAAACGCACAGCCATGTCCTCCTCTGCCAGCGGCAGCACATACGAATCAACCAGAAAACAATTCTCCTCACACAGCATGGAGAGAATATGTTTTGCACTGACCGCCTCCGGACAGACATCGCGTAAAATCACGTTCATCGGCAGCTCCACACGCTTCATCAATTCCCTGTAACGTGCAATCTGCGCAACGGCACAGTCCATGACCAGATAGATCTCATCGCAGATTCTCAGTGCATCCTCCATCGGCCATACACCCAGATCTACCAGCAGAAAATCGTACTCTTTTTCTATCCAGCAATCTGGTGGGATCAGCCGTTCATAATCTACCTTTCGATACGTGACCGTATGCAGTTTTTCTACCGGATGCGGAATGCAGTAATGCATCGCCTGCTCATAAGAATTATCTACCACACACACGCGGTATCCCAGATTTTGCAGGATCGAGGCCACATAAATACAAATGTCTGTCTGCCCAATACCAAACAAACCGATTATTTTCTTTTCAGACAATCAAATACCTCCGTCAGATGGTTGTCTTACTTTTGGGAAAATTCTGCCGAATGACAGATGAATTTATTTATACGAAAAAAGATATGCTAATCATAGCATATCCTTTTCGTTTGTAAATAGACTTTATCGTTTTTTTATAAAAATTTTATTTTCCAAGAATCTCAGACAGATTATCCAGGATACCCTGTGCTACCTTCGCATGATTCATTGAATAGACGTGGATATGTCTGATTCCGTTTGCAATCAGATCAATAATCTGATCGGTTGCATAGACAATACCTGCCTGCTGCATGGCCGCTTTGTCACTGCCAAAATGATCAACGATATTGATAAACCGTTCCGGCATATGACATCCGGACAATTTCACGGCATTTTTGACCTGTGTGGCACGTGTAATCGGCATGATACCAGGGATGATCGGCACCGTGATGCCCGCCTCTCTTGCATGGAACAGAAAGTTATAGAAAATATTGTTGTCAAAAAACATCTGTGTCGTCAGAAAATCGCAGCCTGCATCGACCTTCTTCTTCAGATTGCAAATATCTGCCTGCTTCGTTGCGGCATCCGGGTGTCCCTCCGGATAGCATGCCCCGCCAATACAGAAATCGTCAAATTCCCGGATCGTCGCTACCAGTTCCGATGCATAATGGTAATCCGTAAATGGCTCTCTCTCCATCCAGGAAGGTCGATCACCACGCAGCGCCAGCACATTCTCCACACCGGCTGCCTTCATATCCGTGAGTGATCTGCGAATGGATTCCCTCGTTGCACCGACACAAGTCAAATGTGCAATCGTCGGAACATCATACGTTTTTTGTATTCCCTCTGCAATCGCGAGTGTATTTCCCGCGGTACTGCCGCCTGCGCCGTAAGTCACACTCATGTAGCCCGGCTGTAATGCTGCCACACGATAAGCAGCATCCTTCACACTCTCAAAATCCGCATCACTCTTTGGCGGAAATACCTCAAAAGAAAGTGTCAGTTTCTCATCCTGCAATATATTTGTCAACTTCATATGTATCTTACTCCTTATTTTTTATATAAGACCGGGCATCCCTGCTCACCCAATAAAGCAGATCTTCAGACCGATCAGGATCAGAATCACGCCGCCGAGTATCTGTGCCCGTCCTGCCAGATGCAGACCGAACTTCTTTCCCAGCTTCACACCTGCCACACAGATAAAAAATGTAACGACCGCTATGATCAGTGATGATATAAATGCCTCAAAAATATTGTATTCAGCCGTCGTAAAACCAGTGGACAACGCATCGATCGAAGTGGCCACACCTTGTAAAAACAGCATTTTTCCGCTCAACTCGCTGCTGCTCCCCTCCTCCGGGCTATCTCCACGGATCCCATCCATGAGCATCTTCCCACCAATGACCGCCAGCAGAATCAGTGCGATCCACGGTATAAACATCTCAAATTTTGAAAACAGTTCCTTGATCGTCGTGACACAAAACCATCCGATCATCGGCATTGCAAACTGAAATCCACCGAAAGTCCCTGCGATCGTGCACAGCTTCTTTTTACTCATCCCCGGATCGTTCAGGCCATTTGCCATCGATACAGAAAATGCATCCATCGCCAATGCCACTCCCAGTGCAATACTCTGAATGGCCAACCCTATCCACATTGTCATATGTTTCCTCCTGCTATGCAAATGTTTTATTGAGCGACATTCTTCTTATCCGCCGCAGTGCAATCCTCGCGGAGCGTTTTATGTGATAGGAATTTCCTATCACATAAAAAAGACCCATGTACGGTAATAAAATACTGTACATGAGTCTCATCATTCAAGACAGACCCGATCTTCCCAATCAGTATGTTTACCTGTCACATATTGCTATGCCGAGTTCCTCGAGCTGCTTCTCATCCACAGTTCCGGGGGCTTCACTCATCAGATCCGATGCATCCTTGACCTTCGGGAACGCCATGACATCACGGATGGAGTCCGCATGTACCATATGCATGATCATACGGTCTACACCGTATGCCAGTCCTGCGTGAGGCGGTACACCATAAGAGAATGCATCTAGTAAGAAGCCAAACTGCTCATGTGCACGCTCTTTTGTAAAGCCGAGTACCTCAAACATCTTCTCCTGAATATCACTCTGATGAATACGGACAGATCCGCCACCGAGTTCGGTGCCGTTCAGCACAATATCGTATGCCTTTGCACGCACACTGCCGGGATCAGAATCAATATTTGCCCAGTCCTCCTCCATCGGCATCGTGAACGGATGATGCATCGCCATAAAACGGTTCTCCTCATCAGACCACTCGAGTAACGGGAACTCTGTCACCCATAAGAAGTTGTACCGGTTCTCATCCATCAGTCCGAGTTCCTCGCCAAGCTGCAGACGCAGCGCGCCGAGTACATTCCATACGATCTTATTTTTATCAGCGGCAAACAGCAGCAGATCACCGGGCTTTCCGTTCATTTTTGCAATGAGTGCCGACACTTCTTCTTCAGTCATAAATTTGGTAAAGGATGACTTGTAGCTGCCGTCCTCGTTCATACACAGATACGCCAAACCCTTTGCGCCACAGCCCTTCGCATACTCTACAAGCTTGTCGATCTTCTTTCTGGGCATCGCTCCCTGTCCCTCGACATTGATACCGCGGACAGAACCTCCTGCCTCAAGTGCACCGGTAAACACACCAAATCCGCAATCCTTTACGACATCCGATACATCACACAGCTCCATGCCAAAACGCGTATCCGGCTTGTCGCTTCCGAAGCGGTCCATCGCCTCCTGCCAGGGCATACGCGGCAGCGGCAGTGTGATATCCACACCGATTGCTTCCTTGAATACATATTTTAACAGACGCTCGTTGACATCCAATACATCATCAATGTCGACAAACGACAGCTCCATATCTGCCTGTGTGAACTCCGGCTGACGGTCTGCACGCAGATCCTCATCACGGAAACATTTTGCGATCTGGAAATAACGGTCGTAGCCACTCGCCATCAAAAGCTGCTTGAACAACTGCGGAGACTGCGGCAGTGCATAAAAATGCCCCGGATGGATACGTGAAGGCACAAGGTAATCACGTGCGCCCTCCGGTGTGGATTTACATAAAATCGGAGTCTCGATCTCAAGAAATCCCTCTTTTGACATAAAATCACGCATCAGCATGAGCACACGGCTGCGCAGCATGAGGTTACGCTGGATATCCGGTCTGCGCAGGTCGAGATAACGGTATTTCAGTCTCGTCTCCTCATTCGTCTTGCTGTTCTCCTCGATATGGAACGGCGGTGTCTCTGATTCTGATAAAACACGAAGATCTGTCGCAATGATCTCGATGTCTCCGGTCTTTAGGTTCTCGTTGACGGCTGCGGTACGCTTCTGGACTGTTCCTACAACCGCGATAACATATTCACTGCGCAGGCTGCCTGCTTTTTCAAAACCTTCTGTGCCGATCTGCGGCTCATCAAATACGATCTGCAGCAGACCACTGCGGTCTCTGAGATCAACAAAGATCAGACTTCCTAAATTTCTGCGTTTCTGCACCCAGCCCATGACTGTGACGGTCTCACCGATATTGGCATTTGATACCTCCGTACATCTGTGGGTTCTGTGCAGCCCCTGCATTGATTCACTCATAATTTAACCTCCTGATAACCGGTTCGCTGGCATGGATATCCGGCTCCGGTCTAAAATATACACCATTCAGATTATTTATTAAAAAATTCCTCGAATTCCTCATAACCTTCTGCGGTGAGCTTCTCTTTCTGGAATTTTTTATTTTTATTCATACGGACAACTAAAATCTGCTTGCCCTCAGCACGCTCTGCCTGTGCCTTGCCGATGACCTCCACCAGCTTGTCTGACGGATAACCCTTCTCTATCAGATATGCTTTCTTGGCAGGCTGTGTCGGGATCTTGAAATTGCTCTCCATGAGCAGCAGTACGATACGTTCAAAACCAATCGAAAATCCACACGCAGGCACATCATTTCCGGTAAAGCGTCCGATCATCTTGTCATAACGTCCGCCACCGCCACAAGCTGCACCGAGCTGCGGCATCACGATCTCAAAGATCGTGCCGGTATAATAGCCCATGCCACGCACGAGTGTCGGGTCAAAGACCAGCTCGAACTTTGCCGTCTTTGTAGCCTCTACTGCTGAGATAATCTCCTGTAAATTCTCATACACGCCTTCCCCGAGATAACCCTCCAGTGTATCTGCAAGATATTTTAAGCCATTATCCGCATGCGCTACACCATCGAACAATCCAAGGTATTTTTCGATCGCAGCCGTATCAAATCCCTCTTTTGCCAGTTCCTCTGCCACTCCATCCCTGCCGATCTTGTCCATCTTATCGAGGATAATGCACACCGTATCAAATGCATCCTCAGGGAATCCGCTGTAGAGTGCCATCGCCTTTAAGATCCGCCGTTCATTGATATGGATCTCAAAATCTGTAAAACCGATGCGTCCAATCGTTGTCGTCGTCGCTAAAATCAGCTCGATCTCCGCCAGATTGCTCGGCTCACCCAATATATCGATATCGCACTGCATGAACTGACGGTAACGGCCTCTCTGCGGACGATCTGCACGCCACACATTACCCATCTGCAGCGCCTTGAACGGTGCGGGCAGATCATTTGCATGATTGGAATAAAAACGTGCCAGCGGAACAGTCAGGTCGTAGCGCATGCCAAAGTCTACGACATCTGCCTCCTCCTTTGCCTGATCCAGCTTTAATTTTTCCCCACGCTTTAAGATCTTAAAAATCAGCTTCTCATTCTCGCCGCCCTGTTTGCTGGAGAGATTGCCGATGTTCTCCATGCACGGTGTCTCGATCGGAGTAAAGCCAAAGCTGCGGTACGTATCTTTGATCACGCCCTGCACATAATCTCTAATCTGCATCTCCTCAGGCAGAATATCTTTCATGCCGTTTACCGGCTTTTTGCTCAGTGCCATTTGATTTCCTCCATAAGTCAAAGTTCTTCCTATTCACACAGAGTCTATTATACGTTCCGCTTCTGCAAACGTCAAGAACTATAAAATCGTTACTGTTCACTCGTACCTCGTTCCAGTAACAGCATTTCGTGATTTTCTTGAATTTTCCATAAAAAAAGAATATAATGTGTCTATCTATACAAAGGAGTACATGTATGAATTACGACGAAAATGTTTTTAAGGAAAAGGCGAACCGAAAAGTCCGCAAAATCTGGATTGTATTTGCAGTATTGTTATGTGCAAATTATGGCACAGATGTCTCCAATGGTCTGTATCCAACCTCTAACTACATCATCTTTTTATTACTTTGCTGGATTCCGATCATAGCCGGAGAGATCCTGCTTCGGGTAAAAGGATTTGCCAATGACCGTTACAAGTATGATCTGGCAATCGGCTACAGTATTTTTTATCTGTTCCTCGTATGTACGAGCCGATCCATGATTGCATTCACCTATATCCTTCCTGTCACGAGTCTTCTCGTTATCTACAAAAACCGGAATTTCATGATCAAATGCGGCATCGGCAACTGCATCGGTCTTATCGCCACCGTGGTCTACCGCTATATGGCCGGCTTTCAGTCCGCCGACAACATCAAAGATTATCAGCTGGAACTCTCCTGTCTGGTGCTGTGCTATATCTGTTATGTCATGTCCATCCGTCACTTAAACGAAGCAGACGGTGCCCTGACGGACAGCATCAAGGATGACCTGCACCGTGTTGTAACCACTGTAGAAAAGGTCAAGACAGCCAGCAACACTGTTCTGGATGGTATCACTGTCGTCCAGGAGCTCGCCAACGAGAACAAACATGGCTCCGATCTGGTAGTCCTGGGCATGAATAAGCTCTCAGATAACAATGTACAGCTTCAGGAACACACCAGTTCCTCACTGGATATGACCACCGGCATCAACACGCAGGTACAGAATGTCAGCTCCCTGATCAACGACATGGTATCTCTCGCCACACAGTCCAGCGAACATGCCAAGAGCAGTTCTTCTGATCTTGACAGCCTGCTGCATACGGCTCACACCATGTCCGATCTGTCTACGGAGGTCGAACATGTATTAGACGATTTCAAGAAACAGTTTGAGACCGTAAAACAGGAGACCGGAACGATCGAGGAGATCTCTTCCCAGACGAATCTCCTGGCACTCAATGCCTCCATCGAAGCTGCACGCGCCGGTGATGCCGGCAAAGGCTTTGCCGTCGTCGCAGAGGAGATCCGTACACTGAGCACGGAGACCAAAGAGTCCTCCGGCCAGATTAAGAAAGCACTGGTACAGCTTCAGAGCACATCCGAGAAGATGACACAGTCCATCGAACAGACACTGGAATTGATCCAGCAGACATTACAGAAAATCTCCCAGACAGATGAAAATGTCGAGCAGATCAATGCCGATTCCATTCAGCTCGGTCAGCATATCGAAGTCGTAGATACTGCGATCAAAGAGGTCGAAGTCTCCAACCAGCATCTGGTAGGCAACATGGAACAGATCTCCCAGATTGTCTCCGAAATGCTAAGCTGCGTGACCGATTCTGACGAAACCAGCAAGCGGATGGTCAGCAAATACGACGAGAGTGCAAGCAACATCAATAAAATCGAATCCACTCTCGAGGCACTCATGTGCGAGCTCGGCATGGGTGGATTTATGGGTATCGAAGATGTCACTCCCGGTATGAAAATCGAACTGACCGTCAACACTGACAGTTCCGGAAACGTGAATCCACGGAAGGTATACCGCGGAGAGCTGATCAAACACAGTAACCATCACCTGATGGTCTCACTGGAGGAGCATCCGAAATTTGCGGAACATACAGTCTGCAATATCCAGATCGTTGCCGGAAATGTGCTGTATTGCTGGAATGATGCCTCCATCATCCAGTCAGAGCAGGCAGATACATACTCGATCAGAGTCAATTCGGCTGCCCAGATCAACAACCGTAGAAAATATCCACGTATAGATATCTCTAATGCCTGCCGCATCACAGTCTCCGGTTCTGAGCGCAGCTATGAAGGCCGGTTGTACAATATCAGCGCAAATGGTTTTGCATTTATCTGTGCCGATCAATTTTTTGCCAATGCCAAGGGGCAGCGTCTCACACTTGAGATCGAGAATTTTGACCTGCCTTCCCACAACCATCTGGATGGCCGTATTATCCGCTGTTCAGAAAACGAAGGTGTCTATATTGTCGGCTGCCAGATGCCGGATGATGACCCGGACATTATGGAATATGTAAACAAAAAGCTGGGTACCGTATAAGTATTACTTTATAAGAAACCAAATGGACGTCATATCGCTATATAAAACGATACAGCGATATGACGTCCATTGATCTTTTCCACTACTAAAAACACGTATCCAGAATATCCTGATCCAGACCATCCTTTCCGGTGATCTCACCGACTCCAAAATACAGGATCGCTCCTACCAGAAGCCCCCATACCACAGCATTGATTCCTGCAATCTTGATGAAATATGTTGCAAAAATATAGGTAGCCACCGCACCAACACTACTACATACTGCAGCCTGCTTTGTTCCCTTTTTCCAGAACAGACCTCCGACAAGCGGCCAGAGGAATGTGCATTCCAGACCTCCAAACGCAAACATATTTAACAGGAAAATAATATCCGGCGGATTGATCGTAAGAACCATGACAATGGCTCCTAATATCAGAGTAAATATGGTGCTGACCAGCTTTACATGCTTCTCATAGCTCTCATTTTTGACCGGATCATCCTTCACCATATAGGTTTTCCACAGATCCTTTACGATCGCAGCTACCGTCAGGATCAGCAGCGAATCTGCCGTAGACATGACTGCTGCCATTGGCGCAGCGAGGAAGATCGCTGCGATTCCCGGTGGCATGATCTTCTGTATCATATATGGAATAAAATAATCCGAAGTAGGCAGATCACTGGTATCCACCAGTGCACCTGCCCATGTTCCGGCCAGATGCATCCCGACAATGACAAAACCACAGGTCAGCACGCCGATCCACATCGCCCGGTGCATGCTTTTCGTATCTTTAAATCCCATTGCACGCACGGCAGTCTGAGGCAGTCCCAGTGTACCAAATCCGACCAGAATCCAGTAGCTGAGCAGCCCACCGGGCGTATATTTTGAGAAAATGTCATCGTATACATTGGGCAGATTCGCCGCAAGTCCCGCATCGATCGCTGCCAGCCCTCCACTGGCTCTCAGAACAAAGAATAAAAACAGGAAGGTTCCGATACACATGACAATTCCCTGTATTGTATCTGTGATCACCACGGCACTGAATCCGCCGATTGCAGTATATAAAACCACGACGGTTCCAAAAATCAGGAGCGAAGTCACATGATCCATTCCCGTGATCGATGCAATGAGCGTCGCTCCACCGGTGAACTGTCCGATCATCTGCGTGATACAAAAGACAATCAGTCCCAGACTGGTGATGACCACAAGAGCATCACTCTTGTAACGCGCTTTCAGGTAACCCGCTACTGTCACTGCCCCGGTTCTGCGTGAAACCAGTGCCAGCTTATTGCCCAATACACCCAGTACCAAAAATGTAACCGGAACCTGAATGGCTGCGATCCAGGTCTGTGCATACCCATAGGTAAGACCGGCGGCACCCGGTCCGGAGATAAACGAACTGGCAGATGTATAGGTCGCCATGATTGTCATTGCCAGGACAAAGCCATTCATGGTTCTGCCACCAATAAAATACTTCTTCTCCTCCGAGGTATGCAGGTTCTGTTCTGCCTTTTTACTGTAAACAATACTTACAATCACATTGAATAACAGATATGCGATAAATACCGTTAATATGATCTTCTGATTACTGCTCATCATCGCCCTCCTCATCACCCTCCTCATCATAAGAGAAATCTATAAACACATATTTGAGCAGCCAGAACACCCCGATGACCGCCAGAACTACCGTGCCAAATACTGACACTACAAACCACGCCGGCATATGGAAGAATGTCCAACCGGTGTCATTCAGCAAAAATGCCGTCAGCACATGCCATAAAAAGCAGACCACAACGACCGCCAGCGTCGCCTTGATCTCTTTGACGCACTGCTTATGTTTTTCTTCCTTTGTTAATTTCATCATTTTCATAAACTTCCTTTCTACTATCGATTTGGTGAACTGCCAGAAAAATCCAGATCAGTCACTCACGGGCAGGACAATCCGCGAACAGTAGC
>ERZ1035006.980-NODE-980-length-20549-cov-6.925978_pt1 | contig 20549 bp, 16 predicted proteins | sample MGYA00520694_ERZ1035006 | MGnify/ENA primary metagenome ERZ1035006 (study PRJEB33766, sample SAMN09781746) | gut metagenome | biome: gut microbiome | host: Homo sapiens | place: Madagascar | study: EMG produced TPA metagenomics assembly of the PRJNA485056 data set... | reverse complement strand
GCGAAGCATCGGCAAAATCCGTTACTGGAACGAGGTACGAGTGAACAGTAACACGCAAAATTGTGCAAAAATGAAGGAATAAATTGTTATTTTGTATAAAAAGTGCTACTATAATTAAGAAGAAAAGCTGCCAAATTCAGTGAAAGCAGAAAAACGGGAAAACGAAAAAAGGAGCACATGTTTTTATGAAAAGTATTAGAGCCAGATTAACTGTATTTTTTTCAATTATTTGTATCGGCTGCCTGCTGATCGCGATGGTCGTTTCGATCGTGTTTACGCGGTCAAGCCTTACAAAAACAAATGACAGATTGTATGAGCAGCAAGCAGCGCATTATGCATCCCGGATTGATAGCTGGATGCAGGAGAATACCAGAGACGTAGATGCGGCATGTGCTTTTTTGTCTGCGCAGACGGAGATCAATGATGCCGTGATACGTCCGGTCATGGAATCATTCACCAGTCACAATGAAAATGCCGGTGATATTAATGTAGGATTTGAAAATAAGCAGTTTATTGACGGAACGGGCTGGTATCCGGACGCGGACTGGGATTGCACCGGCAGACCCTGGTATACCGATGCGAAGGCTGCAGGCGGTGAAAAATATTTTGGCGATCCTTATGTAGATGCGATTACCGGCGAGATGATCATCAGCGTTTCCAAAAGTTTTCAGATGGCATCGGGCATGGAAGGTGTCGTTAATATGGATCTGAAGCTCGGCACGCTTTTTGACATGGTAAACAGTATGAGGGATGATTCTGAGGGCAGCTATGGTTTTCTCGTAAATGCGAATGGTATGATACTGATGCATCCGAATACAGATTATATGGCTACGGATGAGCAGCTGACAACGATTTCGGATATCAACAATGGTGCGTATGAAGCAGCGCTAAATTCAGGAAAAGAATTTATGGATTACGATGGTGGGACAAAGCTGTTGCAGTCAGCCGTGATAGATGCGACCGGCTGGCAGGAATTACTGGTCACACCGCTGCAGTCTTATAATAAAGCTGTGAATGAGATGGTGCAGATTCTGACGATCGTAGCTGTTATAGCGGCATTGATCGCTGCTGTACTCGTGATCCTGTATACCGGCGTGATCACAAAACCGATCGCGAAGATCCAAAAGCAGATCAATACCCTGCAGGATCTGAATTTGAAGGAGATTGATATTACGGAGATCAGACAAAAGGATGAGATCGGCAGAATGAATCACGGAGTGCTGCAGCTACAGCAGAGCCTGGGCAATGTCATCCGGCAAATGGGTGAATCCTCAGAGGTGCTTTCTGTCCAGTATGACAATGTGTACCAGATGGTCGATCACATGATGGGGGATAATACAGATCTGAGAACGATGCTCGATCAGATCCTGCAGGCAATCAGTGAAGAAGCAGGGCAGATCCAGACTGCAAACATGTCACTGAATGATTTTGCACAGGAGATAGATAAGATTTCTGCACATATCGTGAGTATGGGCGAGGGTGCAACAAAGACGATCAACCAGAGTAAGACAGGTGTAGATGCTGTTCGGGTATTAGCAGATAAGTTTGGCAAAACAAGAGAGTTGCAGGATCAGGCATATCATACGGTAACGGTGTTGGAGGAGCGTTCCAAAACGATCGACGATATCTCGCAGACGATCAGCAGTATTGCGGAGCAGACGGCGCTTCTGGCATTAAATGCCAGCATAGAGGCTGCGCGTGCCGGGGAATTTGGAAAAGGCTTTGCCGTCGTGGCAGAGGAGATCGGTAAGCTGGCGAAGGCAACGAGTGAGGCTACCGCAAATATTACTTCGATTGTAACCGAGATCCAGTCAGAGATTACGTTGATTGGCAGTCAGATGTCATCTATGAAGGATGAGACAGAAAAATGCATGGATGCCATGGATGAGACACGTACAGTATTTGATGTGATCAATACAGAGATCACGGAAGTCGGTACAGATATCAGCGGGCTGGAGCATGCTGTGGAGACGATCAATAAGGATAAGAGTAATATCGTGGACCGGTTTGCGGATATTTCCGCTGAGACACAGGAATTGTCAGCATCGAGTCAGGAGGTACTTACCAAGGTGGATAACCAGAATGATTCGATGGAAGCCATTAATACTTCGGTAGGTACGTTGAATACCGTTGTAAAACAATTAGACGAGATTATGGCTAAATTTACAGTATAATTTTTCTTGCAGAGAACAGAACATTACGGTTTATTCAGCAGAATCGGGTAATGCATGGTCGGATGAATGGATTACACTCCTATGAGGTCTGAAGTGTGAAAAATGTGTGCACTTATTGACAAATGAGAACAGAGTTTTTATACTGGGACGTATATCAGCGTCGGGCGGGAGGAGAGAGTGCGCTCGCGGTCAAAGGAGAATCACATGAATTACTTAAATAAACTGGAACGCAGATTCGGGCGTTACGCGATTCCGGATCTGAGCAAATGGCTGATCGTAGGTTATGCGATCGGATATGTATTTTATTATCTTGAACGTTTTTTCCAGATCCCGATTCTGGAACTGCTGATGTTAGACCCGGCACTTGTGATGCGCGGACAGGTGTGGCGCCTGTTTACCTGGGTCGTCATGCCGCCGTCCTATTCAAATATTTTATTCTATGCGATCATGATGCTGCTATATTACCAGCTTGGCACGGCACTTGAGCGTACATGGGGTACCTTTCGGTATAATGCATATATCTTCGGCGGTATCCTCTTTACGGTGGTCGGTGTGATGGCAGGATTTTTCATTCTGCGTCTGGCAGGTATGCCAGAGGCATATATGATGGGGTATGCAGTCAGCACATACTACATCAACCTGTCGATCTTTCTGGCATTTGCGGCATGTTATCCGGATATGCAGCTCATGCTGTATTTCATCATCCCGGTCAAGATCAAGTGGCTGGCAGTGTTGTATGCGGTGCTGGCAGCATTCAGCTTTATACAGAGCGGATGGGCGAGCCGTATCGTGATTCTGATGTCACTTATGAATTTTATTGTTTTCTTTTTCTCTACGAGAGACTACCACAGAGTCTCGCCGCAGGAGATGAAACGTAAGAGGGATTTTCGTGCGCAGGCGGCACCACCGCCGAAGATGCGGCGCGCAGACGGAGCACTGTACAAGCATAAATGCGCGGTATGCGGACGCACGGATCTGGATGATCCTTCTTTGGAATTTCGTTTCTGTTCAAAATGTGACGGTGGACTGGAATATTGCCAGGATCATTTGTTCACGCACCAACACGTGAAACGCAGTTAACTTTGCTCATCACCTGTGAGATGTGTTCATTCCTGCAGGCATGATTCACACATTTTCTCGGCGCGGGCTGAACTATTACATGAAAATCTAAGAAAATGAATTGACGGAATGACCTTTTTTCGGTACACTGGAAAGAGGTCATTTTACGTTATTTTAGGAGGAATACGTGATGGAGAACGAAACAGTTTCCAAAAATTTTATTGAGCGAATCATCGAGGAGGATCTGGCAGAGGGCAGATGTGATACGGTATGTACTCGTTTTCCGCCGGAGCCGAACGGTTATCTTCATATCGGACATGCCAAGTCAATTTTATTAAATTACGGACTGGCAAAAAAATATGGTGGAAAATTTAACATGCGTTTTGATGATACAAACCCGACCAAGGAGAAGATTGAGTTTGTGGAATCCATCAAAAAGGATATCAAATGGCTGGGTGCAGACTGGGAGGATCGTCTGTATTTTGCGTCCAACTATTTCCCGCAGATGTATGAGGCAGCGGTCAAGCTCATCAAAAAGGGCAAGGCATATGTCTCAGACCTGAGTGCAGAGCAGATCAGGGAATACCGCGGTACGCTTGAGGAGCCGGGCAAAAAAGATCCAAGCTCGGACCGCAGTGTGGAGGAAAATCTGGCACTGTTCGAGGACATGAAGAATGGAAAATTTGAGGATGGAGCCAAGGTACTGCGTGCGAAGATCGATATGGCATCACCGAATATGAATATGCGTGATCCGGTCATCTACCGCGTCGCACATATGACACATCACAATACCGGAGATACCTGGTGCATCTATCCGATGTATGATTTTGCACATCCGATCGAAGATGCGATCGAGGGTATCACACATTCGATCTGTACGCTGGAGTTTGAGGATCATAGACCGCTCTATGACTGGGTAGTCCGTGAAGTGGAATATGAGAAGCCGCCCAAGCAGATCGAGTTTGCAAAACTGTATCTGAAAAATGTCGTGACAGGAAAGCGTTATATCAAGCGTCTGGTAGAGGAAGGTATCGTAGACGGCTGGGATGATCCGAGGCTCGTATCGATCTCAGGACTCCGCAGACGCGGATTTACACCGGAATCGATCCAGATGTTTGTGGACATGTGTGGTGTCTCCAAGGCCAATTCTGTCGCAGATTATGCGGCATTGGAGTATTGTATCCGTGAGGATCTGAAAACAAAACGTCCGCGTGTGATGGCTGTCTTAGATCCGGTCAAGCTGATCATCGACAATTATCCGGAGGACGGAATCGAGTGGCTGACAGTGCCGAACAATCAGGAAAATGAGGCACTTGGAACACGTCAGGTACCGTTTGCCAAGGAACTGTATATCGAGCGTGAGGACTTTATGGAGGAGCCGCCGAAGAAATATTTCCGCCTGTTCCCCGGTAATGAGGTACGCCTGATGAATGCATATTTTGTAAAATGTACGGATTTCAAAAAGGATGCTGACGGAAAGGTGACAGAGATCCACTGCACCTATGATCCTGCGTCAAAGGGCGGCAACAGCCCGGACGGAAGAAAGGTAAAGGGTACGATCCACTGGGTTGCAGCACCTACCGCAAAAAAAGTAACTGTGCGTCTGTATGAGAATATCGTAGATGAGGAGCTGGGTGTATATAATGAGGATGGCAGCCTGAATCTGAATCCGAATTCCCTGACTGTATTGGATCAGTGTTATGTCGAGCCTTCACTAGCAGATGCAAAAGCATATGAGAGCTTTCAGTTTGTGCGCAATGGATTCTTCTGTGTAGATTACAAGGATTCCAAAGAGGGCTCACCGGTATTTAACCGTATTGTGTCACTGAAGAGTTCATTTAAACTGCCCAGACAGCAATAGTATGTGGGTAGCTGTGCGAACGGCACAGTCAGAGAAAGGGGAATAAAAAATGGCAGAATCTGCAATCACACATACTGAGGAGGAGTTTATCTTTGATAAAAGGATGACATGTGTAGTATGTGACAAACCGTTTACAACAAAAGTTTTAAAATCAAACCGTGCCAGACGTCTTGGATCGGATGCCGACCTCAGACCGCGTTTTGAATATATCGATACATTAAAATATGGGGTCTGTTCCTGCCCGAATTGTGGATACAGCGCGACACACAGCGCTTTTTCACATGTTGCAAGCAGACAGATCGCAAATATTAAGCAGCAGGTGAGTACACATTTTGTGCCGGAGGATCGTACCGGATGGACATTCTATACTTATGATCAGGCGATCCGCATGCACGCGCTTGCCTTACAGTGTGCGGATGCAAAAATGGCAAAGGATGGCGAAAAGTCTTATCTGCATCTGGTGATGGCATGGCTGTACCGTGAAAAAGAGAAAGAAGCGGAACAGATTCAGGTGGAAGAGCTGCGTGAGACAGAGATCAAGAATAACCATGATCTCGCAGAGGAGCATTATCTGGAGGCATATGAGGGATTCCAGCGTGCGATGATGAACGAGATGTTTCCGATCGCGGGACTGAACCAGACGACACTGGAGTATATTATTGCGTATATGGCATATCATTTCGGCAAGCTGGAAGTCGCAGCGAAGATGATCGGCGCATTGATTACAAATTCTTCTACGTCACGCAATGTGAAGGACCGTGCGCTGGAGCTCAAGGAAGCGATCATTATGGAATTGAGAAACAGAAAGAAACCGCAGTAGTAAACAAACGGATATAGAGATTGTTATGAAGGAATTGATGATCGCGCTGCAGACCGCGCAGGATGGAACGCAGGGACAACAGATCCCTTTATATGAACAGATCTATCTGGCAATCAGACGTGATATTGAAGACGGCAGACTTCCCCGTGGGGAGAAGCTGCCGTCTACACGTTTACTGGCAGATAATCTGAATGTGAGCCGTTTTACAGTCAACCTCGCCTATGAACAGCTGGTATCCGAGGGATATCTCCAGGCGAGGGCAGGGAGCGGCTTTTTTGTGTGCGACCTGAGTGATCTGTATGATGGGTTGACAAGAGAGAAATCAGCCGAGCCTGTGAGTGATCCGCCGGGTGCCCGGGCGGCTGTGCCAGAGATGGTGCCACGTATTGATTTTTCACCGTTTGCCGTAGATGCAGAGCATTTTCCTTATCACAGTTGGAAACGATGCAGTAAAGATGTATTGGATCACACGGACGATCTGCTGCTCGCACGTGAGGCAGAGGGTGACTGGCAGCTCCGGGAAACGGTGGCAACGTATCTGTATCGTGCACGTGGCGTGAACTGTACACCGGAACAGATACTGGTCGGTGCGGGCAATGAGTACCTGCTGATGCTCATTGTGCAGCTGCTCGGTGCAGGGCGCACGGTTGTGATGGATGATCCGACGTATGTGCAGGCATATCAGGTGCTGGGGCATGCGGGCTGCCGTCTGTTGGCAGGTGCTTCTGACCGCGATGGATTACTCTGTGATACTTCTCAGATGCGGCAGGCAGATATGGCCTATGTTATGCCGTCACATCAGTTCCCGATGGGAACGGTCATGCCACTTGCACGCAGACAGGAGCTGCTCGACTGGGCGGCAGAGCGGCCGGGGCGTTATATACTGGAAGATGATCATGACAGTGAGTTCCGCTATGTGGGAAAACCGATTCCGTCGCTGCAGAGCCGTGACCGGAATGACTGTGTGATCTATTTTGGTACATTCTCGAAAAGCATATCTCCGGCACTGCGGATGAGTTATCTGGTATTGCCGAGACATCTCGGAAAACGCTTTCATACACAGTTTGGATGCTATTCATCGACGGTATCGACCCAGCAGCAGCTCACTGTGAGCCGGTTCATGCAAAATGGAGATTTTGAGCGCCACCTGAACCGGATGCGCCGTATCTATAAGGCAAAGCATGATTTTTTGCTGAGAGAGCTGAAACATCGGAGCTGGGTAGAGAGTATTCATGGAGAAAATGCAGGGCTGCATCTGGTTGTGACAGCGCGGACCGGCCTGAGTGAGGAACAGCTCCTGTGCAGCGCATCAGACAGGGGCGTACGGCTATATGGAATGAGTAACTACCGGATTCATCAGGAACAGAACCCGGACAGGCAGAAAGTGACATTTTTGCTGGGGTTCGGGGGACTGAGTGAAGAACAAATATTAGATGGATTACAGATATTGGATGAGCTATTACAAAATAACGGGATTTGTCATTGACAAATCCTGTTATTTTATAGGTGTGTTTTATGAAAAACAAAAACTCGATTAAAAACTTTTTACCCAGTTGATCAGCGAATCATGATATACATTCGCCTCTACATCCCGGCGCATCTGGTCAGTGACCGGTCCATTCTTGGACATGATCGCGAGAATTGCTTCCTGCAGGCCTGCGATCCGTCCACGTTCAAATGCAGCGTTCTCATCGCAGGATACGGCTTCGGTGGCCACTATGCCCTGCGGTGTGATAGCAGGTGTTTGTTCCGCGGGTGCGGCTTCCTCCGCCGGTGTTTCCATGGGCTGTGCGGTTGCCGGATCTGTTAGCGTACCGACGGCATCCGAGGCATTGAAAGCCACTGGCTCGGTGGGAATTTCATCACCGGCGACTGTATCCGGCAGCCAGATATCTCCGCTATTTGCGGCGAGCGTCACATGGATCTGACCATTTTCAACGGATACATGTGTACCGGAGAGTGCACCGGTATAGCCGGGACAGTTACCGGCAGTCAGATAGAGATCTGCGGGCTGGTCATCATTGTTGACTGACACGAGTACTGACTGGTTTTCATAGTCTCTCGCAAACGCATACTGGCGGTTTGTCAACAGCAGTTCACGGTAAGCACCATAGGAGAGCGCAGGAGTCTGCTGCCTCGTATGGCCAAGGGCTGCGATCAGCTTTGTGCACGAATTTGTCTCAAATGCATCCGCATAATCGGCATAATGCAATGCAGGACGCAGTGATGCATCGGAGAAAGCCTCTTTTTTGCCCTCAATGCCGAATTCCGATCCGTAGTAGATCGAAGGCACACCGGGCAGTGTATAGAGCAGTACGTGTACCGGTGCGAAGTGTGCTTTGTTCGTCAGCTTTGTGTAGATACGTTCCACATCGTGATTGTCGACAAAATTGTAGAGTTTCAGGCCATCGGGACGGTTGCCGCCCATTTCATACAGGCGTTTTACCGTGTGGGCGATCTCGAAATAGTTGTGGTCATTGTGTCCGGAGTAGAGAGCCTTGTGCAGTGCATAGTTTGTCACTGCATGTAGTGTATCTCCGTTTACCCAGCGGGTATAGTCGCCGTGGATGACCTCACCCATCAGCCAGAATTCCGGTTTCACATCGTTGGCGACGGCGCGCAGCATATGCATGTAGTCAAAATCGAGCACATCTGCGGCATCCAGACGGATACCATCCACATCGAATGCACTGACCCAGAAGCGGATCACATCGCAGATGTAGTCACGCACGGCGGGATTGTGCTGATTGAGTTTGACGAGCAGGTTGTAACCGCCCCAGTTGTCATAGCAGAAACCGTCGTTGTATTCATTGTTTCCACCAAAATTCACATTGCAGAACCAGTCGCGGTACGGCGAACTCTCACGGTTTGCCTGTAGATCCTTAAACGCGAAGAAATCGCGCCCGACATGGTTAAACACGCCGTCAAAGATCACGCGGATGCCCTGCGCGTGGCACTCACTGACAAAATCGGTCAGATCTGCGTTGTCACCGAGACGGCTGTCGAGTTTTTTATAGTCCGTCGTTTCGTAGCCGTGACCGACAGATTCAAAGAGTGGTCCGATGTAGATTGCGTTGCAGCCTAGTTTTTTGATATGCGGGATCCAGCAGAATGCATCACGCAGACGGTGAACAGGGGCTGTATAAGCGTTTTCTTTCGGCGCATCACACAATCCGAGTGGATAAATATGGTAAAAAACAGCTTCATCATACCAAGCCATAATCATACCTCCTAAAAATACTGTGAAAAAGATTTTGTTTATAAATTAGTTCTCGTGATCACCATAGCGGGTATCCTCGTGAAGATTCGGCATCATATCAATACCACGGTTGGAATCAGCCTCGGGGTTCTTGCCAAAGTGATAATCATTTCCGGGCAGGATGGCATTCAGGAGAATACCGGCGATCGCTGCGATAGCCAGAGAGGTCAGTGTAATGGACGTTCCGGCAACTGTAAATGTCAGCCCGTTTGAAAATCCGAGTCCACAGACAAAGATCACGCCTGCGATGATCAGGTTACGTGATTTTGTGAAGTCGACACGGTTTTCGACCACGTTACGCACACCGATTGCAGAGATCATACCATAGAGCATGAAGCTGACACCGCCGATGATGGCAGTGGGCATGGAGCCGATGATGGCAGACATCTTGGGGATAAAACTTAACAGGATCGCATAGATTGCTGCGAGGCGGATGACCCTCGGATCGTGTACCTTACTCAGCTCCAGAACACCGGTGTTCTCTCCGTAGGTTGTATTTGCAGGTCCGCCGACGAGTGCTGACAGTGAGGTAGCGAGACCATCACCGATCAGTGTGCGGTGCAGACCGGGATCTTCGATAAAGTTCTCCCCGACAGTCGCTGAGATCGCAGACATATCACCGATGTGCTCCATCATGGATGCGAGTGCAATCGGAGCCATGACTAAGATGGCAGAGAGGTTGAATTTGCAGAGGGAAAACTGCGGAACACCTACCCAGCTTGCGGAAGCTGCATTGGCGAAGTCCAGAATCGCAGAACCGTCAGCGTTGGTCATACCCAAGGCATTGAAGATCAGTGCAGCCGCATAGGAGACCAGTACACCCATCAGAATCGGGATGATCTTGAACATGCCTTTACCCCAGATATTAAATACGATGATGGTAGCCAGCGCGATAAATGCAAGCAGCCAGTTGCTGGATGCATTTGTCACTGCAGATCCGGCCAGGCTCAGTCCGATACAGATGATGATCGGTCCGGTCACAACCGGAGGCAGAAACCGCATGACCTTTTTCACGCCGGCGAGACGGATGATCAGAGCCAGTACGAGGTAGAGCAGACCGGCAACGACGATACCACCGCATGCGTAGGAGAGCTTGTCCGCATTGGACATATCTGCAAATACACCTGTATGCAACTGTGAAATGGTTAAAAATCCGCCGAGAAAGGCAAATGAAGAACCGAGAAACGCGGGTACTTTGAAGTTAGAGCAGAAATGGAAAAATAAAGTTCCGACACCGGCACAGATCAGAGTCACCTGCACATGCAGGACATCTTCACCGAAATAGCTGTTTACCAGGATTGGAACCAGAATTGTCGCACCGAACATGGCGAACATATGCTGCAATCCGAGCAACAGCATCTTGGGCAATCCAAGAACGCGGGCATCACGGATCGCTCCGTTGTTTTCATTTGTAGCATTCATAATTAACGTCCTCCTTAATAAAAATAAAACCTGTGAATATATATCTTTATGAGTATAGCACGGACAGGAAGGTATGACAAGGTTACTGTTCACACAGCGCTATTTTCGATTGGAAAAAAAGGAAAAATTATGATATAATGAGTGCAAACGAGTCAACATGCTTGCATGATTGACGAGTGACGAATGTTGATCATGTGCTGGTTTTGCACATGATATAATGAGCGAAAGTGAGAAAAAAGAGGAGTAAGAAAATGCACGGAAATCAAAGGATAAAAAAAGATTTTATAAACAGCTTTTTGACGTTTTTGGTGGCTGTTGTATTGTTTATTGGATTCATTGCACTACTCAGTGTGTTTGGCGCAGAGATCATGCGCATGTTCGGATTCACTTATCGTTCGGTGCGCAGCGTGATGACATTTTTTGTCGTAGGAGCGATTATTTCATGGCCGATCAGTCTGTCGGCAGAGGCGATTCCGAAGATACTTTGTTTTGATAAGAAGCTCATTCCCAAGTGGCAGGCGGTGATCATGTATATAGTATTGGCCACGTTTGCAACGGCAGTAGGATTGTTCATTGTGAATGCACATATGACAGGTGTGGTGGCAAACCGGACATCGATTGTGGTCGTATCACTGTTGTTAGCAATGTGTAACTGCCGCTCGATCATTGTGCGCAGACCGGAGAATACATAGTTTAGAAAATAAGTTTTTTCATTTTATGTAATGTTTCTGAATGACAATCATATCGATGAATTCAACCTTGCGGGAACAACGGCAGTCGCAGAGATCACAGGCGGGGTTATACGCCGAGAATCGTTATATTCAGATAGTTGTGGTCGAATGCGAGGTCGAGCGTTCTGCCATCCTCGGTCATCACAACCGGACGCAGCGGATATCTGCTGCGGTTTTTGATGACATGGGCTTTCTCACCGGTAGAGAGTGTGACTGTCACACCGACCGGATATACGGTGATGAAATTGACGAAAGTTGCCACGACCTCATAGTTAAACAGATGTCCACAGTTGGCCATTAAATATTCGATCGTTTCTAAGGCGCTATAGCCCTCTTTGTAAGCCCGCTTGGCGAGCATGGCGTCAAATACATCTGCAACGTGGATGATGCGTGCATAGAGATAGATATTCTCATGGCTGAGCCCTGCGGGGTAGCCGCTGCCGTCATCATTTTCGTGGTGTTGCAGAATCGATACGCGTACCGTCGAGGAGAACTCCGAACGGTTCTTTAGCATATCATAGCCGAATTCCGGGTGGCGGTTGATAACCGCACGCTCCTCATCGGTCAGAGGTCCCGGTTTGTCGAGAATCTCGAGCGGAATGCACTCCTTTCCGATATCATGGAACAGACTTGCGAGTGCCAGTTCACGCAGCTGTTCATTTCTCAGCTTCAGACCGATGCCGCAGGCAACGGCAGCGATCGCAACATTCAAGGAGTGCTCATAGGTGGAGTTGTGATAGTGGCGCAGCGTATTGAAATCAAGCTGGATCTCCTCCAGATCGAGCAGATCATCGACGATCTTGTTGGACAAAAAGAAGATCTGATCGAGATTCTGTTCCTTGAGTGTGCACAGCATGCGTATACGTTCATCGTCATCGATGATCTCTGCAAACTTCTCGTACTCAGAAAAACGGTCATAAATATATACGCCCGCATATCCCAGATAGCGGATTTTATCAATGAGCGGAGCAGTCATCTTTTTATTGCGTCCGAGCAGCTTACGCCCATCTTCATCATACAGGTTTCTCACGATCACCATGCCCGGTGTCACATCATCGATACCAACAAAACGCATCAGTTTTCCTCGCTTCAAGTAAAAATTTACGACTTATATTAGATAAGTAGTCTCATATACCTATATTATAACTGTTTTACCGGCAAACGGCAAGCGTTTTTACAAGTCGGCAGAAAGTTATGAAAAATAAAAACCAATACATCAAACAATGAAAACAAACAAAAACAACACTAATTTTGCGTTAACAAACAAAAAATAGTGCTTGATTTATGTGGTTTTTTGTCGTAAACTATAGATAATCAGTAAGATAAGGAGAGATGGACATGGAGTTTCAATTACCGCCTTCACAGGAAGGGAAAATGCGTATCGTTCAGGAACTGGTGCCCGGCAAGCAGGTCACGCTGGCACATATTATCGCAAGTCCTGATCCGATTGTATATAAAAAGCTGGGGCTCGACCCGAGCATTGATTATCAGCGGACGGCAATCGGTATTCTCAGTATGAGTCCGGCAGAGATTGCAGTGATCGCGGGTGATCTGGCAGTGAAAAAAGCAGATATCGAATTGGGATTTATTGACCGTTTCAGCGGCACATTGATCTTTACCGGATCGGTATCGGCTGTAGAGGAAGCAATACAGGCGATCTGTGATTACCTGATCGAATATCTCGGATTTACGGTTTGTGACGTGACACGGACCTGATGGTAGTTTGAATGAAGAAAATGATTTTAGTCGGACGGAGCGAGTGTGGGAAAACTACGCTCCGTCAAGCGTTAAAAGGGGAGACCCTGCATTATCATAAAACTCAGTATGTCAATCATTTCGATGTGATTATCGATACACCGGGGGAATATGCAGAGACTGGTACGCTGGGACGTGCACTGGCTTTATATTCCTACGAGGCAGATGTGACAGCGCTGCTGCTGAATGCCAACGAGCCGTATTCCCTGTATCCGCCGTGCTGCGCAGCAGTCAACTGCCGGCCGACGATCGGTATCGTGACACAGATTGATGCACCGGACGCAGATCCGGATCGGGCAGAGCGCTGGCTTCGGCTGGCGGGCTGCAAAAAGGTATTTCGTGTCAGTTCCTACACGGGAGAGGGGATCTGGCAGTTGCTTGAATATCTGCGGGAGCCGGGGGATGTGCTGCCGTGGGACAATGAAAAAGATGCGAACTGCACGCGTAAGGTGCTCTCAACAAAGTCATCGGATGAGCCACCGGCGTAACGGCGCATTGCCGGTGAAACCGGGCAATCAGGGGGAGTATAGCACGCATGAATACAGGCGATATGGAAAAACAGAACAATCGGCATATTTTTAAACAGACTTTGGTACAGGCATCCGCTTTTTTAGTAGTGATACTTTGTGCCATTTTGTTTTTCTTTGTGATTTTCAGCTACAATACATGGACCGGAAAGCTGGCTTACATCGTTTCCGGCCTGAAATCGATCATTATCGGTATCGTGATCGCGTACCTGCTCAATCCGATCGTAAATGGGATGGAAAAGCAGCTGAAAAAGCTGATCAAAAATCCGAAAAATGAGGCACATGCCAATGCATTGCTGCGTGGCTTTTGCGCGATTGCGGTTGTTCTGGGGGCAGTTCTGGTTGTTGGGGTATTGTTATATGCGATCCTGCCGCAGGTGATGATCAGTATTTCTTCATTGATCCGCAATTCCCCGCATTATGTGGATGAGGTGACAGATCTGATCCAGTCGAACCGGCAGCTGCGTGCATTTCTGGATAATGTGCTGACAAATGCGACGGAGGATATCTCACAGTGGCTGAATGTGAATGTGCTGCAGAATATCCAGTCTTATGTGGGCATGGCGGCATCCGGTGTGATGAATGTCATTATGATGCTGGCGAATGTTCTGGTTGGACTGATTATCTCTGTCTATGTGCTGTGCTCGACACAGACATTTGTCGGACAGGGCAAGAAGATTCTGTATGCAGTATTTACGAGAAAGCAGGCAAAGGCGATCCTTGATACACTGCGCAAAAGTAATGAGATCTTTGGTGGGTTTATCTCTGGAAAGATTATTGATTCGCTGATTGTGGGTGTACTGTGTTTCGTTGGTCTGACACTCCTGCATATGCCGTATATTGCGCTTGTGTCCGTGATAGTCGGAGTCACGAATGTGATTCCGTTTTTTGGGCCGTATATCGGTATGATTCCGAGTACGCTGCTGATCATGCTTGTTGATTTCAAAAAAGGTGTGATCGTGCTGATCTTTATCATTATTTTACAGCAGTTGGATGGCAATGTGATCGGACCGAAGATCCTTGGCAAATCAACCGGGTTGTCTGCATTCTGGGTGGTATTCTCTGTGATGTTTTTCGGAAAGATCTGGGGTATCATCGGTATGCTGATCGGTGTGCCGGTATTCGGTGTGATCTACTATATATTTGACACATTTGTAGACTACCGTCTCAAGCAGCGGCAGCTGCCGACGGAGATGGTGGATTACAAGAATCTTGATTATTTTACAGAGGACGGAGAGCGTGTGACGACGGATGGAAAAAAGTCACAGCGTGAACTGCGTAAGGAAGAACAGAAGGAACTTCGCAGACAGTGGATGGAGGAAAATCAGGAAAACTTCGAACACTGGGTACAAAAGCACAAGAAAAAAGAAGAGGAAGAATAACTGCTTAGAACAGGTCGAAGCACTTGCTGCTGAGACCGTAAGAATAATAAAAAGGAAGACGCCCTAGAGCGCCTTCCGGTCAATATAAGTCGTTTTAAACTTTGAGTACAGGATCTTCTGGCTGCTATAGAGACCATGGTAGCCGGAGAGCATATAGCTGAGCGCGATCGCTAGCAGATAAAAGGGCATTCCGTCATAGCCGAACAGCTCAAAGCAGATGAGCAGGGAGGCGATTGGCGAATTTGTGACACCGCAGAAGAGACTGCCCATGCCGACAGCGATACACAATGGCGCATCAAAACCGGTGATCATTGCAAACAGACAGCCGAAAGTGGCACCGACATAAAACGTCGGAACGATCTCGCCGCCTTTATAACAACAGCCGAGTGTAATCGCTGTAAAGATCATTTTTAATAGAAAAGCGCCGGGGAATACGGTTCCGGTCTCAAAACATCTGGCAATCACCTGCATACCGGCACCATTATAATCGCGGTTGCCGACAAGCAGCGTCAGCGTGATAATGAGCAGGCCGCCAACGACCGTGCGCAGATAATGGTTACTTACATGTGCACGGAAAAAGTGTGCCGTGCGGTGCAGAATCTCACAGAAAAGCACACTGATGCAGGCGCACAGTATCGCGAGTATACCGGTCAGACAGGCGTTTTTGATCGTAAATGCAGGTGCTGCGACAGGGAATACTTCCCACGCGACACCACACATGGCAGCCAGTGAATGTGCCACAAATGATGCGATCACACACGGAACAAGTGCGGCATAATACATGACACCGACGCTGATGACTTCCATAGAAAAGATCGCAGCCGCCATTGGCGTACCAAACAGTGCAGAAAAACAGGCACTCATACCACACATGATCATGACGCGCTTGTCATTTTCATTAAAATGAAATACATTGCCGATCCAGTTGCCGATGCTGGCACCGATCTGAAGGGCAGCACCCTCGCGGCCGGCAGAACCGCCACACAGATGTGTGAGCACGGTAGCTACAAATATAAGCGGAGCCATCTTGAGAGGTACTTCTTCTCCGGAATGGATCGCTGCGATCACGAGATTGGTGCCCTGATCGTGTTTGTCGTGGAACAGGTAGTACCAGCTGACAATCAGGATACCTGCGATGGGCAGAAAAAACAGCAGCCACGGATAAGTGCGCTGTGAGGCTGTTGCCCAGGACATCGCATAGGAAAATGCAATGCCGACACCGCCGATGAGAAGACCGGTCACGATGGCGATCAGTATCCACTTGATACCGCTGCGCAGCCGGTGCAGATTGTGGATCACCGTCCGACGGAGATCCGGTGTTTGTGTCTGGTTCATAGATTCATTTGTCTGATTCATAACTTTTTCACGCTCCTGTGCAATATCGTAGCGCGCGGGTGGCTGTTTGTCAAGCAGATAACAGGTGATGGAGGAGATAGATGCGCGATCTGTTATTAGATCAGTTAAAACAGATTACCGAGGAGGAGCAGGCGATCTTAAATGGTCAGTCCGGGGTCAATAAAAGTCTGTACACTTCCGGTAGAAATTTCGTCGTAGACAAGGATAAGATGCTTGCCAGAGGGACGCTCATTGATATGCGTCCGCATACAAGATTTGTGCGTTTTCCGGAACATACGCATAACTACATCGAGATTATCTATATGTGCTCCGGTACAACGACGCATATCATCAACGGTGGTGTGCGTGTGGAACTGCAGCAGGGAGAACTGCTGTTTTTGAATTCCAATGCCAGACAGGAGATTCTGCCTGCCGGGCGGGAGGATGTGGCGATCAACTTTATCGTGCTGCCTGAGTTTTTCCATCAGGCATTTCAGATGGTAGAGGAGGATAACGTTGTGCGGGATTTTCTCGTCGGCACACTTCAAAAAAAACATCAGGGCATGGATTTTATCCATTTTCAGGTAGCAGATGTCTTACCGGTACAGAATCTCGTGGAGAATCTCGTCTGGTCGCTATTATATGAAGCGGGCGGCAAGAGTGGGACAAACCAGATGACAATGGCATTGTTGATCCAGCAGTTGTCGCGTCATACAGAAAAGATCCGTGTGGTAGGCCCCGACCAGTTTGACCGCAGGCTGATGTTTACGGTGCTGCGCTACATTGAGGATAATTACCGCGAGGGTACATTAAATGAGCTGGCGGCGTTGACCTTCCAGCCGGTGTCCGGACTGTCGCGTTTTATCAAGCGCGAGTCCGGGCAGACATTTCAGCAGCTGTTCATGCAGAAGCGGCTGAATCAGGCGGCGTATCTGCTGACGAATACGCGCGTACCGGTGGAGGACATCATCGCCGCGGTTGGCTATGACAACAGCAGTTATTTCCATCGGATTTTCAAGCAGCAGTTTGGCATGACACCGAAAAAATACCGCGACAGCGAATGTCTGTAGGCGCAGAAAACAGAATCTGCAAATAAGGACGGTTTTTTAATAAAATAAAGTCCTTATTTTTAGGTAAATATATAATTATAATAAGGACAAGATCCAAGAAAGGAGAACAAATGGGAAATTACTATTTGGCAATCGACATCGGTGCTTCCAGCGGAAGACACATTTTAGGAAGCATTGAGGACGGAAAAATCGTATTGGAGGAGATCTATCGTTTCGAGAATGGCATGGTGGAGAAAAATGGACACCTTTGCTGGAATCATGAACGTACCTTTAAGGAGATTCTCGCAGGCATCAAAAAGTGTAAGGAGATCGGCAAGATCCCCACAAGTATGTCTATCGACACCTGGGGTGTGGATTTTGCATTGCTTGATGAGAATGACAAGCTGCTCGGTGATACCGTAGGCTACCGTGACGGCCGTACCAAGGGCATGGATGAAGAAGTATACAAGATTATTCCGGAGAAGGAGCTGTATGCGCGCACCGGTATCCAGTATGCGATCTTCAACACGATCTACCAGCTGATGGCAGTCAAGAAGGAGCATCCGGAGCAGATGGAGCAGGCAAAAGCAATGCTGACAACGCCGGATTATTTCCAGTTCCTGCTGACAGGTGTCAAGATGCAGGAATACACGATGGCTACGACCGGACAGCTGATTAACCCCAAGACCTTTGACTGGGATTATGAGCTGATCGATATGCTTGGCTATAATAAGGAGATCTTCCAGAAAGTACAGATGCCCGGAACGAGTGTCGGACACTTTACAAAGGAGATTCAGGATCAGGTAGGCTTTGACTGTGAAGTCGTACTGTGCGGATCACATGATACCGCGTCTGCAGTGCTCGCAGTACCTGCAAATGATGATGATTTCCTCTATATCAGTTCCGGTACATGGTCACTGATGGGTATCGAGAAAAAAGAGGCAGACTGCTCCGATGCCAGCCAGAAAGCAAACCTGACCAATGAGGGCGGCTATGACAAACGTTATCGTTATCTGAAGAACATCATGGGTCTGTGGATGATTCAGAGCGTGCGACATGAACTGGATGATAAGTACAGCTTTGCAGAATTATGTGATATGGCATCAAAATGTGATGATTTCCCGTCACGTGTAGCTGCAAACGATGACTGTTTCCTTGCACCCAAGAGCATGATTGCAGAGATCCAGCGCTATTGCCGCGATACGAACCAGCCGGTTCCCGAGACTCCCGGTGAGCTGTCAGTTGTTATTTACAAATCACTGGCACAGTGCTATGCACAGACAGCAAAAGAGATCGAGGAGATCACTGGACGTACCTACAGCCGTATCCATGTCATCGGCGGCGGTTCCAATGCGGTATACTTAAACGAACTGACTGCAAAGGAGACTGGCAAAGAGGTTCACTGTGGACCGGGTGAGGCGACCGCGATCGGAAATATCGTTGCACAGATGATAAAGGCAGGAGATTTCGCTTCTGTAGAGGAGGCAAGAACCTGTATTTATAACTCCTTTGGAGTAAAAAAATACGTTTCAAAATAAAAATTGCGGAACAAAACAGTTCCGCCCACGCCATTCGCAAAGACATATGCTTCAGTCATGTTCTTGGTGATGGCTGAACGGAAAGGAGAACAAATTATGTCACAGCTTTATGAAGCAGCAAAAGCAGAATATGCTAAATTTGGCGTTGATACAGACGCAGCAATCGCAAAGTTAAAAGAACTTCCGGTATCTTTACATTGCTGGCAGGGAGATGATGTCACCGGTTTTGACCATGACGGTCCTCTGACCGGCGGTATCCAGACAACCGGAAACTATCCCGGAAAGGCACGCACACCCGAAGAACTGATGGCTGATATGGAGAAGGTCATGAGCCTGTGCCCCGGAAAGGTAAAGCTGAACCTGCATGCAAGCTATGCAATTTTTGAGGATGGCGAGTTCGTAGACCGTGATAAGCTCGAGCCGAAGCATTTCGCAAAGTGGGTAGAGTTCGCAAAGAAGCACAATGTAGGTATCGATTTCAACCCTACGTTCTTCTCACATCCGAACATCAAGGACGGCTTAACTTTATCCAGCCCTGACCCTGAGATCCGCAATTTCTGGATCGAGCATGGAAAAGCCTGCATCCGTATTTCTGAGTATTTTGCAAAGGAGACCGGTATTCCCTGTGTCATGAACATCTGGACCGGCGACGGCTTCAAGGATGTTCCGGCTGACCGTATGGGACCGAGAATGCGTTATAAGGAGTCCATCGAGGCGATCTTATCAGAGCCTTATGATTTCAAGCTGGTAAAACCCTGCGTAGAATCCAAGGTATTCGGTATCGGCGTAGAGGCATTTACCTCAGGTTCAGCAGAATTTGCCCTGAGTTTTGCAGCCGCACACTCTGACAAGTGTATGCCGCTCATGGACAACGGACATTATCATCCAACCGAGGTTGTATCTGACAAGATCCCGGCGCTGCTGTGCTTCTTCCCGGAGATCGCATTACATATCACAAGACCGATCCGCTGGGATTCAGACCATGTAGTACTCTTTGACGATGAGACAAAAGAGATGGCAAAAGAGATCGTCCGCAACGATGCGACCGACCGTGTCTACATGGCACTCGATTACTTCGATGCGAGCATCAACCGCGTATCTGCATGGACAGTAGGATTCCGCAGCTGGCAGAAGGCTCTGTTAAATGCACTTTGCCTGCCGAATGCGGAGCTGAAGAAACTGCAGGATGAAGGAAACTTCACCGAGCTTATGGTGATGCAGGAGGAGAGCAAGCTGCTTCCGTTTGGCGCTGTATGGGCAGAGTACTGTGAACAGTGCGGTGTCAAGGGCGACAAGAGCTGGTTCGATGAGATCAAGGCTTACGAGGCAGATGTTCTGTCAAAAAGAAATTAGGATCAAAACTAGGATCAATAATTAAAGTATAAATCTGAACCCCGCGTTCACACAGCCTGTGGACGCGGGGTTTTTGCGTTCACAGCTATTTTCAGACAATTTGAATAAAAATGCGATATTGCAAATATTACTTTTATATGTTAGGCCCTATTTACATTTGTGTGTCTGATGTATCAACAGTATAATTATACATTTTACGAATTGCGTATGCAATTAGAAAATCAAGTAGTCCAAATTCAAATACAATACCATAAGGCTTTCCAGATAATCTGGGAAGCCTTTTT
>ERZ1035006.979-NODE-979-length-20586-cov-11.962837_pt1 | contig 20586 bp, 7 predicted proteins | sample MGYA00520694_ERZ1035006 | MGnify/ENA primary metagenome ERZ1035006 (study PRJEB33766, sample SAMN09781746) | gut metagenome | biome: gut microbiome | host: Homo sapiens | place: Madagascar | study: EMG produced TPA metagenomics assembly of the PRJNA485056 data set... | reverse complement strand
TATTATTGCTATTATTGTTGTTTCCGTCCTTTGCAGACAGATCGATCACGTTGGAATGTGCAGTAAAGCGATACTGTTTGGAACCGTTCAGGGTTGTATTTACCATTTTCATGATACGGTATACGCCTTTATCCGTTACTTTGAAACTTCCGGTCAGTGCTTCCGCCTCTCTTGTTACGGTGTTGTCGGATACGGTTGTCCAGCTTCCGTCTGCATTTTTCTTCTGCACTTCTGTGATAACATCCCAGTCATAAGAATCGTTCTTTGCAAGAAGGATTTCTGTGATGGTTTTGCCTTTCCAGCCGTTCTGCTCCAGCATTGCCCGGTAATCTTCCGGTGTCTCCAGTTCTCTCTGCTCATCGCTTACGGTCTGATCAAACCAGAATACCAGATCCAGCATGCTCAGATCCTGACTCCAGCTAATCTGGGTGTCACTCTCTTTTTTCAGTGTCAGGCTCAGTGCTGTTTTCTGCGGATAGAATTTGTTGATGGAGGTATCACATTTTTTCATTAAAGCCGGATCTACGACGCGGATGTTGTTGAGGGTGATATCCAGTTTCTGCAGTTTGCCATCTCCTCTGCTGTTCTCAAAGGTATCTGCAAATACACTTCCTGAGAGGTTTGTCAGCTGATTGTCATGCAGATCGACTGACAGCAGGTGGCTGTTCTTTGCAAAGGTTCCGTCTTTGATCTCTGCAATATAGTTTTTCATGAAGTTGATTTCCGTAAGATCTGCCATTTTGCCAAAATCCACATCGGTAATGCTGGTCAGTACGTTATTGTATGCGATCAGTTTCTTTAATTTTACTGCATCGCTGATGGCAGATGGCAGTGTCTCAAACATATTTCCGGAAATATTCAAAAAGGTCATGGATGCTCCGGCATCTTTAAACAGACCTTCCGGAAGGCTTTCCAGGAAGTTGCCGGATAATCCAAACTGATCCAGTGCCGCATCGCCGTCAAAAGCTCCCTTTGCGATCGTTTCGATCTGATTGTTGTCCAGCTCCAGATATTTCAGCTCTGTAAGTCCCGCAAAATCACTTTTGTTGATCTTCTTTAATTTATTTGCACGCATGGATACCCACTGCAGGTTTTTATTGTTTGCAAAGAAGTTTTCCGGAAGTTCTTCGATATAGTTGGAATCTGCATAAAAGCTGCTAAGTGCGGTCATATGATCCAGCAGTCCGTCCGGCAGGCTGGTGATCTGGTTTTCGGAAAGATCCAGGCTGGTTACTTTATCTGTCAGCCCTTTTAATAAGGAAACGTCTGTCAGTCCGCAGTTGGAAAGATCAACACTCTCAGAGATTGCTGCCAGCTCATCTGCACTGATCTCACCGTCATCATTCAGGTCATATCCCTGCTCGATCAGCTTGTTGATCAGTTTCCGCTCACCGCTCACTTCATCGGTATAACCTTTCCATCCTTTTGCAAGGGATGCGAAACTGATGTTTGCCTTCATATATTTATCATAATTACCTTTGTCCGCTTCGCTTCCGCCCATCATGGTAACGAGTGCTGCCGCAGAATGTACTTCTGACAGATTCGAGATTTCCATACTGTACTCGTATGCGGTATAAGAACCCTGTGCATCTGCCTCTCCGTAGCCTTTCTTCTCAGCGGTCGGATAAGTGCCGTCTTTTCCGATCGTAAAGTCAAGCATCATTCTGGCACTTCCGGTATTTAACATGGTCAGTGTCATTTTTCCGTCTTTTACCTGCAGTTTTGCTTTTGCTGCAAAGAAACTGCCCAGCATGGAGTCTCCTTCACTGTCGGTTTTTTTTGTCTTAAAAGTTAAAGTATATACACCGTCTTCGGTCGGATCTTTGATGGTTGGCTGCGGCGGTGTGACAGGTTCGCTGTCCCCGTCTGTCTGACTGATCAGTACGCAGGTATCACCGGATTTTGCAAATACAACCGTTTTATCTTTGTAACCTTTTGCTTTGATCACGATCGCGTTTCTTCCTTCTGTAAATTTGCCGGAACCGATTGTCAGTCCGTGCAGTACAGAAAGGCTGTAAACGCTTTTCGGATCATCATCATTGGTGTATTCTTTGTATTCGGTTCCGTTTACGGTCACTCCGGAAATGGACTGTCCGTAAGCTTTCCAGTTGGCATCATCGGAATAATGATTGATCTCTTTGATGGTCAGTTCGTTGCCATCGTAAGCAACTGCGGTAACAGTCGGTGCAGTCAGCCCTGTGGTAAATTTCTCCAGTGCTTTTGTCAGATCTTCCAGTGCAGTATTTAAGGAAGCCTGCGTGGTTGCCACGCTTAATGTATGTTCTGCTGCTGTGATCGCACTCTGGAGATCTTCCCATTCCTCGTCGCTCTTATCGCCTTGTATCAGTGCTTTTGCTTCTTCCAGTTTTTCCGTCAGAGCTGTTTTATCCAGTACTTCCGGTTCCTGACCACCGTTTCCGTCGGACTGGCTTACAAACGTGCACTCATTTTCTGCTTTTGTAAAGAGGATGGTTTTGTCCAGGTAACCGTCAGCTTTGATCACGATCGTATTTTCGCCTTCTTTGAATGCTCCGCTGTAGATCGTCATACCAAGCCAGCCGGCACTGTATACCAGTGTATCATCTTCTTCATTCCAGTCTGCCACATAATCTACACCGTTGACGCTGATGCCCGTAATCGCCTTGCAGTAAGCAGAATCGGAAGTAATCTCAGAAAGCACGATTTTTTCCAGGGTCCCTGTCATCCAGCTGGTTGATCCTTTAAGCTGTGTGATCTCTGTTCCGACTTTTGCTTCTTCTTTGAGCTGTGCCTGCTGTGTATTTGCTGCAGATGCGGCAAATACCGGCAGTCCTGCCTGTGGAACTGCCATGACAGCAGTCATGGAAAGGGCAAGCAGCTGGCATACAAATTTTTTCTTCATATTCTGTTTCCTCCTCGTTTTGGTACATTTTCCTTTAAATCTGTTGCGTTGTGATATCTTACTTTAATGTTTACTTTATTTTTACTTTTTTTGCAGCCGAATCGTTTCCATACACTTTCGCAACAGCTGTTTTTCTGTAAGCTCTGACTTTATAGTAATAAGCGAACCCTTTTTTCAGCTTTTTGTCTGTAAAACGAACCGTTCCTGCTTTTTTGATCGTCTTGATCTTTTTGTATTTTCCGTTTTTCTTTGTAGAACGGTAAACTTCATAACCGGATGCACCTTTTACCTTTTTCCAGCTGATCACTGCAGTGCGTTTTTTTGCCTTTGCCGTTACTTTTTTCACCTTTGCCGGTTTTTTCACCGCTGTATTTCCCGGATTTGCACTGTTTCCGTTGTTACCGCCGTTTGTATTGCTGTTACTTCCATTATTCGGCTTGTCTGTACCCGATGTCACATTGTTCTGCTGTGCTGTATTGACCTCGTTTGAAAATACGCTGAAACGATAGAACAGCAGTCCGCTGTTTCCGGAATACAGATCTTTTACGACGCGGTAGGTGCCTTTTTCTGCTGTTGCAAAGGCTCCTCCTGCCAGGTCTGCCTTATCATCATCCGTACTCTTCCATACGGTTTCGTAGGTTCCGTCTGCGTTTTTCTTTTCGATGCTGGTAATAATCTTCCAGTCATAGTACTGGTCATTTAAAACATCCACGATATCGCGGTCTTCATAGCCTTTGTCTTTCAGAAATTCTCTGTATTCATCAACAGACTGTGCTTCTTCGACTTTTGCATCGTTCGTTGCATCGAACCAGTACAGCAAATCCAGAATACTCAGTTCCTGTGACCATTTCACGCCGTTTTCGCCGTCTTTTTCGATCTTCAGACTCATCGCACTTTTCTGCGGATAGAATTTGTTAAAGCTCTGGCTTTTCATGATCAGTTTGCGGTCTACGACCTGAATGTTGTTCAGGCGGATATCCAGTTTTCTCAGAACTGCTGTTGCCGGAAGGGTATCCGGTGACATCGTAGTCAGCAGATTGTCATACAGATCCAGCCCTGCCAGCTTTTCATTCTTCGCAAACGTTCCGGACGGGATTTCACGAATCTCATTGTGCATGAAGTTGACTTCCTGAAGCTGTGGAAGTTTTGAAAAATCCACTTTTGTGATATCTTTCATACCGTTATCGTATGCATAGAGTTCCTCAAGGAAAAAAAGATCTTCCACGGTCTTTGGCAGGCTCTCGATGTTATTTTCCTGTAAAAACAGCCACCGCAGAGATCCGGCAAGCGGTTTTAACACATCATCCTGCAGATTTTCCAGTCCGTTTCCGGCAAAGGAGAGCTGCTGAAGTTTCGGCATGCCGGTCAGGGCATTTTGGGAAACCTCCCGGATCTGGTTTCCTTCCAGATCGAGGATCGTCAGAGCATCCAGCCCTTCAAAGGTGTTATTTTTCAAAGAGGAAATCTGATTGCCGGTAAAAGAAATCCAGTCCAGGCTGTGGTTGTTTTTAAACAGTCCTTCCGGAATTTCTGTGATCTTGTTGTGCTCGATATAGAAATTTTCCAGACTGGTCAGGTTATCCAGCAGTCCTTCCGGAATCGCTGTGATCTCATTGTTTGAGAGATTTAACGTTATGATCTGAGATGGCAAATAACGCAGAAGTCCGATCTCGCTTAAGTTGCACTCACTTAAATCCAGTGTGGTTCCGCCATACCGAGCTACTTCTTCTGCTGTAACGGTTCCGTCATTGTCTTTGTCCATGCCGTAATCGCGAAGTGCTTCGTTGAGTGCTGCTGCCCCGGTCGGTTTGTCTTCTGTTTTGGATGCATCGTATCCGCTCCAGCCTTTTTCCAGTGTCAGGAAAGTGAAGTCCGTCTTGAGGTATTTGTCAAAATTTCCAATGTCACTGTTCTGACCGCCCATCGCTGAGACAAGTGCTGCTCCTTTGTTGACTTCCGATGGCTTTGTGATCTCCATCTTGTACTCATACATGGCGTAGCTTCCGGTTCCGTCCGGCTTACCGAAACCGGTCTTCTCAGTCTGTGCATACGTTCCGTCTGATGCCACTGTGAAATCAAGAAGAAAATCGGAAAGCTTGGTATTTAAAAAGGTTACATACATTTTTCCGTTCTCAACGGTCAGTTTTGCTTTCGGGTCAAAATAGCCTGCCAGCATGGATTCTTCGTCGCTGCCTTCCTGTTTTGCCTCAAAGGTCAGAGTGTATTCTCCGTCCTCGGTCGGATCTACGGATGCGGCTTCTGCCTTCAGTTTTGCAGACTCCTGTGTTTCGACCGCTGTTTTCTGCTGCGGTGTCCGGATCTGCTCTTCGGCTGCTTTTGCCGTTGTCTGATACATTCCGGCTCCGGATACGATCATTGCCGCTGCAAAGATCGCTGCCATTGCCTGATAACCAAATTTCTTTCTCATGCTTTTCTTCCTTTCTCTGCAAAGATTTCTTCCTGTACTTTTCTATTTCACACGGACGCTCTTTTTCGTGCTCCATGCTCCCTTTTTCACTGCGGTGCCGTTCTTTTTCACAGCTCGTACCTGTATATAATATCTTTTACCTGATTTCAGCTTTTTGATGGTAATGCTGCTCTTTTTGCCGTTTACCTTCACCGTCTTTGCATTTTTCATGTTTTTCTTAAGTGCATAACGGATCTCGTAGCTGCCTGCTGCCGCCTGTTTTTTCCAGGTTACTTTGACCTGTGCTTTTTTCGGCTGCACTTTGCGGATCACTGCTTTTTTCACGGATGCCGTGTTCTGCTGATTCTGATCTCCGCTGCCGTTCTGATTCTGATCATCATCCGGCTTTGGCTGCGGTTTCGGATCTTCCTCTACGGTGACGGTGATTGCATCGCTGACCTGTCTTACAAAATTGTCGCTTGCTTTTGCCACTGCGTAGATCTGTGTTGTACCGGTTCCTAAAATGGTGACATAGCCATCTTCGGTCACTTCCAGCACATCGTTTTCATTTGCCAGAAATACCAGTTTGCCGTCGCCCGGTTTTTCGATGCTTGCCGTTACCTTGAAGTTTTTATCGGAGAGGTATTTGTGGTATTCGGTCACCGGAACGGTGATGGTCTGTTGTCCTTTTTCCACACGGATCCTTACCCTCTCTTCGGTTTGATAATACTGGTCTGTTTCGGATGCGGTGATCACGATCTCACAGCTGCCGACTCCCGTTACCTGAACCTGACTGCCGTTTACTTTTGCTACTTTTTCATCGGTACTTGCAAAGCTTAAGGTTCCGTTTCCTCTGGAAAACTCTATATCGATCGTAAATGGCTTATCCAGATCATTCATCGTTTTATTAATCTGAGCCGGTGCTGTGATCGCCTGATATTTTTTTGCTGTGTTCTGATCTTCTGCCGCATAATTTGTGAAATCTACGTATCCATATCCAAACTCGGTATCTTTGCCCGGCTCGCCAAGATCTACGGCATAATCACGGAAAACGGAGTAAACTTCTCTCTGGTTGTAATCCGGATGTTTCAGTTTGACATAGGCTGCTGCCGCTGCCAGATGCGGCGTTGCCATTGAGGTTCCGCTTGCGATCTCGGTTGTCTCGCCCTCGCCGATCCATGCACTGAAGATGTTTCTTCCCGGTGCTGCAAAATCAAGCAGGGTTCCGTTGTTGGAAAAATCAGAGCGAATGTAAGAATTTCCGTCTTTATCCGGCTCCAGAGATCCGACTGCGATCGTCCAGCGGCTGCTTGCCGGATAACTTCTTGCCGTATCGGTATACTCGTTTCCGGATGCCACGCAAACTGTTGTGCCGGCTTTTAAGGCTCTTGCAAAGGCTTCATCCATCAAATCGGTGTCATCGCTTTCAAATCCCGGCAGGATCTCAAATCCAAGACTCATGTTGATAACATCGGCATTATGTTGTACCGCATAGTCAACGCCAAGTGTGATCGTTGTGTAAGAAGCAGAACCAGTCAGGTCAAATACTCGCACGGCCATGATCTTGACCTGCACCGGTGTTGCCTGGGTTACGATGCCGGCAACGTGTGTGCCGTGTCCCTGGTTCGGATCATTGTATGCATCTTTGCCTAAACCGTCTGCTGCCAGATTGACACTGTTTTTGCGATCCAGTCTTGTTGTAAACCACGGATGATCCTCATCGATTCCGCTGTCGATGACTGCGACGGTTGCATCGCCGCTCCAGTCTTTTGCATCCTCTTTCAACTTGTCCATACCCATCATATGGATGCCGTCAAATGCCTGGATTTCCGTCTCTGTTTCGCTCTCGTCTTCTTTTTCGGCTGCATCCTGTATTTCTGCCTGCACATCTGCATCGCCGTCTCTTGCTGCCTCTTCCAGTGTGACCGGGATATCCTGAAAAATGTGTACTCCCGGGTAATCTTTTTTCAGGTTTGTCACTGCAAGCTCTGCCTGATCTGCACTGTCATACAGTAAGATCTGGTAGCCACCCACCGTATAGTAATACGTCTTTACTGCTCCGTATGTATTTTCCAGAGTCTGTGCACTCTCTACGATCACACGTTTGCGAATCTCATTTTGTTGATCCTGTGCCGTGACCCCCTTACTCTTTCTAAGAGATGCATTCTGCCTGTAAAACACTTCTGCCACTTCTTCCGGTGTTTCCAGCAGATTTACGTTCGTTGTTCTCCCATTTGCCTTTACACTGCACGGCAGCAAAGATGCCAGCATACCGAAACAGCACACAAACGCCAGAAATCTTCGTCTCATTTTATTCTCCTCCTTGTCAGCCTCACACCGCACAGCTTTTCCGGTATATCTATTTGTATACTTGTAACTTTTGTACGTTTCAGCTTTCTTTTGTTAGCCTAAACTATTCTATGTTTTATATTGGTAACATATTTAAAAACGTCTGTCAAGCACAGAAAAAGGCTCCATGCCTGTGTAGCATGAAGCCCTTTTCGCCTGAAAAATCCGTTTTTTCAGCCTTTTATTTTTTTGTGTAAAGAAGGAAATTTTTTCAGGTTTTATTTCAAAAACCTGCTTTTAGAAGGAAGTGATCTCTTCTGCTGCGTACTGAAGGATCATTGCCGCATCCTGTGTATCTGCAGCACCATCGCCGTTTACATCTGCACTCTGTGTTGATACATCATCCAGAATGATCTTTTCTGCTGCATACTGAAGAAGGCTTGCGCTGTCGCTTGTGCCAACGCTTCCGTCACCATCCACGTCACCTTTAAGGCGTGCATCTGCCACTTTCAGTGTCAGAGTCTTCACCATGTTGTCTACGGTGTTCTGTGTTGCGTCTTCGTTTTCATTCACTGCTTTTGCATTGGCAAGGATTGCATCCAGTCCGTCGATCGTGGAAGCTACATAGGCATCTTTATCTGCCAAAACTTCTTCTGCTTTTTCGATCATGGCAGAGAGTGCTGCCTTGTTACCTTTGCGTTCCAGGTTAATGATCGCATCAATCACATCATTGTATGCTTTTTCCAGCTCTGCGGATGTATGCTCGCCGTCTGTAAGCACATCTTCTGCTTTTGCTACGGCATCTTCTAATTTCTTCTGGCTTGCTGATGTAAAGTTACTGCTCTCGATCATCTCTTTCGCTGCATCGATCAGTTCTTTTAAGGACTTCACGCTTGCTTTTTCTGAGAGTTCCTGCAGTGCTTTCACTAGTTCTGTCATGACTGCATCTGCTTCTTCCTGCGTTGCGTCTTCGTTTGTCAGCACTTTTTCTGCTTTTGCTACGGCATCTTTGAGTGTTTTTGCATTATTTTCATAATTTGCTGCCTCTTTGAGGATATCGTTTGCAGAATCCACGAGGATCTGCAGATGTGTCTTCTGTACACCGTACTCAAGTGCTGTGTAAGCCTTCAGCAGAGCATTCTGTACCTCTGTGAGTTTGCTTTCCGTTGCATCTTTATCTGCCTGTACTTCTTTTGCATCAGCAAGTGCATCTTCTACGGCTGCCCAGCTTTCTTTGGTATATTCAGAACTGTTGAGACTCTCGATCAGGGCGATCATGCGTGACAGTCCCTGTTTTACCATGTCAATGCTGTTTGTCTGTTTCTCAACATCAACGGTCTTTTCCATGAGCAGTTTGTCAGAAGAAGATCCGACATAAATCTTTCTCTCGCCGGTTGCCAGTGTCCATTTATCTTTTGTGCCGTCTGCGTTTACATTCAGTTCTTCCTGATTGCTGTTCCAGTAGGACAGGGAACGTCCGCTTACATGAACCGTTACTTCTCTTGTCTCGCCCGGCTGAATATCTTTGACTTTCTCATAACCTGCCAGTGCATATTTTGATGTCTGAATACCTTCCGGTACCTGTGCTTCACCAAGGTATACCTGAGCGACTTCACTTCCGGCTACATCACCGGTGTTGGTTACAGTAAAGGTTACATCATAGCCGGCAACTTCACCGTCGGTTGCATTTTCTGCAACGCTCATATCGCCATATTCGAATGTGGTATAGGAAAGTCCATATCCGAAACCAAACTGTGGCTCAATGCCATTTTTATCAAACCATTTATATCCGGTATTGATTCCCTCATCAAAATAGGTTGTATTGGCTTTTCCGCCTCCGAAGCCCGGGAATCCACCTCCTGGGAATCCGCCTCCCGGGAATCCACCTCCCGGGAATCCGCCTCCGGCTTCCTGAGTTGCAACATCGCTCTGTTTTTCACTATCTTCTGTTTCATCTTCTTTTTCAAAACGATTCCATGCTTCATCTGAGATGGTGATCAGGGTATCTGTGTCTTTCTTTGGAATGGTGTAAGCCAGTTTTCCGCTCGGGTTCACTTCACCTGTCAGCAGTTTTGCTGTTGCAACGCCGCCTCGCTGTCCCGGATAGTACATTTCAAGGATTGCATCCACGTCATCAATCCAGTCTTCCATAACAACAGCGGAGTCATTGTTCAGAACAACGGCTACTTTGTTGCCTTTTTCATGAGCTGCTTTTGCTACATTCTGGATCATCGTCTGCTGATAAGCATCCAGTTTCAGTGTAGTTGCTTCTCTTGTGCTCTTCGGATCACTTACCTGTGCATACGCAAAGACCACTACCGTGTCATTATTTTCTGCCGCTTTGATCGCATTGTCAATGTTCGCCTGCTTCTGAGACGGTGTTACCCATGCCAGTCCGACCTGCATATCTTTGCCGTTTACTGCTCCTGCATTTTCGGAAGCAATACCAATCATATATCTCTTTCCGGCTTCCAGTTTAACGCTTGCAGTTGAAAGGTTTTCTCCCGTTTCAGATGGAATAATGCCTCCATAGTACTGGGTACCCTGATTTGTACTTGCACCGGAACCGCTGCCGATCGCTTTTTCCGTCAGATTTCCATCTTCATCCAGTTCATAAATGGACATGGCTGCTTTTGCACCGATGCTCTGCAGGATAATGCTGTATTCACCGTCTTCCGGAGCTTCCAAATAGGTCGTCCAGGTATAGGCCGGGTTCTGTGTATAATCAAAAGCATTTCCGCCTTCTGCATTGCGATAGGTTTTGCTGTTTGTATTGAAATCAATCTTTTCGTCAACCTGGCAGAATTCTCCGATTTCGTGTCCTTCCATCTTGGTCTCCGGAACGCTGTTGCTTACAAACTGTCCCTGATAATTTCCTCCAGTCTCTGCTGATTTTCCGGTACCGTAGGTACGGACTGCACCATGTTCATCGCCGCTTGCACTTGTATACAGGTTTTCTGTTGGGATAATGCTTCCCACTTTGTCATTGTAAACCTGTCCTTCTACTTTATCGGTTCCAAGGATATCGGTCAGTGCTTCGTACGGGCTTGTCATCGCACGAATAGAACCGTAAGAACGTTCACCACCGATACCAGAGATCAGGGTCATACCGTTCACGCCGACAACTGCCACGCTCTTGTCACCTGTTGTATCAAGTGGCAGCGTCTTGTTTTCATTTTTCAGAAGTACGCCGCCTTCTTCTGCAACTTTCTCAACGGCTTCATTGCTTGCATCATACAGATCTGCCAGTGCCTGGTTATCGGTACCCGGCTTAATCAGCTCCGTTCTGCCTGCTTCTTCTTTTGCATTACCGTCTTCATCAACCTGTACCAGCGTCAGATATCCGCCTTTGGCATAAGCAGTCAATACACGTTTTACGCTCTTGTCAACCAGTGCATCTGCCTCTTCCTGTGTCATCTCACCGGCATCCACTTTCGCCTGTGTTTTTGCCTGGCTGTTGTTGCTTAAGGATGGCATTTCAACGTCAGTTCCTTTATCCAGTGTATACTCGTGGTTTCCACCCCAGTCTGTGATGGTAAACCCATCAAATCCCCACATGTTATGCAGGATATTTTCCTGAAGTTCCGTACTTGCAGAAGCCCATGTGCCGGACAGTTTATTATAAGATGACATCACACCGATCGAATCATTTGTTTTGATCGCTGATTCAAATCCTGCCAGATAGGTTTCATGCAGTGCCTGCTCGGAAACTTCTACGTTTGTGTTTGTTCCCGGTGATGCATTCTGTGCAAAAGCTCCATAATGTTTCAGGACTGCGATACCGCCATTCTTGGTCATGCCGTTTACCAGATCATCTGCCATACTGGATAACAGGTATGGATCTTCACCCATCTGGTCTTTCGTTCTCTGGAACTGCGGCTGTCTCTGAATATCAAGCTGTGCACTCAACATCATACATCCGCCGATTGCCAGGTTTTCATTTCCGACAGCTTCTCCGTACATCTCTGCCATGGTCTCATCCCAGGTCGCTGCAAGCATCTGCTCCTGCGGCGGATTTGTGGTATCCTGCGGATACAGAAGACCGGCAGGTCCGTCGTACATCTTGATCATCGGCACGCCAAGTCTTGGCACACCTTTCAGATATCCGGCATTTCCTTCCGTATCACCGGTTCCGTTTCCGCCAAGGAAGGTGTATTTTTCTTCCGTTGTCATCGTTTTCAGAAGGGCATTCACTTTCTTATTGATGGTCTCCTGATCTTTGATCGGCTGTACCAGGTCTTTTGCATAGACATCCGGGAAATGGATCTCGTCACTTTGTTCTGCCGCATACACCGGCATTGCGATTCCGCTTACATTAAAACTTGCTGCTGCCATCATGACTGCCATTGCCATTGCCGTCACCTGGCGTTTTCTGTTTCGTTTCATATTATTCCTCCTTGCTTTTCCTTTTTTGTGCCTCTTGTAATTTTTACCCTATCACAATCTTTTTACAGTTTCAATCTGTGTGTCGTGTATAGCAAATATAGGCGTGAATGGCAAAACAATGTCGTAAATGTCAAATTTTCATTCAGACTTTCCACGAAATTTGACATTATATCCATAATCCACTATAATGAAGATTATCAGACGGAACAGAAGCATGATTTCTGTTCCGTATATATGTAAAGCGGACATTCACCCACCGCTTAGTGCTCTGCACACTTGAATCGGAGGAATGCTTTTCTGCGTTCAAATTAGATTACAGGAAGTGATAAAATGAAAATTGCGATTTGTGATGATGAATACATTACTGCTGAATATTATTATGAGCAGATAGAACAGATTTTTAAGGAATATTCGACGGAATGTGAGATTGACCTTTTTACGGACAGCGGAAAACTCCTCACTTCTTTATATGAAGGGAAACGCTGGGATATCTGTTTTCTTGATATTGATATGCCGCTGATTGATGGGCTGAGTCTCGGACAGAAACTGCGTGAGCTGGATATGGACTGTTATCTGATCTATGTTTCCATCCACCGCGAATGTGTTTATAAATCCTTCAAGGCAAGACCATTCCGTTTTATTCCAAAGGACGAGTTTCAGTCAGAGATTTCCGGCTGCATCGCAGATATCCTTGCGGACTGCCATGCAGAGTCCGAACAGGATTATGTGACATTTGAGAACCGTACTTCGATGTACCGTTTCCGGATTGATGATATTATTTACGTGCAGAGTATCGATAAATATGTGACGCTTTTTCTTAGCGGGGATCAGCAAAGTGAAGCGATCCGTTTTAAAATGTCTGACATGGAGAGGCAGCTTCATCCTTACGGTTTTATCCGTATCCACAAAAGCTACCTGGTCAATTATCGTTATATCAAAAACATTCAGACAACCTATGTCGTTCTGGACAGCAAAAAGCAGCTCCCGGTCAGCCGCTATCGTCTGGATGACATCAAAGTAGAATTTCGGAGGCTGACCTTATGATTCCTGAATTTTCCATACAAACCATCATCAAAATACTTTCTCTTCTGCTGGAAATTTATTTAGGGCAGCTGATGCTCTGTAAAATTCTTACACCAAAAGCGTTTCGTCTGAGGATTCCCTGCATGGCTGGTATTTTTTGTGTCCATGCGATTTTTCTTCTGGTGGAAGAGTATGTTCTGCCTGAACTGTATGGTGATGTTTTCTGGCTCTATGTAGTTTTACATGCTGGTTTTCTGATCCTGTTTGCTTTTCTGATCTGTGAAGGAAAGGCCGTGTTTAAATTTTTCCTGCCTTTGATCTATCTTTCGATCCTGCTATTGTGTCGATTTCCATTCACCATTTTGTTGAATTTTCTTTCACCCTTCCTGCCAGAAAGCATATTGTTTACACTTCGCATTTATAATAAATCCATTCTGCCAAGTATTCTCCTTGTTTTGTGCGGATTCTTTTTTATCCGTTTCCGTCCAGATACCAGCCAGAATTATCCTCTTTCTTATTATATGATCATGATTCTGACTCCGATTTTAAATTCCTGCACCGTCATGATGTTGAAAAATTATTTTTATGCTGTCGGCGAAATAATTCATTATATCGGAACCTTTTCTTTCGTGAGCGAGTTGCTTCTATATTATATGGTGTGGCAGATGACAAGTGAATACAACAGCCGCATACGGCTCCAGCTGATCAACCAGCAGAATGCCTATCAGAAGCAGCATATGAAGGAACTGAAAACGATCGTGACGGAATACCATCATCTGCGTCATGACACGAAAAATCATTTTGCCTGTATGGACCGTCTGCTCAGCCAGAACAAATACGATGCCCTGAAAGAATATTTTTACAGTCTTTCCAAGGAAATCTATGCTCTCGATAATCAGATTGAAACAGGAAATGAGATCGTCAACCAGGTGATCAACATCAAATATGCAATGGCACACAAGCATCAGATCCCGATGGATATTCAGATCGTACTGCCGCCACATTTGTCGATCCCCGATCATCATCTCTGTTCTCTTGTTGCGAATCTTCTGGACAATGCGATCGAAGCATCCAGAAAAATCGAAGATCCGAAAATTGTGATTGAAATGAAAATGGTCAAGGATTATCTCTCCCTGACCATTCGAAACAAAATGGATCCTTCCATGCAAGACAAGGCACTTACCATCCGCACGACCAAGGCGGATAAAAAGCAGCATGGGCTTGGCCGTCAGATCATCTATGATATCGTCCGCCGTTACAACGGGATCTCCACCAGAGAGATCAAAGACGGATGGTATATCGCCAGTGTAATGCTGGAACTTGGGGCAGAATGATCTGCCCCGTTTTTTGTGTCCGTTTTTTTCAACAAAGATTGCTGTATCCCATCAGGGATTCATCTACTGCTTTTGCAGCTTCCCTTCCTTCGTGGATCGCCCAGACAACAAGGGACTGTCCGCGGTGCATATCTCCTGCCGTAAAGACATTCTTTACGGAAGTCTGATATTTCTCTGCTTCCGTTGCCACGTTCGTACGCGGTGTCAGATCCACTTTAAAGGCATCGGTCACATATTTCTGTGAGCCAAGAAAACCGGCTGCGATCAGTACGATATCCACTTCAACCGTCCATTCGCTCCCTTCCACCGGAACCATCATCATGCGACCTGTTTTCTCATCTTTTTTGCTCTGTAATTTGACCAGCACTGCTTTTTTCAGTCTGCCTTTGTCATCGGCAATGAATTCTTTGACCGTGGTCTGATAGATACGTGGATCGTGTCCGAATACAGCAATCGCTTCCTGCTGGCCATAATCGGTCTTGCAGACTCTCGGCCACTCCGGCCATGGATTGTTTGCCGCTCTCTGATCCGGGGCTTTCGGCATCATCTCCAGCTGTATCACGGAGGATGCCCCCAGGCGGATGGCTGTTCCGACACAGTCGTTTCCAGTATCTCCGCCTCCGATGACCATCACCTTCTTATCTTTACAGGAAATGTATTTCTGATCCGCCAGATCTGAATCCAGCAGGCTCTTTGTCACGCCTTTCAGAAAATCAACGGCAAAATAAATGCCTTCTGCCTCTCGTCCCGGCACTTTGATATCTCTTGGATTTGATGCCCCGCAGCAGAGTACCACGCGGTCGAAATCTTTCAGAAGTTTGGCTGCTTTGACATCCACGCCGACGTTGACATTTGTCTTAAAGATCACGCCTTCTTCTTCCATCAGACGGATACGGCGGTCGATCACGGATTTCTCCAGTTTCATATTCGGGATTCCGTAGCGGAGCAGGCCGCCGATGCGGTCATTTCGCTCAAATACGGTCACCTCATGACCACGGCGGTTCAGTTGCATGGCAACGGCAAGTCCGGACGGACCGCTTCCGATCACGGCTACTTTTTTTCCGGTACGCACTTTCGGCGGCTGTGCCTTGACAAGTCCTGTCTCGTAGGCACGCTCAATAATTGCACGTTCGTTCTCTTTTGTGGAGACCGGGTCTCCGTTTAAGTTGCAGGTGCAGGCTGCTTCACAGAGTGCCGGGCACACTCTGGAAGTAAATTCCGGAAAACAATGTGTTTTCATCAGACGGTTGTAAGCCTGTTCCCAGTTTCCGGTATAGACAAGATCATTCCATTCCGGGCAGAGGTTGTTCAGCGGACAGCCGGATGCCATGCCGTTTAGCATTTTTCCGTACTGGCAGAACGGCACTCCGCATGCCATACAGCGTGCTCCCTGAAGCTGCTGTTTTTCCAGCGGCAGAGGGATATGAAATTCGTTAAAATTTTTAATACGTTCAAGCGGTGCGATCTCTTCACTCACTCTTCTTTCGTACTCTAAAAATCCGGTTGGTTTTCCCATTTCTTTTCCCTCCTATCTCGCTTTATTTGCATAAAATGCTTCAATCTGTGCCTGCTCACTGCTCAGACCTTTTTCTTCCATCTGCACGATCGCCATCATCATACGGTTATAATCATGCGGGATGATCTTCTTGAATTTCGGCAAGTATTCTTCAAAATGATTCAGGATTTCTTTTCCTTTTGCAGAATTGGTGTATGCCGTATGCTCTGCGATCATATCTTTTAATTCCTGCACATCGTATTTATTGCCGAGTTTTTCAACGGAAACCATCTGCTTGTTGACTTTTGTATACAGATCGTTGTTTTCATCCAGAACATAGACAACACCGCCGCTCATACCGGCTGCAAAGTTCTTGCCGACTTTTCCGATGACAACAACACGACCGCCCGTCATATATTCACATCCGTGATCTCCGACGCCTTCTACTACAGCTTTTGCACCGGAATTTCGCACGCAGAAACGTTCTCCGGCAACACCGTTGATGTAGGCTTCTCCGCTTGTTGCACCGTACAGTGCCACGTTTCCGATAATGATGTTTTCATCTTCTTTAAATTTTACACCGGTTGGCGGATATACGATCAGCTTTCCGCCGGATAAACCTTTTCCGAAATAGTCATTGCTGTCGCCGACCAGCTCCAGTGTCAGTCCTTTCGGGATAAAGGCTCCAAAACTCTGTCCTCCTGCACCTTTACATTTTACAATGTAGGTATCAGCATCCAGTGTATCACCGTAACGTTTTGTAATCTCAGCACCAAACTGTGTACCGAAAGCACGGTTGATGTTGGTAACATCGACTTCGATGCTCCGTTTCTGTTTTTTCTCCAGAGAAGCTTTCAGTTTCTTCATTAAAATGGTCTGATCCACCGTCTCTTCCAGTTTGAAATCATATACCTGAGAAGGATCGAATGTCACTTTCATCTCTTTGCCTGCATACGGGTTATCCAGAATGCGGCTTAAATCCACTTTCGCTGCATTTACATTTGCAGCATGTTCTTTCTTCTTCAGCAGTTCGCTGTGTCCAACCATCTCGTCTACGGTGCAGAATCCAAGTTTTGCCATGTATTCACGCAGTTCCTGTGCAATGAACCGCATGAAGTTTTCCACGTATTCCGGTTTGCCGCGGAAACGTTTTCTAAGCTCCGGATTCTGTGTTGCCACGCCGACCGGACAGGTATCCAGGTTGCAGACACGCATCATCACACATCCCATTGTAATCAGCGGTGCGGTTGCGAAACCGAATTCTTCTGCTCCAAGCAGTGCCGCGATCGCTACGTCACGTCCGCTCATCAGTTTTCCGTCTGTCTCAATGCGGACTTTGTTTCGAAGTCCGTTCATGATCAGCGTCTGATGGGTTTCTGCAAGTCCGAGCTCCCACGGAAGTCCGGCATTGTGGATGGAACTTCTCGGTGCAGCTCCGGTACCTCCGTCATAACCGGAGATCAGCACGACCTGTGCTCCTGCTTTTGCAACACCGGCTGCAACCGTTCCGACACCGGCTTCCGATACCAGTTTTACGGAAATTCTCGCGTCTTTGTTTGCATTCTTCAGATCGTAGATCAGCTCTGCCAGATCCTCGATTGAATAAATATCGTGATGAGGCGGCGGTGAGATCAGGCTCACACCCGGTGTGGAATGTCTGGTCTTTGCGATCCACGGATAAACTTTTCCGCCCGGCAGATGACCGCCTTCACCCGGTTTTGCTCCCTGTGCCATTTTGATCTGGATCTCCTGTGCACTGACCAGATATTTGGAGGTAACTCCAAAACGTCCGGATGCTACCTGTTTGATCGCAGAACAACGGTTCCTGTTCGGATCGGTAACGATCATACGCTCCAGATCTTCGCCTCCTTCACCGCTGTTTGACTTACCATGCAGACGGTTCATGGCGATCGCCAGTGTTTCATGTGCTTCCTGAGAAATGGAACCGTAGGACATCGCTCCGGTCTTAAATCGTTTTACAATGGATTCGACACTCTCTACTTTCTCGATCGGCACACCTTTTTCCGGATAATCAAAATCCATCAGGCTTCGCAGATAACCGGTCTCTTCTTTGTCTACCAGATTCGTGTACTGTTTGAACAGGTTGTAATCGCCTCTCCAGGTCGACTGCTGCAGCAGATGAATGGTCTGCGGATTGTAACGGTGATGTTCTCCGGCACTTCTCATTTTGTGCCGTCCGATGCTGTACAGTGTTTCATCTACATCCAGTCCCAGCGGATCAAATGCTCCGGAATGCAGTTTGTCAGTTTCTTCTGCAATATCTTTCATTGTGATACCACCGACACGGCTGACCGTATTTGTGAAATATTTATCGATCACTTCTTTATCAATGCCGATTGCCTCAAAAATCTGAGATCCCTGATAAGACTGGATTGTGGAAATACCCATTTTGGAAGCAATCTTTACGATTCCGCTAAGGACAGCCTGATTGTAATCTTCCACAGCTGCATAATAATCCTTATCCAGCATCTTGCTGTCGATCAGCTGATGGATCGTATCCAGTGCCAGATATGGGTTGATCGCACTTGCACCATAACCAAGCAGTGTAGCAAAATGATGTACTTCTCTTGGTTCGCCGGATTCCAGAACGATTGCAAGTGAAGTTCTCTTTTTCGTCTTTACAAGGTGCTGATGCACAGCGGATACTGCCAGCAGTGAAGGAATCGGCACACGGTTTTCATCAACGCCTCTGTCTGTCAGGATCAGGATGTTTGCTCCGTCTCTGTGTGCTCTGTCTACTTCGACAAACAGATAGTCAATGGCTTTTTCCAGGCTTGTGTTCTTATAATACGTGATCGGAATTTCCGCTACTTTAAAGCCTTCGACATCCAGATTTTTAATCTTCAGCATGTCGGTATTTGTCAGGATCGGATTGTTGATCTTCAGTACCTGACAGTTCTTTGCCTCTTCCTGAAGCAGATTTCCGTCCTCACCGATGTAAATGGTCGTGGATGTTACCACTTCTTCACGGATTGCATCGATCGGCGGGTTCGTCACCTGTGCAAACAGCTGTTTGAAATAATTAAACAGCGGCACATGACATTCCGATAAAACAGCCAGCGGTGTGTCAATACCCATAGAAGCGATGCCTTCTGCACCGTTCTTTGCCATATTTAAAATAGAAGTACGGTACTCTTCGTAAGTATAGCCAAAGGCTTTCTGGAGTTTTGCACGCTCCTCATCGCTGTACTCTTCCACGCGTTTATTCGGAATTTTCAGATCAGAAAGATTTACCAGGTAACGATCCAGCCACTCACCATACGGCTGCTTTTTTGCATAACTTTCTTTCAGTTCATCGTCATCGATCACTCTTCCTTTTACCGTATCCACCAGAAGCATTTTGCCCGGATGCAGTCTTTCTTTGAGCACGATCTTGGTCGGATCGATATCCAGCACACCAACCTCAGAAGAGAGGATCAGATAACCGTCATCGGTGATATAGTATCTGGAAGGACGCAGACCGTTACGGTCAAGCACGGCTCCTACCACATCTCCGTCGCTGAACAGGATCGATGCCGGTCCGTCCCACGGCTCCATCATCGTTGCATGATACTGATAAAAATCTTTTTTGCTCTGGCTCATGGTCTTGTTGTTTGCCCATGGTTCCGGGATCGTGATCATCACGGCCAGCGGCAGATCCATACCACTCATCACCATAAATTCCAGTGTGTTGTCGAGCATTGCCGAGTCAGAACCGGAAGTATTGACAACCGGCAGAACTTTGTGCAGCTCTCCTTTGAAATGCTCGGAGAACATCGTCTCTTCGCGTGCAAGCATCTTGTCGGCATTTCCACGGATCGTGTTGATCTCACCGTTGTGTACGATAAAGCGGTTCGGATGTGCTCTCTCCCAGCTCGGATTTGTGTTGGTACTGAAACGAGAGTGTACGATCGCGATCGCAGATTCATAATCTGCATCCTGCAGATCACGGAAGAAGGTACGGAGCTGTCCTACCAGGAACATACCTTTGTATACAATCGTTCTGCTTGAAAGAGAAACCACATAGGAATTGTCATTGCTCTGTTCAAACACACGTCTTACCACATAAAGTCTGCGGTCAAAATCAATACCTTTTGCCAGGTGTTTTGGTTTTGCTACAAATCCCTGCATGATACACGGCATACATTCCAGTGCTTTGTGTCCGAGAACTTCCGGAACAACCGGAACTTCCCTCCATCCCAAAAATTCAAGACCTTCTTTTTCCACAATGATCTCAAACATTTTCTTTGCCTGGTTCTTTTTCAGTTCATCCTGAGGGAAGAAAAACATACCGATTCCGTATTCCCTCTCAGAACCTAAAAAGATGCCGAGGGACTCACAGGTTTTGGAGAAGAACTTGTGTGAAATCTGAAGCATGATTCCTACACCATCACCTGTTTTTCCTTCGGCATCTTTGCCAGCTCTATGTTCTAGATTTTCTACTATCTTTAATGCATTTTCGACGGTTCCGTGGGATTTGACACCCTTAATGTTTACGACTGCTCCTATACCGCAGTTATCGTGTTCAAATTCCGGCTGATACAGCCCAGGAGTCTGAACGGCTTCGTTCAATTTTGCTGTACTCATACGTCTTTCCTTTCTTAAGTTGTAATATTCTGTTCAGATAAGCGGACTGACCCGATTGCCATGTCCTGCTGCATCCTGCTAACTTCTGTGTTCGCTAATGCAACTTTTTTTCAAATCTTGTCATTGACTATACACCCATTTTTTTCATTTGTAAAGACGTATTTCTCTTTAAATTATCAGATTA
>ERZ1035006.978-NODE-978-length-20597-cov-5.814137_pt1 | contig 20597 bp, 13 predicted proteins | sample MGYA00520694_ERZ1035006 | MGnify/ENA primary metagenome ERZ1035006 (study PRJEB33766, sample SAMN09781746) | gut metagenome | biome: gut microbiome | host: Homo sapiens | place: Madagascar | study: EMG produced TPA metagenomics assembly of the PRJNA485056 data set... | reverse complement strand
TCAATTTTCTTATATATAATAAGCACTGTTCACACAAAAATACCGGAGCAAAGCTCCGGCTGCCATAATACCCTTTCAGGAAAGAAGGATACAAAACATATGAATACAAAAAAATTTCACCTCTCTGGAGAAATCGCACTTCTGATCGTACTGCTGATCAATTCACTTGCTGTTGACCTGATGTCCAAAAGCGGGTTCGGAATTTCAACGATCTCCTCTGTTCCGCTTATCTTCAGTAAAGCTTTTCCAACACTTTCTTTTGGAACCTGGAACTATATTTTTCAGACTCTGCTTGTTGTCACCCTGATGGTTCTGAAGCGTTCCTTTTGCCCGGGATACCTGTTTTCATTCGTAGTCGGAATTGGTTTTGGCGAAATGCTTGATGTACATAATCTGTGGATTCAAAAGCTGCCTGATACCCTGCCCCTGAATACTCTGTATTTTTTAGCAGGATTTGTTATTATGTGTATCGGCATCTGCCTTGCAAACAACTGCATGCTTCCGATTATTCCTACAGATATTTTTCCACGTGATCTTTCGCAGATCCTGACAAAAAAATACAAAATAGTAAAAACCAGTTTTGATCTCTGCTGTCTGACAACAACAGTTCTCTTATCTCTCACGATACTTCACAGATTTTACGGTATCGGAATCGGAACTGTTTTCTGTGCATTCCTGACAGGAAAGGGAGTCTCCATCATCCAGAAGTTCATCAGCAGACATGTTGAATTTTATCTTGCAACAGCACATGTAAGAAGAAGCTTTACATTGCATCGCTATATTCACAGCGCACGGTAACCCTGTTCTGACTGTCCAGAGTGCAGGTAAACAGACTGAGCGGCCATTCTCCGCTCGTCATATCCTCCACACTCCAGGGCGTCAGTGCTTCTATCACAGCCACCTGATACACAAACCGGTTTCCGACTGCGTCTGTGAAAATCACTTCACTTCCCGTCGAAAGCGTCTTCAGTCGTCCAAAATGGGACTGATAATTATGTGCTGCGATAACCAGATCACCCTTATAGGCACTTCCTGTATACCGGCACGGTGCAAGCCGCAGGGCCGGGTAACTCCATTCACTGATGACCGGAAGCTGCAGATCAAGCGACGGGATCTCCAGCGTTCCAATACATGCCGCACCACCAAGGCTGCTCAGCGAAATTTCCGGCATGTCCATGTCCGGATTCAGTATATAATCCGGCAGATCCTGACTGAGCAGCATATCTTTCTCTGTGTTCTCCGGCTCCTCTGAAGCATTCTTATTTTCTTCCAGGTATTCTGCCAGGATTTCCTCCTGGCTTTGCTGAGCACGCTGACTGTCCCACAGATTATACACCAGAAGCAGGACTGCCGCTGCAAGAAAGGCCAGTCCGGCGCCAGTAATTATTTTCCCAATTCGATTTTTTCTCTTATCTCGCATTCCTTTTCTTCTTTTCGTCTCCGGAATTCCTTAATACTCTGCCGATCATCAGACAGCTCACACCTGCAAGCAGAAGAAGCGGAAGCGGCCACCAGAGCTGTCCTGTCTGCGGAAGCTTCTGCCCCGGTTTTCCGGTATTATTTCCTTCGGTATTATTTCCCCCGTTCTCCGTCTGTTCCGGATTCTTTGCTGTATTGGTCACCATCACAGTACTTCCCTGCTGCCGGATACTTACCGTATAACCGGACGGCACGTCTTTCTCTGATACACTCCAGCTTGCCTGCGAAGAAAGATTTTCCCAGGTATAAGCCCATCCGTTCTCCTTACTCAGGATCTGGCTGTCCACAACCGTTACCTTTTCATTCGCATCCTTCCTGAGCAGTTCGACCGTCACAGAAGTCGGACGTTTTTCTTTCTGATCCTTTTTCCATATCTTCAGGGCACGGAGCTTCGTCTGTGAATCCTCTGATTTTTCCTTATCATCATATTTTAGCTCTGGGGATATATGGTACGGATCTTCCTCTCTGACATCCGGAAGTACGATCAACGAAGCATTCGGAATATAGACCATTGTCTTCCCCTTTTCCTGCACCTCAATTGTCTGTCCGGTTGCAAGATAAAGCCCTCTTGAAAGATTCTCAAAGTATGCGATTTTGTCATTTCCTGATTTCTTCACTATGTCTGCTTTAAGTCCGTCACGACCGATGTAGTCCTCAAGAGCACGTGCTGCACCTTTCCATCCGTCCTGGTCTTTCTGATCCAGAGAAACCTGATAATTCTGAAATTTTCCTGTCAATGTGAAACTGTCTTCATAGTCTGCCACACGATATAGGGAAATCTCCATCCCTTCCGCCGGACAGATAAGCGAGATACTGCCTTTTGTCTCATCCGCTTTCTCCGCCGCCAGAACCGGCACCTTTGTCGCCATCCCGACAAGAGCAGCGACAAAAGCCAGCATAAATATTATATTTTTGACTCGTCTGCGACCGTTTTTCATACTTCGATACTTCATCTTCTTCTCCCACTGCTGGTTCTACTTCTGTTTCGTATGGTTACCTTTTTGTTTTTCTTTCTTCTTTCTGGAACGCCGGGTCGACACATCCACTGCAATAAAACTAATAACAAGCAGTGGAATTGCGATAGCTGTTGCGACAACCACTGTGTTCATCTTTGCGGCATCCGAAGTAATCCTGGAATCATCACCTGCACGATTCGCGATTCTCTGTCCACGCACCAGCAATCTCTGTGTATTGATTCCATATGGTGTACAGGTAAGAAGGGTACACAGATCCTTATCCTCTTCAATCTCAAGCGGCCCATAATCTCCCGGTTCCACAATACGAATCTGGTCAATCTCATATGTAAAAACCTGATCATAAAGATGAAGGAGAAAAACATCTCCCTTCTGCAGCTTATCAAGATCCGTAAAGAGCTTCGCACTCGGAAGTCCTCTGTGACCGGAAAGAACACAATGTGTTCCGGTACCTCCTACCGGTAAACTGGATCCTTCCAGATGACCGATGCCTACCTGCAGGACGGAATCATCCACTGTGTGATAGAGGGCAAGCTTACATTTGATTTCAGGTATGGTGATATAACCCATCATTCCTGTTCCGTCTGCATTCAAAAGACTTTTATACAAAGCATCCTGCTCCTCTGACGGAGTAAAACGCCCTGCATCTGAAACCAACGTCTGATTATATTGTGCTGCCTGCTCCAGAGCCTGCTTCTTCTCCTGTACTCCCATCTTTTCAATACGATCCGAGTACTCCGCAACCGCCTGCGTCTGATGCTTCGAATTCCAGAAATTACTTACTGTCGGGTACAGCAGCAAGGACAGACCTGTAAGAAAGATAATTGCTGTAATAATTGTCGAAATATGCTTTCTCATGTTACAATCCTCTCCTTGCTGCTGCACAGGGAATGAAAACATTCCCTGTGCAGCAAAAATATGTTGCTCTTTGTAATAACCTGATTCTTTTATGAGATGATTATCTCATTCTTTTCTTTGTGATCAGTACCACACTGGATCCAAGTACAAGAATTGCACCCAGGATATAGATCAGGGTTGTTCCGCTTCCACCTGTGGATGGAAGGAGGGAACCAGTCTTGTTCTCGACTTTAACTTCATTTACAGTCTGTGTGTCAACAGTGATATTTCCCTCTTCAGTAATGACTACTGTTATTGGTGCAGACAGTTTGTTATAACCGTCTGGCTGCTGTGTCTCTGTAAGGTAGTATGTATCTGCATCAAGACCTTTGATTGTGAATTTACCGGACTTTGTAGTAGTTATTTCTGTTGTCTTTATAGTTCCTGTTGCTTCATTTTCTTTTGCTACACGGTAGATATCACCTGTTGTATCATCTTCGCTAACCCTTACAAGTTCAATTGGATCTGATCCATTAGCATTCTTACTTAATGTGAAGATTGCATCTGCAAGTGCTGTTTCTGCATTATTTTTCATTGTGTATTTGAATACTGGAAGTTCAAAGGTTTTTGTAGTTGTTGTATCATGGGTTGTTTCACTGTTTTCTCCATACTTCAGCCATGTTTCATTCGTATTGCCATCCCCTGCAATTACTGCCTTCTCATTCAGGGTTGCAGAGTAAGTAACAATAATCTGGTCACCGGCTGCAAGTGTGTTACAGAATTCCTGAGTAAATACAACATGGAATGTGCAAGGATTTGAATCTTCTAATCCGCTATTCTTCACTTCATACTTAGAAGTATCTACTATATCTTCTGTTGTTGCATTGTTTTTCTTTAATTTTACCTTCACAGAACTTATATCAAATGTCAATCCTTCATTCATCTTATCATGCAGTACATAGTTCTGTGCACCTGGCTGTGCTGTGATTGTAGTCTGGAAGTTTACAGTCTGTCCGATGTCAGCTGTGTTGCCGTCACCCCATTCATCAGTTTTCCCTACTTTAGAGTCTTCCTGAACTTTCTTTTCTACTGAAGGAACACCATTCTTTTCCTGGATTATTACTTCATTATTTGTTGTAGTAAGGCCACAAAGCGCACCAACGCTGGATTCCACAAGATAATAACCAAGAGCAAGGTTATCAAATACTACTGTATTATTTGTCGCATTCTTAGTATCTGCCGCTGTGATACTATTCTCAGCCGCATATGCCAGTGCTTTCTGTGCTAATTCTGCTGCTTTATCAGTTGATACGTCAGCCTTCCAAGTCACATAACCATTCTCATTAATATCTACATAGCTACTGCCCTCACCAGTTTTGAAAAAATTCTCCCACTTTGCAGATGCAGGTTTGTAAGAATATAAGTTCTTATCTTTATCATAACTCTCTAATTCTAACAGCTTATATATCTTATATGTCTGTCCTGCTATTGCATTAGTAATCGTAATCTTTCCATTTCCTGCAACGGCTGTTGAATCAGCTTCACTTGCGCTTACCACACTTGCCATTCCCAGTACCATCATAATGGAAAGCATTATTGCGGCGATTTTCTTGATCAGTTTCATTTTCTTCCTCCTTGTTTTCGCGTTACTGCTCCTCCGAATAATTCAATTTTTTCCGGAAGAGTAAAGCACACCCTTTTTTATTACCTGTTATTACAGGTTTGTTTCTTTATGTTAATCAGTACCAGCAGTCCCGCGAAGAGTATTAATATCGTGCCTGCCAGCCTGTAAATAAGGGATCCATAACTGCCTGTAGAAGGCAGTTCTTTCACACGGCTCTGGTTGATAACTGTCACCGTGCCTCCACTGACTGCGCTATTTCCCTCTGATGCTGCATTTGCAGTCGTTTTGTTCTCATACGATGTAAAATATTCCATTTTGTTCACAGTCGCAACTGTGGCGGAATCTTTAATCGGATTTCCGTTATCATCAAGTTCAAAAACATAATATGTCTTTGTCTGATTCTGATTATCTGTCAGATCGAGATTCGTGAATTTTGCTATCTTGGAACCTGTCTCTGCTGCGTTATATGTAATGGTGACCGTCTGAAGCGGTGTTGTGGTTGATGTAGTTTCGTCTGGATTTGTTGAATTTGTCGTGTTTGTTCCGTCTGCATTCTCATACAATCCAAACTTATACGTTCCGCTCACCGGATTCGCATCATGACCACCGGGATCCTTGAACTTCTTCTCCACTGTGATCTCACCTTTGTGGTTGAGAACAGTCAATTCATAGATCGGCTGATACTGTATATTGATCAATGGCTTCTCTGTTTTCGGATCCTTTATCTTCATCCATTCTTTCACGTCATCCGGATAATCTGACGCACCATCAGCTTTTCTCGGAACCATAATATAAATCGGTTTACTGTCTGCCACATATCCGGACGGCGCCGTTTCCTCGGTCACTTTATAGATGGTGTTATAATTCATTGCATGGTTCTTATTTGATCCTTCTCCAAAGAGAATTTCCCCTTTTGGATCTGTCGTTCCTGTCCACGCCTTAGTAGTGTCATCTATAATTTGACCATTTTCCACTGTGCACGGAACCATCTTGAATTCAGCACCCTGCAATGTAGCTGACAGATTGTTCTGATCCTTTTTGACGATCTTCAGTTTAATATTATCTCCGGTTATTACTGTTCCACCTGCGGCATAGGAATAATTTCCTACCTCCACCTTGGTTCCACTGGATGGAGAATATTTCTCCCAATATGCTTCATTTGAGAAGCTTACTGTCTGTCCCGGCGGTGCATTTACTGTTGCGGTGTAGGTGATTGTAACCGGCACATTACGAGGAATCACTATTTTCAGTGTATTATCTACATCAAGCGAAGCTGTATAATCCGTAACAGGATCTTTCGTTTTTGAATTAATTACTTTGATCGTTTTCGTGTCCAGAATCAGCGTGGAACTCAGTTTGTCAATCAATGTCAGTGTCGTACCATCTTTTGTCGAAAGTGCCGCTCCAAATTGATTTGCCTCAATTGTAAAATTTATTTTCTCACTTTTCGGATTTGTTGTCGTAAATGTTTTTGCAATTTTCTTCGGTGTTATTTCTGCCGGGGAAGTCGCTGTGCTGATATCCTGTCCACCTTCTGTCTGGAGTGTAACCTGATTTGTAAATGTCTTTTCTTTTCCTCCAAGCAGCACATCAGGATCTGTCACCCTGCATACAACCTGAACGTCAGCAGAATAATCATCTCTCTTTTTCCCTGCAGTAAAATCACCCAGTTTGATCAAAGCCTGATTGTCCTTGACATAATAGGTTGTTGTCTTAGATCGTCCTCCATTATCCGTTGCAGCTGAAATTGTTTTTTTTGTCCAACCAGATGTCTCCAGGACTGAATCCTCTTTTGAGTTAATTTTATCAAAGTTCTGGCCTCCAACCCACTTGATTCGAATATATGCCAGTTCCATACCATCCGGTATCGTCTCCAACACTCGATAGATTCCTGACAGTTCCCCTGCATAGTTCACCTTAAATGCCCAGGCCGCATACTGCCCTGCACCCGGCAGTTCATTTGTGACAATCGTATTGTTGCCCTTATCTGCACCATCGTCCTTACTGGTTACTGTTGTTCCATCATAGGTAAATGTCTGTCCAAGTTCCTTCAGGATGTCTGCACCTCCACACAGAAGCTTGTCCGCTCTGCCATGGTCTATCCAGGTCTTGCCATCGTCGCTTGTACTGATATGATTTCTATATGTGAAAGCATCACGATATTGTGTCGGCAATGACTGTGGTTCTGTCCTTACGATGAAGTAAAGCTTAGCCGCTCCAAGTTCGATCTGTTCCGTTGCCTTTAATGACAGTTCACTGTAATTATCCGTACCTGTGAAGCCTTTACCGTTAGTCAGTTCCAATGTAAACTTGTCAGTTACATCTGTAAGTCCTCCAGTTTTCTGAAGTTCCTCCAGACTGTTGTACCCGATAATCGTCTTATCACCCGGCAATGTTCCCTTATAAATCCCTGCCAGTGAATCTGAATGCAGATAAGAGTCTGTCAGACCTGAATCCGTTGATATAGCATCCCTGAAATATGTATCCTTCAAGATTGCTGTTCCTGATACCTCGATCACCCAGTAGAGTTTTCCATTTTGCCAGGTTGTCGCGCCTGTTTTTGGTTCCTCATAATACCAGGAATCTTTTTTGACATTCATTTTGAACGAACCGGAGACAGTTATCTCTTTTTTGGAATATATATTGCTGATATCAAATTCCACACCATTTTTCACTACCTTTCCTGACAGTGAAAATTTATTATTTACCTTAGCACTGCTGAAATCATCATTCGCCGGAATTGCATAGTAGGTAAATCTGTAAGCATAGTTCTTATCACTCCAGCCAAGTTCACTCGGTTTCAGTTTAAACGAACTTAAACCGGCAATCTTCACCCATTTTCTCTCTTTTACGTCATATCCGTTCTTATCTGCATTGTACTCACAGGCTTCTACTTTTGCATATCCGATATATGTCATCTTATCATTGGGAGTGAGCTCATCTTTCATTAACACATTTGTCACATTCCACTCACCCAGTGTCTGGTTGACATCTACGGTATATGGGTAGCTTCCGGCAGGGACGGTGAAAGAGGTATCTGCCGAAGAGTCTGGCTTAACAGTTCCAGATGTCAGATCATATCTATCACCTGTTTCCATTTCAATCGTCTGGTCTGTCGCAGTTCCGGTTCCGACTATTTTCTCATCCCATTTATAGTTTCCGACATTTGCTCCATGCCAAACTTGGTCAATAGCATCTCCAGAGTCAGACTTTGCATTCGATGCATATACATAATACCGGTTTTTCACATCTACATTATTTGCCTTCATTGCTGCCAGTGCTTCCGGCTTCACTGTTACTGAATAAGTCACATAGTAAGAATCACCTGGTTTTACGGTTATCGGTTTACCATTTGCCCCTGTAATCTTAAATCGAGTTGGATTACCATTTGAATCATTCCAGGGCGTTACATAGTTATCGTTGCCTTTTGCCCAGCTTACAGTGTAATCTGTCTCAGATGATAATGCAGTATAATCTGAAGCTTCATCTGTTTTTACATATAACTCTACAGAATTGCGATTATAACTGATATATGGAAGAGCTTTGGGATCTGTCCGTATATCCCACGCATCCAGCAAATCTCTGAACTCAAAATTCTTCAATGCGTAATTACTTGTGTCTTTTTTCAAGGTGAAATTAAGTCTGTATTTGATGGTATAAGTTCCATCACTGTTCCGAACAATATTTCCATCTTGACTCTTCGACATATCATAGTCAATTTTCGGTGTAAAGGATGCCTCATGATAAGCTCTCTCATAAATTTTGGAATACACGTTTGCTTTATTTTTTATCTCTTTGCCGTCTAAACCAACATTATCCTTCAACTTGACATAATATGTAAGCGTGCGGCTCTCACCTGCTGCCATATTGCCAATTTTCCAGACCATATTTCCCGGTGCAATAATGTTTGCCGCTCCTGGTGTTGGAACAGGATTTGTTGAATCAGCCGTCGCATTTCCCAGATAGACTGTTCCATGCTCCTTATCTGCTGCAATCGTCTCATATGGATTCTGAGCATTCTGACCGGTTGCAAGAGTTTTTGCTGTCGTATCAATTCCCACATAAGACTCCACACAATCCGAACTGGTCACCATCGTGTCAACCACTGAGACATCCGGGCATCCATCTTCCCCTGCCGTCACAGTAATTGTATATGCAAGGTAATTTCCACTTTCTGTGGATATCGCCTGCTGACTGACGCATGTTTTCTCAATGTTTATCTTTCCATACTTAGCAACGGCATCAGGTCCGAAATTTAACTGATAGGTCTTATCTGCCGTTGACACTGTTGCCTTACCATCCCGATCCAACTCACTCAAATCCACATTGCCTTCTACATAAAAATCCCCGGCAATTGTAATCTCTTCCTTATTCAATAATCCTTGGAGATAGGTGTCAAAAAACTTGACAACGACTTTTCCATCCTCACAGGTAACATTTCCAACATGCTGGTTTCCTTCCATAATTTTGCCTGCTGTTTTTGCATCACGAAGCAAAGTCGGAAGCTGATATGTCAGTGTGCAATTATATGTATCTAGCAAATTCTGAATCTGCACATTCTTATATTTGACCTCCAGTTTGACTGAGGGGTTTCCAGATACCTCCGGAGAATTATTCTCCTGGCTAAATTCCTGCCATGTTCCATCCTCTTTTTTGTAAGAAAGTTTGACATACTCACGTTTCTCTGCTGCGTCTTTCGCACTCAAATCAAATCCGTCTGTCGAGTTCGGCGCCGGTATCGGTGTTGCTGTCGGCTCTGCCGTATCCACGACACTGTTCTCGTCTCCTGAGGTGAAATCAACCTCCTGATCCTCTGCCGCGTCTTCTGCACCTTCGATGTTATCAGCGGCCTGATCTGATGGCTCATCCGGCATGAATTCTATCTCTCCGGCATCGCCTTCATCCTGAACCATATTTCCGTCATCTTCCTGTACAGGATTCTCCTCCCATTCCGCCGCATCCGACTGGATCTCTGGAATATGATCATCTGTCGCATAACATATCTCCGTATGCAAATGTTCCTCTCTGCCACAGATCAGCTGACTGTCCGCGGAATAACATGCTTCTGTATGGCTGTGTTCTTCCTGTCCACATGTCGTCTTTCTCTCCAGCGTAATTGCCGGAAGAATCAGTACATATACTGTACAGAAAACAACTATACATGAAAGACACATCATTACTTTTCTCCAGCGTTTCAGCCGTGCCTTGTCATTTAATATTTTCCTGATATAATCCGTTCCCTTGTTTTGCACAGTTACCACCTTCTCTTTTCTGGTATGTATCTGATGCCTCTCTTTTTCAGTCTTCTCCTTCGATACCTTTCCATTTAAAGCGGACTTTCACGGTCCACTTTTACTGCCTGTTTACTGCATTTATCCTGCCTGCTTCCTGCAGTGGCCAGATCCGAAATATAATTTGTCCTTCAATCTGATCCTCTGAAATATCGCCTATCGATGCTGTTCTCGAGTCGACTGATGTTTCTCTGTTGTCTCCCATAAAGAACCAGTGTGACTCTGCCACCTGATGCGGAAGCTCAATATCGCAGTTTCCAGGCGATGCTTCCTTAAGATATGGTTCATCAAGAATCTGTCCGTCAACTGTCACTGTCCCGTTTGCATCAATATCAACCCATTGTCCGGGACCTGCGATCACACGCTTGATCAGGAGCTTGTTTCCCTGCCAGAACGCAACAATATCTCCTGTCTTCAGTCGGTTATTTTTTACAGAAACTACAATCTGACCCGGTTCCAGAGTCGGTGACATGGAAGAACCATAAATCTGCAAAACCGGCATCCATAAAGTCGCCACAAGAACGGAAACTGCTGCCACAACGATCAGGACGGCAATTGTTCCACGAAAGGTCTGACGATAAGCCGCACGGCGTCTCAACCTTTTTTGTTCTTTTTCAGCTTCTTTTAGCTCCGGAGCATCCAGGGAAGGATTTGTCTTCTTCATCTCACAAATCAACTCAATCAATTCTCTTCTGCTCAGATGCTTCAAATCATTCTTTTTAGTATTATTCTTCTTCATATTCCAACTCCGGGTTCTGCCCAATGAAATCATCCTGTTTATATTTGCATGATTGTTCATTCTTTCCACAGAAGCCTGTTTTATTCGTTGAATTCCATCAATATATTCAATAAAAATCAACTATTACTAACATCATATATTATATAGTTTTCTATATATTGTCAATTAGCAAATGTCACAATTTGTCTGTTTTTGTTGTTTTCATTTGCACTTTCGTCCGATTTTTTGTCATTTTCGTCCTTTTTCCACATCTTCCCACAAAACCCATCAAAAAAGCAGGAGATTGAAAAGACTTTTTAATTTTTTCAATCTCCTGCATTTTTTCATTCTTTATTATTCAACATTCTTCGTTGCAACAATATCCACACCGGTATCTGCAACGTTTCTGAGGATTACATCTCCAATATGTACCGGTGCCGGAACGGTGATTCCCTTCAGTGCCTTTACACACTCAAATATTTTTCCCTTAGGAATGTCTTCCTTTGTTTTTACCGATACCATGTCAATGTTTCCGCCTGATACACGGACAGTAGAAGTTACAATTCTTGTCGGATTTGTCACTTCTTTTCTTGCGTATATGCCGCCTCGTTTACAGGTATTTCCTGTGACACTGACGACTTCTTCTCCATTCATCACAACGGTAAGAGGGCAGCCCATCGGACAGCCGATACATGTCAGTTTTCTTTCTTCCATAGTCTACGCCTCCTCGATCTTTACCGTAATTGTCTGTAGATCCGGATATTTCAGAAGCTGTTCCTTCGTCAGCCTGATTTCTTCCATTTCGCCTGGTGCAACAACCGGACGTTTTTTGTGGATGACTCTTTCGTCATCGAAGTATGCGCTGATATAGCAGTTTGTGTAAACACCGCCGACACGGAAGCGCACGGTCAGATTTTCGTCCATACGATCTACATTAATAGTCCCCGGAACTGTGTATCTGACACCCTCAACCGGATTTATCTGAATCTCTTTCTCACCGGCTTTTCGTTCTTTTCCGGCTTTCACATATTCAGCGGCATTTCTTCCGGCAGTTCCGGCTTCCTCGGATACAAAATCAACCAGATCATGTACATGCAATACATTTCCGCAGGCAAAGACGCCCTCAATACTTGTCTCCAGACTTTCATTTACCTTAGGTCCTGAAGTAACAGGGTTCATGTCCACACCCATGCCTCTGGAGATTTCGTTCTCCGGAATCAGACCTACAGAAAGAAGAAGTGTATCACAGCTGTATTCTTCTTCTGTTCCCGGAATTGGTTTTCCATGACTGTCAACCTGTGCCAGTGTAACACCTTCCAGACGCTCTTTTCCTTTGATATCAACAACTGTATGACTGAGCTTTAACGGGATTCCATAGTCATCCAGACACTGTACAATATTTCGTTTGAGTCCGCCGGAATATGGCATCAGTTCTGCAACTACTTTAACCTTTGCACCTTCAAAGGTCATTCGTCTTGCCATGATCAGTCCGATATCTCCGGAACCAAGGATCACTACTTCTCTTCCTGGCATATATCCTTCAATGTTTACCAGTCGCTGCGCAGTACCTGCAGAGAAAATACCTGCCGGGCGATATCCCGGAATGTTGAGTGCTCCTCTGGAACGCTCGCGGCAGCCCATTGCAAATACTACTGCTTTTGCCTGAATCTCGAAAAGACCTTCTTCTCTGTTCATTGCAGTAACAACTTTCTGTGGACTGATGTCCATAACCATGGTATTTAACTTATATTCTATATCCAGCTCTTTTACCTGTTCAATAAAACGTCCGGCATATTCCGGGCCGGTCAGTTCTTCTTTAAAAGTATGAAGTCCGAATCCGTTATGGATACACTGATTCAGAATGCCGCCGAGTTCTCTGTCTCTTTCCAGGATCAGGATACTGTCTACGCCGTTTTTTTTCGCAGAAATCGCAGCTGCAAGTCCTGCCGGTCCTCCTCCGATGATAACAATATCATAAGCTTTCATGATGCAATGCCTCCCTTTTATAACGAATCCTTGTTATGATCTGTGACAATTCTGGAATCTCCACCGGATTTTGTAATATCAAACATGCTCACATGACGTTCACGCGCCAGGATCTCCATAGTCTTTGGTGAACAAAAGCCTGCCTGACAACGTCCCATACCAGCTCTTGTTCTACGTTTTACTCCATCCAGAGATTTTGCTCCAAGAGGTCTTGTGATCGCATCGATGATTTCTCCTTCTGTGACCATTTCACAACGGCAGATAATATTTCCATACTCCGGTTTCTCTTTGATCAGGGCAATTCTTTCTTCTTTACTGAGGGTATTCGGATCCAGAATCCCTTTTCTTGTTGCAATAAAATCTTCTTTTTCTTCCAGATTCATTTTTTCCTTCAGAATCTGCGCTACCATTTCTCCAATTGCCGGAGCACTGGTAAGTCCGGGTGATTCGATGCCGGCACAGTCAATAAAGCCTTTTGCATCCTCTACTTCTCCGATGATAAATTCATGTCCGTCTTCATGGGCACGAAGTCCGGAGAATGAAGTGATCACCTGACGAAGCGGAATATTTTTTACATTCATTTCTGCTTTTAAAAGAACCTGATCCAGACCTTCTCTTGTGGTATTGGTTCCTTCTTTATCCTCAATATCGATTGCTGTCGGTCCGAGGAGCAGATTTCCATGAACGGTCGGTGTAACCAGGATTCCTTTTCCGTATTTACCCGGAAGTGCGAAAATTGTTCTGCTCACATGATTTCCTGCACTCTTATCCAGCAGACAGTAATCGCCTCTTCTTGGAGTAATATGGATTTTCTTCTCACTCACCATATTGTGGAACTTATCTGCATAGACTCCTGCTGCATTGACCACATATCTCGTCTGGAAAACTCCATTGTTTGTATGAACTTCCCAGCCTTCCTCTATTGGTTTAAGATCCGTAACTTCCGTATCGAATTTAAATTCTACGCCATTTGCGTACGCATTCTCAGCCATTGCGATATTCATATTAAAAGGACAAATGATACCGGCTGTAGGTGCATAAAGTGCAGCGCAGGCCTCGTCGGAAATGTTCGGTTCCATTTCTTTCAATTCCTCACGGTTAAGGATTCTCAGACCCTTAACCCCATTTGCAACGCCTCTGTCGTACAGTACCTGAAGCTGCGGCTTGTCTTCTTCATGCACACATACAACCAGAGATCCATTCTGCTTAAATGGAAAATCCAGATCTCTGGAAAGCTGCTCCATCATCTGATTTCCCCGTACGTTCAGTTTTGCCATCAGTGACCCTTCTGCAGCATCATAACCGGCGTGAACAATCGCACTGTTTGCTTTGGAAGTGCCACAGCATACATCCTCTTCTTTTTCGATCACACATGTTTTTACGTTATATCGTGACAGTTCTCTTGCTGCTGCCGCACCTGAAACTCCCGCTCCGATAATTATTACATCATACATTCTCAGATCACTCCTTAAACTGATTTGTAAAAAGAGCCTGCCAAGTAAACGCATACTCTATGCGCTTATCCTGCCAGGCTCTCTCATCTCATGCCACTACTCTTTTTATAGTTAATAAATTTAATCTTCTTTTGCCCAACCATAGGCATATTTGACGGCTTTGTTCCAGCCTTTGATTTGTTTTGCTCTGTCATCGTCAGAAATCTGCGGCTCAAATGTTTTGTCAATTGCCCAGTTTTTGATAACATCTTCTTTACTTGTCCAGTAACCTACTGCAAGACCTGCAAGATAAGCAGCTCCCATTGCAGTTGTCTCTACACACTGCGGACGGTTGACCGGTGCATTGATGATATCGGACTGGGTCTGCATCAGGAAATCATTTGCACTTGCGCCACCATCAACTTTAAGTGCTGCAAGATCGATTCCTGAGTCTGCCTTCATGGCTTCCAGAACATCATTTACCTGATACGCAATGGATTCCAGGGTTGCACGGATAATATGATATTTGTTGACACCACGTGTAATTCCTACGATAGTTCCTCGCGCATACTGATCCCAGTGCGGTGCACCAAGTCCGGTAAACGCCGGCACTACATAACAACCATGAGTATCCTTTACTTTTTTAGCCATGTATTCGGAATCCGGTGCGGAATCAATAATACGAAGTTCATCTCTCAGCCACTGGATTGCAGCTCCTGCTACAAAGATCGAACCTTCCAGTGCGTAATTTACTTTGCCACCAAGTCCCCATGCGATAGTTGTTACCAGACCGTTCTTTGAGAAGATTGGTTTCTCACCTGTATTCATCAGAAGGAAGCATCCTGTTCCATATGTATTCTTTGCTTCACCTGCATTGAAACAGGTCTGTCCAAACAGTGCGGCCTGCTGGTCACCTGCAGCACCTGCGATCGGAATTTCTCCACCGAGGAAGGACGGATCTGCTTTTCCGTATACACAGCTTGACGGTTTTGGTTCAGGCAGCATGGATCTTGGAATATTCAGCTCTGTAAGGATCTCATCATCCCATTCCAGAGTATTGATATTAAACAGCATAGTACGGGAAGCGTTGGAATAATCGGTTACATGAACGGCACCCTTTGTCAGTTTCCAAATCAGCCATGTCTCAACGGTACCAAATAATAATTCTCCCTTTTCTGCACGTTCTCTTGCACCCGGAACATTGTCAAGGAGCCATTTTACCTTTGTTCCTGAGAAATATGCGTCGATAACAAGACCTGTTTTTTCTCTGAACTTATCGGTAAGTCCTTTTTCTTTCAGGCTGTCACAGTATTCAGAGGTTCTGCGGCACTGCCATACGATTGCATGATAAATTGGTTCTCCTGTATTTTTGTCCCATACGATGGTGGTTTCACGCTGGTTGGTAATACCAATCGCTGCAATATCTTCCGCTGCTGCTCCGATCATATTCATTGCTTCAACCGCTACACCAAGCATACTTGCCCAGATTTCATCTGCGTCATGCTCAACCCAGCCAGGTTTTGGAAAGTGCTGTATGAACTCTCGCTGAGCTACGCTGCACATTTCTCCTTTTTCATTGAACAGGATACACCTGTTACTTGTTGTTCCTGCATCCAGAGCCATTACATACTTAGCCATATCTTTTCCTCCATTAAACATGTGAATATCGTTGCTTTTTATAACATCCAGACCTCATGATTTGTGGATGAAACTGCAATTGCTCCTGCTAAAAGAGCATCCATCACAGATTCCTTATCTGAGATCAGTCCACCTGCAATGATCGGTGTTCTTGACATCTTACAGACATTTTTAATGATCTTTGGCATCACGCCAGGAAGGACTTCGATAAAATCAGGCTTTACTGTATGTTGCTGCTGCCTGATATTTTCATATGCCATTGAATCAAGAAGAAAGTATCGGAGAATTGTAAACATTCCCAATTCCCTGCCTTTTTTGATCAGGGTCGGCTTTGTGGAAATGATTCCATCTGCCTTTGTATTCTTTTGGATGAATTCAACTACAATATCCTTACTGCTGAGTCCACTGATCAGATCCACATGGACCATTGCGACCTTGCCTGCCGCCTTTACCTTATCTACGATCTCTTTAATAGAACAGACATCTCCAAATAAGATAAACACCACCCGAATATCCTCCAGAGAACAACAGATTTCCAGATCATTCATGTTTTTTACTGCCGCAATAATCGGATTATCCTCAACTGCTTCATAAAAAAGACTGCTCACCCTCTCACTCCTTGCAATTTCAAAAATAAAAAAGAGCGCATTCTATAACAGCCTTTCGACTGATATGAATTCGCTCTCCTCTCACAGCTTCACTTTCCAATTACTTATTTAATGTGCTTATCATAACACATTGCACAATTTATTACAAGTATTTTTTAAAATAAATATACTATTTACACAAATCAAGTGTTACTGTTCACTCCGTTCACAGCAACCTGGTCACACCATCTGCACCAACCATACATCGCTTTTTACCATGAAATATCCGATCACTACTTTGATCACTTCTGTTGCCTGCACCAGGAAATATACGCTCACGATTCCAAGTCCTGTATAACGGGCCAGAAGAAAAGCTGCCGGCACTACCACAACCCAGGTAAATACGGAATCAAATAAAAATGTGACCATCGTTTTTCCACCGGAACGCAGAGTAAAATAAGATGCGTGACTGAAAGAACAGAATGGCATAATGATCGCGGATACTGCAATAAAGCTGGTTGCAAGCGCTTTGATCTCTTCGGATGTATTATAGATCTGTGGGAATAATCCGCCGAACATCAACATTACTCCGGCAACTATCGCACAACAGAATACACTGAAAACAATCATCTTATTATCGGCATCTTTGGCCTCTTTTAATTTGCCTGCACCAAGATACTGTCCGACAACAATGCTGATACAGCCACCAAGCTGAATGTAAATGATATTAAACAGATTGGTGATCGTTGTCGCTATGTTCAGACCGGCAATGACTTCCAGCCCACGAACGGAATAACACTGGGTCACGGTTGTCATTCCTGCCGCCCAAAAGACTTCATTGAGCATAAGCGGAAGTCCCTTGATAAGGATTGCTTTAAACTCTGCCTTTGGAATTCCAAATCCACGATATGCACCTTCCAGATACTGGTTTTTCGCTCTGTTCGTATGGGCCCACACGATTACGATCAACGCTTCTATATAACGCGCGATCACAGTTGCCAGTGCCGCACCGATAACCCCCATCTTTGGAATCGGACCAAGTCCAAAGATCAGAAGATAATCCAGGACTGCATTAATTCCAACTGCTGCAAAGCTTGCGATCATAGGTATCAGAGTCTGACCTGTCTCTTTTATGTTCGTCGCATAAGACTGATTAATCGCAAACGGGATCAGACCGATCATCATGATTGCAAGATATTCCAGGCCATACTGCAAAGCAGCTTCTGTTGCCCCGCTTCCTGTTGTATCTGTCAGATATAATGAGATCAGTGTTGAGCCTTTTGTTATAAACAGAAGTATTGTAGCCGCCGTCATAGTCAGTGATGCATATAACTTAAAACGGAAAGAATGCATATGTCCTTTGTGATTTCCTTTGCCAAAATACTGTGCTCCAAAAATACTCGCTGCCGATACTGCGCCAAAGATTGCCAGGTTGTACACAAAGATCAGCTGATTGACGATAGCCACTCCTGACATCGGTTCCGTTCCCAGCTGTCCTACCATAATGTTATCGAGAAAGCTGACCAGATTTGTGATAGCATTCTGCAGGATCATTGGCAGTGCAAGACACAGATATCTCTTATAAAAAGATGCACTGCCAATATATTTTTCTTTGAAATGTGTTAACATAGTTACTTTTCCTTTTACTTCAGTTCCTTTTATTTTTCTTTTTTTCCGTTTTTCTTCTTTCTTATCTTTCGAACGACTTTGCAGATCAGGACTGTCACAAGAACAATCATTACAATTATAATCAGAGTAACAGATACTATGATTGCAGTAAATTTGTTCGGATTTTTTATCAGACTGATTATATTTTTACTGTCATCCACGACTTTACGTCCATGTGTTGTCGCATAATATTCTGAGACATTCGCGATGCCATCTCCGTCTGTATCTTCAAAGGACTGCATATATCTTGCGATCGCATCCCATGCTTTTAATTCTCTGTCACCTTCCATGACTGCCTGATCTTCCAGATTTTCAATTGGATTTCCATCCTTGTCCTTTGGTTCAAGAGACAGCAGTCCATAAGACATTTTCATTACCGATCCAAGCATCTGACCGGTATACAAATCTGTTACGACATGATACAGTTTGTCATCCTGGATCTCTGTTCTCTCTCCGTCCGCTCTTGTCAGATAACAGTCTGTTACCTTATTCAGGATCATTCGATGCGGGTTGTATGTAAAATTCAGTCCGCTGCAATAAAGTCTTGCAGTTGTCATAAAATCAGAAATGGAAGCATCCACCTCTGCTACCAGCTTCAGTTCTTTTCCTGTCAGATAAGCGTTGATCAGTGGATATCCGGCTACTCCATCTTTTCCGATTCCCAGAGAGAATGAATTGAAAACATCTTCTACGGTAATGTCACCCTTCGTATATGTATCACGCACAGTTCCGCTTGGAACGACCGCCACGTCCACAGGATCTCCGTCATAATACGCGGAGTTCTCCACAGCATATACATATGCATCAGACATGATGTCACCAAGATTCAGTTCCTCATGCTTCGTGCCCATTTCTTCCAGACTGTTGAATTCAACATCATTCTCAGCAAGAACTTCTTTTCTTGTATAACCAAAATCTGCCAGATAATTTGTATCTACTTTATCCATTAATGCATCGATCTGTTTCTGAGTTTTCTGATCCGTCTCTACATCTTCCGATACAGGGATCAGCTCGTAAGAGCTCAGATCCCAGCGTCCGTCGGAATTCTGGGTCATCGAAAGGGAACCAAGATTTCTTCCGTATTCCCCGCAGGACACAATATAGGTGTTTCCGTGCTGAATTGCCTCCGGCAGCTCTGAATGTGTATGTCCGCTGATGATCAGGTCGATATCCGGAACCGCCTTTGCAAGGAGCTCGTCTTCGGACTTATTCTCATCATCCCAGGTTCCACTGTGAGAAACGCAGGCGATCATGTCTGCTTCTTCGTTTTTCTTGATTTCTTCTACTGTTTTCTTTACTGCTTCTACAGGATCTTTGAATAATAATTCACAGGTCGGTGCGCATTCCAGGGCATCTTTTCCGAAAACACCGACAACTGCGATCTTCACGTCACCCTTCTGAACCATTACATAATCCTTCACACCATAGGTTTCAAATGCTGACTGTATCTGTTTCTGACCGTCGTTCAGACCAGCCTTTTCCATGCTCTCCCAGTCCACATTGCACACTACGATCTCAGGCAGCGTCTCACCGGAGCTTTTTGCTGCCTTCAGCATATTTGCCAGACCTTTGGAACGATAATCAAATTCATGATTACCAAACGTGGTCACATCGTAACCAAGAGATCCAAGCATCCGAAGCTCTGCTGCCTCTGTATCATATACTGTCTGGACCAGTGTTCCCATTGAAAAGTCACCGCCATCCAGTATGAGCGTGTCCGGATCTTCTTTCTTTTTTTCGTTGATCAGCGTTTTAATTTTTGCAAATCCACCTACTTTTTCCTGCTTTCCGTTTACAATCGTCGAAAAGCTGTCCAGATGGGAATGCGTGTCATGCGTAAACAGGACATCTATCTGTTTTGTGCTGTCTGCCGCCTCCACCGGGACATCCATCACAGGTAAAAGCAGTACTGCGACAGCAAGCATGACTGACAGAATTTTTTTCCATTTTTTCATAAACTACTTCCTTTCATTTCGAACTTTTTCACCTGATTTGAGTATACGTGATTTCCACCATGTTTGTCACGTATAATTGCGTTAGAATAAGACAAAGAAATCCTGTACAGAAACAGTTTTACTGCATCCGTACAGGATTCTTCTAACTTTTTTATTCTCTTTATTTTTATGCATTAAAACAATTCTTAGATCATATCAAGGATTGCCTCTTTGGATTTTACTCCAACAGACTGATTTGCAATCTTTCCGTCCTTTATAACAAGCAGTGTCGGAATACTCATAACCTTAAACTGGCCTGCCAGCTCCGGCTGTTCGTCCACGTTGATCTTTCCTACTTTGATGTCTGCGCGTTCCGCCGCGATCTCTTCAATCACTGGTCCGATCATCTGGCATGGCATGCACCATGT
>ERZ1035006.976-NODE-976-length-20615-cov-5.102432_pt1 | contig 20615 bp, 15 predicted proteins | sample MGYA00520694_ERZ1035006 | MGnify/ENA primary metagenome ERZ1035006 (study PRJEB33766, sample SAMN09781746) | gut metagenome | biome: gut microbiome | host: Homo sapiens | place: Madagascar | study: EMG produced TPA metagenomics assembly of the PRJNA485056 data set... | reverse complement strand
CTATGCGGGAACCGCACCGGGAGTTATGAATTCTGCCCGTACCGCAAGTACCGTGCTGAGCCGAACAAAGGAAGGCATGGAATCCATTCGCACTGCGCTTTCCAGCAGCACCGGGGTTCGCTCCGCGCTGATTGTTGCCATGGCCTTTCTGCTGATAACCGCCCCGTTCCAGTCATGTTCCATGATTACCGGTGGAGTGCTTACAACGGTCACCGCAACCTCCTGGCCTGCAGATGACATTCAAATCACCAAAGCAGATGCCTACTATACCAAGCGGGAGGCACAGTTGCAGCAGAAAATCAATACTGTGGAATCCAGGCATCCCGACTGCGAGGAGTACAATTACAATCTGTCGGAGATTGGTCATGATTCCACCATGCTCATCAGCTATCTGTGCGCAAAATACCAGGATTTCACGTTCAATCAAGTTCGGGCCGAGCTGGATGAGATCTTCAGTACCCAATACCGATATACAGAAGAAATCCGTACCGAAGTCCGCACCACGACCAGGACGGTGGAAGTTGGTGATTACATTGGCCCGGTGGTAACGAGCGCCTATTGCAGCTGCCCAATTTGCTGCGGCATTTGGTCTGGTGGGCCCACGGCATCTGGCGTTTATCCAAAAGCAAATCATACCATAGCAGTGGATGCCAAAAGTCCTCGTCTGCCTATGGGGACGGAAATCATTATGAACGGGACGCTATACAAGGTTGAGGACACCGGAAATTTTGCCCGATACGGTGTGGATTTTGACGTGTACTACGATAGCCATCAAGCTGCGCTGAACCACGGGCATCAGACCTGGGATGCGTATTACGCCGGTGGCAGTGGGGATTCCATTACCATTACAGAGGAAGAAAGCGTTTCGATCTGCTATGTCACACTGGATTCCAGTGATTTTGAAAGCATTCTTCGCAGCCGCCTTACGGACAAGCAGTTGGAAATGTATGACATCTACCAGATTACCAAAGGCAACCGCATTATGTTCGGCTCCCCCGTTGACATGAATTGGCACAGCAACATTCTGTACGGCTACGGTTATCAATGCACCGGGAATACCATAAGGGAAAACGAGCATATAGAAGTTTTGATTCCCAATGGTACCCCGGTACTCTCCGTCATGGATGGGCAGGTGGCGAGGATCACCGGCGGTGTAATTACGCTCAAAAACGAAAAGGGTTACACTGTGGCAATCGGCGGCTGTACCAATATTGCCGTTGCTGTGGGTGCGGAAGTCACAAAGGGACAGGTCATTGCCCAGATTGGCAGCACAGGCAAAATGACGCTTTCTTTCAGCTACCGGAATACCAGCTTCAATCCCTATTTTTATTTGGATGTTGGAAGCATTTTGGATTCCATTGACGCTGAAGCCACCGGCAAGGCAGCACAGCTTATTGCCAAGGCAGAGCAGTATCTCGGAACGCCCTATGTCTGGGGCGGGTACAGTCCCAGCGGCTTTGACTGTTCCGGCTTTGTTTCCTATGCAGTCAACAACTGCGGTGCCGGGTTCCATTTTGGCAGGCAAACCGCCGAGAACTGGCGTCGCCAATGTACCATCATTCCTGCATCTCAGGCCCGTCCCGGTGACCTGATTTTCTTCCAGGGCACCTACAACACAAGCGGCGCTTCCCATGTAGGCATTTATCTGGGCGGCGGAAAAATGATTCACGCCGGAAACCCCGTCAAAATCAGCAGCATCAACACCGCCTATTGGCAGCAGCATTTCTATTGCTATGGCAGAATCCCCGGTATGTAGCCGGGGATTCCTAACGAAAAAAGGAGATTACTATGAGTGTAAGACTAGATAGACTTGGCGAAGACCGTGCCCGTGCCTTGCGGAAGCGTGAGGAATGGGATGCCAAATACAAGGAACTGGATCGGCTGTATAAAGAGCGTGAAAACACCGAAATCCACGACATTGTTCACGCCGCGAATCTAACCCCTGACCAGCTGGCCATGCTGCTCCAGACACTGGGACAGGGACTCCCCAACGGCGCAGTCCCGGAGAACATTACCGGCGCTGCGGCAACCATCACAAAGAATACGGAGGATACCGATGATGAAGACTAAGCTTTTTTCCCTGTTCCTGGCTGTCCTGTTTTGTGTAAGCATGATGGCTATCCCCGCATCCGCACAGTCAAACGAAAACGAAGAACCCCTGCCGCCTCTGACCCCGGATGGCAACATGAATCTTGTCGATGATATGGTCACTTCCAGCGGCAAGCAGTTCATCACCGTAACTACCAGAGACGGTAACTATTTCTATATCATCATTGACCGGGATGACAACGGGAACCAGACGGTACACTTTCTAAACCAGGTTGATGAAGCGGATCTGCTCAGTCTGCTGGACGAAGATGAGCTGAAGGACAATACCGAATCCCAGAAACCCACAGAACCGGCTCCCACCGAGCCGCCCCAGACGCAGCCTACAGAGACTCCGGCAGTCAGTGAAGACAAAGGCAGCAGCAATCTGTCCGCGCTTTTGCCCCTGCTGCTCTTTGCAGCAATGGGTGTAGGCGGCTTTGTTCTGCTCCAAAAGAGTAAAAAGAAGTCTCAGCAGGAAAAGCCTGATCCTGATGCAGACTACCCGGAGGAGGATGATTTCGAGCTTCCGGATGAAATGGAAGAAGAATAAGGAAAGCAAGCGCACAGTGAGGCCCCCTCGCTGTGCGCTTTATGTACATATCACGTAAAGGAGGAACGCCAATGCCACAATTGGTCATTGCGGAAAAACCATCTGTTGCCCAGTCTATCGCCGGTGTGCTTGGTGCCAGCCAGCGCAATGACGGATACCTGGAAGGAAATGGGTATCTTGTCAGCTGGTGTATCGGTCATCTGGTGGAGCTGGCGCAGCCAACCGCCTACGGAAACTACGAAAAATGGAGAAAAGAGGATTTGCCCATTCTCCCCGAGAAGTGGCAATATCAGGTTGCAGCAAGCACAAAAAAGCAGTTTCAAATTCTGCAAAAGCTGATGAACCGCTCTGATGTTGACCGGCTTATCTGCGCAACAGATGCCGGGCGGGAAGGAGAGCTGATTTTCAGGCTTGTATATCATCAGTGCCAGTGTACAAAGCCTTTTGACCGTCTTTGGATTTCCAGCATGGAGGATTCCGCAATTCGGGAGGACTTTCAAAATTTGAAGCCATCCTCGCAGTACGATTCTCTATACCATGCTGCTCTATGCCGGGAGCGAGCCGATTGGATCATCGGCATCAACGCCACCCGGCTCTTTTCCTGCCTGTATGGTCAGCCTCTGAGTATTGGGCGTGTCATGACCCCAACTCTGGGAATGGCGGTTCAGCGGGAGGCTGCAATCGCGGCCTTTTCCCCGGAACAGTTTTACACCGTTCGGCTCAATGCGAACGGAATAAACCTGGACAGTCAGCGATTCTCCACCAGAGAAGATGCCGCCGCGATTCTAAGTGCCTGCAAAAATGCGGAGTATGCCATGATTCATTCTGTTACACGAAAAGAACACGCCGAAAAGCCGCCTGCTCTCTACGATTTGACCACCCTCCAGCGGGATGCCAATCGCCTACTGGGTTTCACCGCACAGCAGGCCCTGGACTATACGCAGTCTCTCTACGAAAAGAAGCTGGTCACCTACCCCAGAACGGACAGCCGCTACCTTACGGAGGATATGGAGCCTACCTTAGCGCAACTGGTTCCACAGGTTGCGGCACTGCTCCATGTGTCCGGTGAAGTCCCATTGCGGCCTGAACAGGTCATGAACAATCATAAAGTTACAGACCACCATGCGATTATTCCAACACTGACACTGACCGCAGATGCCATGGAGGCCCTGCCCAAGGGGGAACGGGAACTCTTAAAGCTGATTGCCGTGCGGCTGCTTTGCTCTGTTGGAGCACCTTACCGCTTTACGGAGGTAACTGTCACAGCAGAATGTGCCGGAGAGGAATTCACTTTCACCGGAAAAGAAAGCATCTGTGAAGGCTGGAAAGGCATTGCAAAACAGTATTTTTCAGAGAAACAGAGCGATACACCTTCCCTCCCAAATATGGAAGCAGACACAGTTCTTCCAGTTTCCAAATACGAAATCAAAGAGGGGAAAACGACACCGCCCAAGCATTTCACCGAAGATCTGCTTTTGCAGGCAATGGAAACAGCCTGTGCAGACGAGTTTCCCTCCGATGCAGAGCGAAAAGGGATTGGAACCCCCGCGACACGGGCCGCAACCATCGAAAAGCTGGTGAAAAAGGGCTATCTGGAACGCAAAGGCTCCGGGAAGGCCAAGCACCTGCTGCCAACGGCAATTGGGCAGGCGTTGATCACCGTTGCCCCGGAACAGATTCAGTCCCCTTCCATGACCGCCGAATGGGAAAACAAGCTTTCTCAGATTGAGCATGAACAGTATACGTCCGAACAGTTCATGCAGGAAATTTCCCAGATGATAACAGATTTAACCAATCACTATGAAATTGTAGAAGGAGCAGATGCACTTATGAAACGCAGCAATGTAATTGGAGCTTGCCCCCACTGCGGAAGCGAAGTCGTTTCCAAGGATATTGGCTGGGCCTGCCGGAATCGGGAATGCCGGTTTGTTCTTTGGAAGAACAGTGCGTACTTTCGGAAAATCGAAAAGCCCATGACCGAGTACATGGCAGCCAAGCTCTTGCGGGAAAAGCGGGTTCGGCTGAAAGACTGCAAAAGCCCCCGAACCGGAAAGGTATTCACAGCGGATGTCCTTATGGATATTGAAGAAGATGGGAAGCCTATTTTCCGAATGGAGTTTCCAAACAGTGGCAGCCGCAAGTAGGTAATGCGCTCAGTTATTGCAATTTTTGCAACAACTCGATTCCACTACAGTTTGCTTTTCTAAAATTTCAAATGAAAAAGGAGTTGGTTTTTATGGATTTTACAAAGGAGGAAGAAATCCTGATGATGCTATACAGTCCCGGCACAAGATTGGGGCTGATAGCAGCACTCAAAGAAATGTCCGCAAAACTGGATCTGAAAAATCCAGAGGATTCCCATCTGTACCGCTTAACTGCGTCGGTTCTTCAAAAATTAGCTTCTTTATCCGATGCAGATTTTGAAAGGATTGACCTATATCGCAATCTATAAGAAATGGAGGATACCATGGAAGACAAGCGAAAGTCTCTTGCCCAGCTTAGTGAATTTATCGCCGCCAACAGCACCCAAAGCTACGAAAACTGGACGCATTTTTTAAGATTTGCAGGACGCTTTTACAAGTATTCCTACGATGAGCAAATCGGAATCTACCTGCAAAGACCGGATGCCACCGCTGTAGCCAGTTATGAAATCTGGAATGAGAAGATGCACCGGTATATCAAGCGTGGGTCTGTGGGCATTGCCGTCCTGGATAACAGCGGTGAAAGCGTCCGTGTGCGCTATCTGTTTGACATTGCGGATACCGGCACTCGTTCCAATTCCAGAACCCCCAACATTTGGGAAATGCGCAGGGAGCACGAAAACGCAATCGTCCAGGATTTGGAGCGGAGCTACGGTATCCCAGATGATGTTGGTGCGCTCGAAAACCATCTGGAGCTTCTGGCAATGCAAATGGCTTCTGTGTATTGGGAAGAAAACAGTGCCCCAATTGCCCATATCCTTGATGGCAGCGGATTAAGCGTGTATGATACAGATGCACTGGGAATCAACTTCCGGAAAGCACTCTCAAACAGCGTTTTATATCTGCTTATTAGCCGCTGTCTTGGAAACCCGGATGACTATCTCGGCCTTGAAGACCTTTCGGACGTAGCAGATTTCAACACGCCGCAAGCAGCCGCCGCACTGGGAACCGCAGTCAATACGATTTCGTCCGAGGTGCTTCGTCAAATTGAAAGAACCGTCAGAAGCTATGACCGCAATCAGGAAAGGAGCAATCAATATGAACAGCCAACTGACTTACATTCGCAACGGGGATTATCTGATTCCGAACATCAAACTGGAACCCACACCCCAGATTCCTCTGAACAAGTACGGGCGGATGCGCCGGAGCTTCCTGAAGGAGCAGAATCCGACACTGTACAGCATCCTGGCAATGCGCCAGCAGCTATTTCCGCACCTTCTGGAGATTCAGCAGACCGCCGAGGAGCGGTTGAATCGGATGATGGCGGAGCTGCTGGAGCAGAACCCGGCACCGGACAAAGCGCAGAACCAGATGGCTTGGGTACAGCACATGAACAGCCTGAAAGCCCAGGTCGAGGAAGTAATCTGCCGGGAGCTGATTTACGGCTAATCATCGAAGACCCCCCTTTTGAGGGAGAACAGGTTTCGTTCTTTGCAAGCGAATACGAACAAATCCAAACTATCGACAAAGCGGAGCGTGTCCAAGCGGCACCCTCCGCTTTTTCCATGCCCCAGGAGTATATTGACCAGTTCCTCCGCTATGGCAGCAACACGCAAAACCACCGGATGCGGGTCGCCATTGAATACGCCAAGCAGCATCCGCAGGACGATCTGATAATTTTCCTGAAAAAGACATACCATGGCGGCTATGGCCTGCAATTTGATGGTCAGAAAGTAAGCGCATGGTATGCCGAGGACGGTATGCGCCTGTCCTATGGCAGCACCGCCCGGTATTCCCCAAATGCCCAGATTGTCTCTTGGCTGGATGTTTCCCACAGAATTGGTAAGCTGCTGGAGCAGGGGCAGTTTGCTACCAATGTGGAGCTGGCAGAGTGCGGAACCTTCGAGAAGCAGCAGCTTGCGGAGCAGCTTTTGTATATGTCCCGTGATATAAGCGAGAAAGCTGTGGAGGCAGGGTATATGAGCATTGTTCGCTCTCTCCGGGGTGGTTTCCCGGAAGAAACGGAAAAGCTCATGAATCTGCTGTCTGACCCGCAATCCTATCAGGCAATCATGAACCAGGTCTATGCCTTCCGGGATGCCTGCGACGCTGACAAGAGCATGATGCGGTTTCAGGTATACAACCCCAACAAGCTGATTCGCCCACTGGAAGAATACGCCCTTCCCCGGCGGGAATACGTCAGTGAGCTGGCAGAGCTGCCAGCGGAGAAGAGCTTCATCACCGAGGATGAAATCAACGAGCATCTATCTGGCCGCAGCTCCCGAATTTACGCTTTTTACCAGGCACCGCACACCGCAAAGGAAAAGCTGGATTTTCTGAAAAATGAATACGGTATCAGCGGTGGTAATAATGCACTCTCCCGCAATTTTATGAGTGATGTCTGGACTGACGGAAAAGGCATTCGCTACAGCAAGCCGAACTGCCCCCGCATAGAGCTTCCGTGGACGAAGGTGGTCACGTATTACGATGCTCTGGCAGAATCCGGGCGGCTCATTCCCCCAAAGGAAGCAAGCCGGCAGAATTATCCCCAAGAAATCACTTCCGATGCATCCGTGGAAGCTCAGCCGGAAACAGCAGAGGCATTGCCCGCAGAAACCGCCGAGCCTACTTCAAAAGAATCTGCGCCCGCTGAATGGGCTTACAACGAGATAAAATCCGCCCACCCGGATGACATTGTGCTGTTTCAGGTCGGTGACTTCTTTGAGATGTACGGTGAGGATGCCAGACAGGCGGCGAAGCTGCTTGAACTGACGCTTGCCACAAGACCCGTTCCGGGTGCCGGTCGTGTGGAAATGTGCGGCATTCCGGCGCACCGTCTGGAGCAGTATACTGAAAAACTACGGGAACAGTTTGATGTGACCATAGCAGCCTTCCCGGAAGCCGGCACAGAACGGCGCATCTTTACCCTGCGCTCTGTTGACCATGAGGCAGAGGCTGCCATTAACGCACAAGAAGCCGAATTTGGAGCAGACGGTACACGGGTGTTCCACGCACCCGATGCCGATTTGCCCCAGCCTACAGTGCAGGATTATCTTGGCCGATACACCCCGGTGGTAATGACGGCGGTTTCGGAGGATACGGCCTATCGCAATGCCTGTGGACACACTGACCGGGAAAACGCCCAAATCGAGTGCAACGCCGCTGTGCGCCGTGCGGTTCTCCAGGCGAAGGACACGGAGCTCCTCAAACCGTTTTTGGATATGCCGGAATTCCGCAGCCGCTTACACAGTGAAGTCTTTGACGGAACCTATACACAGCTCCATGAGCTTCTGCGCCCTTTGTCTCAGGATGATATAGACGATGCCCTGCGCCGTTGGAATGGGGATATTGCCAGCAAGCGGGCAGTTTACAGGTATATGAGCGCACATGGTCGGGAGAGTGATACCGCCGTATGGCTGGAGCAGGAATTCAGTGCTGAGAAAAAGCCTTTTATTGTCCGTCCCGGCAGCCCGGAAAGCTATGAAATGCCCTGGGCAAAAGTACAGCGCCGGATTGCCCAGCTTATCCGAACAGAGAAATTCTATACCGAGGAAGAACAGGATCGCCTGGACGATATTGACCCCATCGCCATCCGGGAACGACTTGCCGAAAGCGGCATTATAGATGGTAAAGTGGTTGACCCGGAAAAGCTAAACAACAATCCCTTTATCCGTATGGTCACGGAGGATGTCCAGCGGATTTCTGACGAAGAATTTGCCAAAGAACACCTGATCCCCGGTGAATCCACCTTTGAGATTGACGGGCGAACCTTCCTGGTTGACCGGGTAAATCTGGATTCACGCTCTGTAAATTTCCAGGATATTACCTTCTCCAATGCTACCGGCTTTCCAATTTTCCGCACGGAATCCATTGCCTTTGTAAGAAAATATGTTGAGGAACAGAAAAATCAGTCGGTTCATCCAGAAACGTCTGCCGAAACAGTAGCTGTCTATCCCGGCGAAAAAAACAATCTTCCCTATGATGTTGTCGTGCAAACACTCCACACAGAGGAAACCACGCCTCCCGTCCAAAACACCCCGGTGTCCATTCCCATTGACGAAAAGTGGCAGAAATTCCCCAGTGTTGCCGATGCGGAACAAGCCTCCTATGAAGAATACAAAGAAAATCTCCGCAGGAATGCCCACAACTTCCATATCACCGATGATGACCTGGGCACCGGTGGCCCCAAAGCAAAGTATCAGGCCAATATGGCTGCCATCCGTCTGCTGAAAAATTTGGAGCAGGAGAGTTTACAGGCCAGCCCGGAACAGCAGGAAATTCTATCCCGCTACGTTGGCTGGGGCGGTCTTGCGGATGCCTTTGATGAAAGCAAGCCCTCCTGGTCGGAGGAATTTTCCGAATTGCGCTCTGCGCTCACCCCAGAGGAATACACTGCCGCCCGTGCGTCCACCCTGAACGCCCACTACACCAGCCCTACGGTCATCCGTGCCATCTATGAAGCAGTCGGAAATATGGGCTTCCGAACCGGCAATATCCTGGAGCCGTCTATGGGCGTTGGCAACTTCTTTGGAATGCTGCCCGGGGAGATGCAAAGCAGCCGCCTGTACGGCGTGGAGCTGGATTCCATCAGCGGGCGGATCGCCAGGCAACTGTACCCCAAAGCCAATATCACCATCGGCGGATTTGAAACCACCGAGCGGAAGGACTTTTTTGACCTTGCCATTGGCAACGTACCCTTTGGGCAGTACAAGATCAACGATCCCGCCTACAACAAGCTGGGTTTTAACATCCACAACTACTTTTTCGCAAAGGCATTGGATCAGGTGCGTCCCGGCGGCGTGGTGGCGTTCGTCACCAGTCGCTATACCCTGGATGCAAAGGATTCTACCGTGCGCCGGTATCTTGCCCAGAGAGCTGATCTGCTGGGTGCCATCCGACTCCCCAACACCGCCTTCAAAGCCAATGCCGGTACAGAGGTAGTGTCGGACATTATCTTCCTGCAAAAGCGGGATCGCCCCATTGAGATTGTTCCAGATTGGGTGCATCTGGGTCAGACGGAGGACGGTTATGCCATCAACAGCTATTTCCTCGACCACCCAGAAATGGTCATGGGCAGAAACAGCTCCGAAAGCACCGCCCACGGCATGGATTACACCGTGGAGCCGCTGGAGGACAGTTCCCTTGCCGACCAGCTCCATGAAGCGGTACAGCATATCCACGGAACCTATCAGGAAGCGGAGCTGCCCGATCTGGGCGAAGGCGATGCGATTCAGGACACCATTCCCGCTGACCCGGACGTGAAAAACTATTCCTACGCCCTTGTGGATGGAGAGGTGTATTTCCGGGAAAACAGCGTTATGGTGCGCCCGGAGTTGAGCAATGCTGCCAAAGAACGGGTCAAAGGCATGATTGGGCTGCGTGACTGTGTTCGAGCGCTCATTGAACTTCAAATGGACTACCTGACTCCAGACTCGGATATTCGTGAAAAGCAGGCAGAGTTGAACGGTTTGTACGATGGCTTTTCTAAAAAATATGGTCTCATTAATTCCAAAGGAAATCGTATGGCCTTTTCAGATGACAGCTCCTACTACCTGCTGTGCAGTCTGGAGGTGCTAGATGAGGACAACAAGTTCCTTCGGAAAGCAGATATGTTTACAAAGCGCACCATCCGTCAGGCCCGCGCTGTCACCTCTGTAGATACCGCATCGGAAGCTCTGGCCGTATCCATTGCAGAGCACGCCTGTGTAGATATGGATTATATGTCCCAACTGTCTGGAAAGTCTGCCGCAGATCTGGCCGCGGAACTCCGTGGTGTTATCTTCCAGGTTCCTGATTTTTCTGAGAATTCCATTCCACACTATGTTACAGCAGATGAATATCTTTCCGGCAATGTACGCAAAAAGCTTGCCCAGGCCAGACAGGCCGCCCAAAAGGATGCGGTGTTTCAGGATAACGTTGCTGCATTGGAAAAGGCGCAGCCGAAGGATTTGGATGCCTCCGAAATCGATGTCCGGCTGGGCGCTACCTGGATTGATAAGAAATATATTCAGGAGTTTATGGAGGAGCTGCTTCAGCCGCCTATTTATCTGCGTCAGTCCATCCAGGTCAACTATTCCTCCTATACTGCGGAATGGAACATCACAGGGAAAAAGAACGTCAGCTTCCGGGACGTAAACGCTAACACCACCTACGGAACTTCCAGAATCAATGCCTACCAAATTCTTCAGGAATCTCTAAACCTGCGTGATGTCAGGGTTTACGATACAGTGATAGATGAGAACAAGAATGAACGTAGGGTGTTGAACCAAAAGGAAACAACCCTGGCACAGCAGAAGCAGCAGGCCATTAAGGACGCATTCCGGGAGTGGATTTGGAAAGATCCGCAGCGGCGGCAAACACTGGTTCAGCTCTACAATGAGCGTTACAATTCTGACCGTCCCAGAGAATACGATGGTTCGCATATCAATTTTGGGGGAATGAGCCCAGAAATCACATTGCGGGAACACCAAAGGAATGCCATCGCCCATATTCTGTATGGTGGGAATACGTTGCTGGCCCATGAGGTTGGCAGTGGAAAAACCTTTGAAATGGTCGCCGCAGCCATGGAAAGCAGGCGTCTGGGGCTTTGCAGCAAGTCCATGATTGTGGTTCCCAACCATTTGATTGAGCAGTGGGCAAGCGAATTTCTGCGGCTATATCCTTCCGCCAACCTTCTGGTTGCCCGGAAGAAGGATTTTGAACCAGCCAATCGAAAAACCTTTTGCTCCAAAATCGCCACCGGTGAATATGATGCGGTCATTATCGGGCACTCCCAATTTGAAAAGATTCCCATGTCCTTGGAACGTCAGCGGGCAGTGATTGAGCAGCAGATTACAGAAATTGAGGAAGGCATTGAGGAGTTGAAGGCCGGCGGAGCTGAGCGTTTCACGGTGAAATCGATGGAACGCACAAGAAAGTCCCTAAACGCTCGCCTGGAAAAGCTGATGGACGGTGGGCGGAAAGACGATGTTGTGTGTTTTGAACAGCTGGGTGTAGATCGCCTGTTCGTAGATGAGGCACATGGGTACAAGAATCTTTTCCTGTATACCAAAATGCAAAATGTCGCCGGAATCTCAACCACAGATGCCCAGAAATCTTCTGACATGTATATGAAGTGTCAGTATCTGGACGAAAAAACCGGAGGCCGAGGTGTCATTTTTGCAACCGGAACCCCCATCAGCAATTCCATGACAGAGCTGTACACCATGATGCGGTATCTGCAAAGCGATACGCTTCGGGAAAAGGGCTGGAGCCATTTTGACTGCTGGGCCGCCCACTTCGGTGAGACCAAAACCGTCATTGAGCTTGCGCCGGAGGGTACCGGCTATCGAGCAAGAACGCGGTTTGCCAAATTTTACAATCTTCCAGAGCTTATCAACATCTGGAAAGAAGCAGCGGATGTGAAAACAGCTGACCAACTGAATCTTCCACGCCCAGAAGCGATTTATCACAACGAGGTTGCCAAACCCACCCAAACACAGAAAGAACTTGTCCAGGAGCTTTCCCAACGTGCTGCCGCAGTGCATAGCAGCAGAGTCGATTCCAAGGATGACAATATGCTCAAAATCACCTCCGATGGTCGAAAGCTGGGATTGGATCAGCGAATCATCAATCCGTATCTCCCAGATGAACCCGGAACAAAGGTCAATCTGTGTGTTGACAATGTGCTGAGAATCTGGCGGGAAGGTGCCGCCGACAAGCTGACCCAGTTAATTTTTTGTGATATTTCGACACCTAAATCCCAGGCTCCTGTCAGAAAAACTTTGCCGGAACAGAGTGACTTCCCTAGCACACAAAGTGCTGATCCGCTTGCCGCGCTCAATTCCTCCGATTCCTCCTTTACGGTCTACGATGACATTCGCGGAAAACTGATTGCGGGCGGCATTCCGGAGGAACAGATTGCGTTTATTCACGAAGCCAACACCGAAGCCCGCAAAAAGGTACTTTTTGCCAAAGTGCGTACTGGGCAGGTGCGTGTTTTGATGGGCAGCACCTTCAAAATGGGTGCCGGTATGAACGTCCAGGATCGACTGATTGCCTTGCACGACTTGGATTGTCCCTGGCGTCCCGGTGATTTGGAGCAGCGCAGTGGACGCATCATTCGTCAGGGAAACCGCAACAAGCAGGTACACATCTATCGGTATGTCACAGAGGGAACCTTTGACTCCTATCTGTGGCAAACAGTGGAGAATAAGCAAAAATTCATCAGCCAAATTATGACCTCAAAATCTCCGGTGCGCTCCTGCGATGACGTGGATGAAACCGCCCTGTCCTTTGCGGAAATCAAAGCATTGTGCGCCGGGAATCCGCAGATTAAGGAGAAGATGGATTTGGATATTGAGGTTTCCCGGCTAAAGGTTCTAAAGGCAGACCATCTAAGTCAGCAATTCCGCATGGAAGATAATCTTCTAAAATACTTCCCGGAACAAATTCAAAAGCTGCAAAGCATCATCGCCGGACTGGAGGCAGACATTCATCTTGCAGAATCCCATCCGCATCCGGAGGACGGGATTTCTCCCATGGTCATTGACGGGAACGCACTTTCGGACAAGGAGTCTGCCGGAATCGCCCTGCTGGATGCCGTCAAAAAGGCAATCGGATTGGAGCCTGTTTCAATCGGCACTTACCGTGGCTTCCAAATAACAGCCACATTGGAAAATTTTGGAAAAGACCGTATTCTGACTTTATCCTCCGCGCTTTCTCACCAAGTGACCCTCGGCAATGATGCCCGAGGCAATCTTATTCGGATTGACAATGCGCTTAGAGAGCTGCCACAGCAGCTGACCACTTCCAAAAACCAGCTTGAAAATCTTCAATCGCAGATGGAATTTACAAAGGCAGAATTGGGCAAGCCATTCCCGCAGGAAGCTGAATTGGCGCAAAAGAGTCAACGGCTTGCAGAATTGAACGCACTGTTGGACATGGACGGCAAACAAACCACGGAGCAAGATGAAAGCAAAGCCGCACCAGATGAGCGGCCTTCTGTTCTGGAGGATTTGCATCGTCGCTCTGCATCCATCCCGCCCCATAAGCACAGCGATTCCAGGAGCCTGGAGGAACGCACATGAGAGAAAAAGACCAGATGCTTCATTTCCGTGTAAGCAAGGCAGAGCTGAACGCAATCCGTGCGAAAATGCAGGAGCTTGGTACTCACAATATGGCAGCCTATCTGCGAAAAATGGCGCTGGACGGATATTGTATTCGGCTTGACCTTGGCGATCTCAAAAAGGTTGTTTCTCTTATGCGCTACGCCAGCAACAATCTGAACCAGTACGCCAAGAAAGCAAACGAAACAGGGAGCATCTACCTGGAAGATATTCAGGATTTGAAAATCCGCTTTGAGCAAATCTGGTCTGAGCTAAAGGAGATTCACATCCGGCTTGCCAGCATTGAATGACAGCGGATTAGATGCCTGCCCTCAGTGCGGCATCCTTGCGTTTTGAAAAACAATGCCCTACAATACAAGGGAAAGGAGTGCAAAGTGTATGTTTGCTCTGATAAAATTACCGTTTAAGCTGCTGTCCCTGCCGTTGATGGCTGTCTTTTCTATTATGGCTTTCCTCGTGAAAATTCTCAGCAATCTTTCCGGGTATGTTCTCAGTCCATTGATTCTTTTCGTTCTCGGCTGTGGCTTTTATTCTGTGGTATGTCAGCAATGGAACCACGTTTTTCTCCTTGGTATTATTGAACTTTGCTGCATCGCCGCACTATTTGGTGCTGTCTTGGTCGAAACTTTTTTGGACTGGTGCTATTCCATTCTGAAAAGTTTTGTTCAGTCCTAAAGGGGTTTTATCATCTGGCCACCTTGCTTTCTTGCAGGGTGGCCTATTTTTACATTGGAGGATAAAAAGAAATGGCCGCCACTCGGCTGATTGCACTGCATATCAACAAAGGAAAAACAATCGCCCAGAGCCTAAAGGATCGGACAGACTATGCACAGAATCCAGAGAAAACCGAAAAGGGGGAGCTGGTCATTGGGTATCAATGTGACCCCATGACAGCCGATGAGGAATTTCTGCTTTCCAAACGTCAGTACCAGCACATCACCGGCAAGCATCCCAAAAACGATGTGATTGCCTACCAAATCCGCCAATCCTTTAAGCCCGAAGAAATCACAGCGGAAGAAGCAAACAAGGTTGGAATGGAGCTTGCCGAACATTTTACCAAAGGAAAGCACGCCTTTCTCGTTGCAACCCATACAGACCGGGCGCACATTCACAATCATATTATTTTCAACTCCACTTCGCTGGACTGTACGCACAAATTCAAGAACTTCTATTTTTCTGGGCTGGCTGTCCAGCGGCTCAGTGATATTATCTGCATGGAGCATGGGCTCTCCATCATTGAGAACGTTCCTTATTCCCAGCGTGCGAAGAAAGCAGTTCGGGAAAATCGTGTTTCCCATCGGGATGTTCTACGGGAATTGATCGATTCAATTTTGAAGGAGCCTCCTAAAAATTTTCCTGACTTTCTTTCTCGGCTTGAAAAAAACGGATATGAAGTAAGGCGTGGGAAATTTATTTCCGTCCGGGGAAAAGGACAGCAGCGTTTCATCCGATTATGTTCTCTCGGGGAAGGCTATACGGAAGAAGATATTCAGGCCGTAATCTCCGGGACCAAACAGCATCATTTCAGGAAGAAAAAACTTGTCATTTTGGAGAATCAAAGGTTCAAGCTTCTGGTTGAAATTGATGAGCGGATTCGTGCCAAGGGGCCCGGGTATCAGCGGTGGGCAACCACATATAATCTAAAGCAGATGGCCAAAACCAGAATTTTCCTCAAAGAACAAGGGATTGGTTCTATGGAGGAGCTTCGGGAAAAAGCAGATACCACTGCCTCTGAGTTTGACCGCATTGCCAAGGATTTGAAAGCCGCCGAACAGCGGCTGGTAGAAATCGCTGCCCTGAAAAAGCATATTGTAAACTACGCCAAAACGAGAGATGCGTATATTGCCTATCGGAAAGCCGGGTATAGCAAAACATTCTTTGAGGCCCACCGTGAAGAAATCACACTTCACAAAGCGGCAAAGGACGCTTTTGAAAAAATGAACGTCTCCAAGCTTCCAAAGGTCAAAGCACTTTCCGAAGAATACGCTTCTACCCTGACGCAGAAAAAGGCCCTGTATGCGCAGTACAGACTTGCCAGAGAGCAGATGCAGGAGTATCAAAAGGCACTTCACAACACAGAGGTGTTCTTTGAGCTTTCCGAAAAAGAAGCTGCCTGCCACCAACGCGAGCATGAAAAGGAGAACTCCGAGGAACCCAATCATAGCTGAACATTGGTATCCAACGAAAAACGAGGGCACAGGAACAGAGTGGCAAACTGTTTCCTGTGCCTTTATTTTTCTATTTGGATTTCTTCAAGCATTCTGCAAGAATGCGCAGCCATCCCGCAGCGCCGGGATGATCTTTGGGGCTTGGGGAATTTTCCCCAACAAGCATTTTTCGTCTGGGTGCTACCCAGACACTGCTTGCCACTAGAAATTCACCTCGTTTTTCCACGCCGCTGGCGTGTCATTTCGTAACTCAGTCTCACCAATTCCTGAATCTGATTTTCCGGTACTGTATCAGCCAGTAAAATGGTGATCCACTGCTCCTTATTCATGTGGTAAGCCCGAAAATATCCGGGCTGGCCTAATAATGAACCGATAATTCTTGGGTCACATTTTACATTCAACGCATCAACGACACCATCACCAGGCAATCCCAGCTTGGAACGCTCTATCTCCATTACCAGGCCATACCACTTTCGACTGTCCTTGTGTCGCAGCACAGCATTCCAGTCTTGCCAGGGATAGTCGGGGTCTGTGTCGTACTCTTCCTTTACCCACTCAAACAACTGCTTTCTTGTCATGTACTATCCTTCCTTTATCGGCACACGATTTCAAATTATATCTGTTAATAGAATATCATATTAAGAATCTCCGAACAACACAATCGTGAAAATTTAATCTTTCTCCGCCAAACATATTTTGTGCCAATGTCAATAGTGAATATTTGTTCGATATACTAATTGAACAGCAAGTGGCTCTATGGTATAGTGTAGTCCAAGGAGCTGATACACATGATTCAAAAATATAGAGTTGGCGACATTGCCTATCTTATCGAAAGTGGCCGCTATATCCGGGAAGGTAAAATCGCCTATATCTGCGGAGACATTATTACCTTCAAATTTATGGACTGCAAAGGTGCCACCAAGGTAAAAGCACATCGGCTATTCACCACGGAAGAAGCCGCTATGGGCTACATTGACAAGAGCAAAACCCTGACCTCCAAGCACCTACGGGCCGTGATGGGATAGCAGAATATCTCCAAAAGTCAAGTCTTGTTTTCCCTCTCTCTGATGGTATAATGAGTTCCAGTGCGCAACACAGGAGGAATGACTTTATGTCTGTAACCACCCAAGCCCATACGCTTCAAGAATATCTCCATCAGGCTATGCCTGTGTTAGTGGAGATTCCCGGATTGCCGGAACTTCTTCATGCAGATGGCGATTACTATGAAGAGCTTGCCGAAAAATATCCCGATGCTGTATTTACTCTGATGGCTATGAACAACCTGTTCCACCATGACCAGGAATTTTCGGAAATCCATCAGGAAGCGTTTTCCTCCATTCTGGATGGAGAGGATATTCCCTCTGTGCAGTTTCGATACAACCGCCGTATGGACGCTTACCTGCAATCGCATTTGTGGGATGATTAATTTATGGAACAAAAGCCAATAAAGCCATACAAGCAGTTAAAACAAAAGCAGAAAGCAAAAATTTCTGACTATATGTATTTGGAAACACAAGCCTTTTGGCAGGCTACTCAAAGGATGCCATCAGCCGATTCGGAGCTGCAAGCTGTGGCACAGAAAGTGTACGACCATATTGTGAGCTTTCGAGTAGCATACGAGGAAGTGTACGCCGCATATCTCAAAAAGCTTCCGCACATTATAGAGCGTCTGCAAGCGGATGGCCTTCCGGGACACATTCGCAGTCATGCAGAAATCAAGGAGTTACAGCGTGTCCGTGCTGCTAAGAAGGCAGGTAAGCCACGGAAGAAGCGGGTCAAAAAAGCTGTGAAAGCGGAACCGCTTGAGCAGGACGATACATTCTTCTATATTGCAGGCTATACCTCTGGCGGTGCGCCCTATGGTGTTACCTGGGAAGAAATGGGGCTGGAGCCTTGGGAAAATATGGAATAAGGAGCTGTTCATGTCTAACAGCTCCTTTTTGATGTACCGAGGTTGATGTAGTACATTACAAGTCTTTCTCTCTGAACGCTGTTCAATCATCTAAATAAGCATGTATTGTCTTTGCCTTCATTCCTGTACAGCACCCAATCTTCAAAAAAGCATACATGCCCACGCAAGCACTGCACACGCAGGGATATACAGGATAAAATGCGTCATGTGCTGCTGTTTGTTGTACCCGAACATATGCGGCCCGACAATGCCTTTCAGTTCCGGATAAAAATGCGGAAAGAAGTTTGAGTGGCACAGCAATACCCAATCGAAGAAAAGAATATCATAAATCTCCAGACAATACAGCATGACAAGAAACCGCACAAAATAATTCCAAAAGCGAAACCCGTTTCTGATGCCGTCCCATACACTGAGAACCGCCGCACCGGCAAACAGCAGTACGGCGACGGATTCGATCCCCCAGCCGATGACATGTGCGCCGCGAAAGCGCTCCTTTTTATCCGGAATCGCAGCCAGATTCTCTTTCGGCGCAGAGCCGAAAAAGCGCTTGTCCTGAATGAATCCCACTGCGCCGTACAGAACCAAAAAGTATGCCAGCATCATCAGAAGTGTTGCAAGAATCGTAATTTTCATGGGCATTGCCACCACGCTCCCCGCTCCTCCCAAACTTTATCTCGTTATCCATAGTTCCATCAATGCTTGCTTCTTGCAAGCTTTCGATATTCGATGGGCAAAATGCCCGAACTTTTCTTGAACAGCTCCGCAAATCGGCTAGAAGTGGTGTAGCCGATCATCTGGGCGATCTGGCCCATGGTGAAGTCGGTGTTGATGAGCAGATGCTCCGCCTGACTCATTCTTCGCCCTTGAATATATTGCGTCACGTTGCATCCGAACTGACGCTTGAAGCAGCTTTTCAGCTTGCTTTCGCTCATGCAGGCGATATTTGCAAGCCGCTCCAACGGAATATCAAACGCATAGTGATCGGCAATATAGCTGGTCACATTCTGTAAGCCTTCTGCGTCCTCAGCCGATAAGGGCTTTTCCTTCTTCTGACTCTGCCGTTTCCAGGCGTCTACCACCAGTGAAATCGCTTCCGCCACCTTGGCATCGAAAAACAGAGAGGCTGCCATCCCGCTGCCGCGATAGTTTTCCACTTCAAAGAGGAGCTTGGACATGGCCGGGAAGTCAGTTGCCTGATCCACGCTCTGAAACGCTGCCGGAAGATCGAAATAAATATCGGGGTACTGCTTTTTCAGAAAGTCCTCATAATAAGCCGGAAGAATTTCAATTCCCACGGAATGAACAGGAATGCGTTTATGAATCAGCGCCCGGTAGCGATAGTTTCCGCCTACGATGGTCTGAATGTCGCCTGCCGAAAGTCTTCGGTACGGACTCAGCTCTTCGCCGGAAATAGAGTCATAGCGCAAAATGCTGATGCACTCCGGGATCTCCACATCCAGCCCGAAGTCCTGGTGGAAAAAGAAATCATGAATTTTGATGTCATACAGGTCTTGCTTTCCGTAGACCCAGTAATAACCGCCGCCTACCTCTGGTTCAATTTTCCAACATTGTCCCGCAGAGCTGAATTTCTCCGGACATGGAATCGGGATAAAATTATTCTGTTCCAGAAGCGGCTGGTAGTATTCTGATAAAATATCGTTTTTCATATTGCTCCTTGCAACGAACAGACTTTTTCTTGCAACGATCAGCCAGAAGCGTCTGCCAAAGATTGAAAGAATTGCCGCGGTATGATAGCCTTAACTTCGGTTAGCGAACTCTAACCGAAGTATAACAAAAGACGGCGTATCCGTCAAGCAGACTGTCATTGCAAAGGAGTTTTCAATCATGCAAACCATTCAGAAAAAAGGTCTCACGGTAAAGGATCTTGTCACCATTGGTATCTTTTCCGCACTCTTTCTCGTATTCGCCCTGGTCGGCGGCATATTCTTCGCCCCCAATCCCGTACTGACCTTCTATATGCCGGTGGGCAGCGCACTGCTGTGCGGTCCTGTCTATCTTCTCATGCTGGCCAAGGTTCAGAAGCGCTGGGCAGCAACGATTCTGGGCGCGATTATGTGCATCATCTGGTTCGTGACCGGTATGCACTGGGCCATGGCACTGGGTTATCTCATTATGGGCATCGCTGCCGACATCGTTGCAGGAGCGGGCCGGTATCAGAGCAAGAAGATCAACTCGCTTTCCTACATTTTGCTTTCCCTCGGCGGTACCGGTTCTTACCTTGTCTTCTTTGCCGACCCCGACGGTTGGGCAAAGACCATGCTGGGCAACGGCACGGAGCAGTCGTATATCGACACCATGCGCTCCACGGGAACGGTGTGGATCATGGTCGTTATGCTGGCAGGAACGGTTCTCGCCGCCGCGCTCAGCGCCTTTATCGGCTGCAAAATGCTGAAAAAGCAATTTGAAAAAGCCGGTATCACCAAATGAAGCTGCATCTTGACCCTCGCACAAAACTGTTTCTGATCCTGCTCTGCGTCCTGAGCGCTGCGTTTGCGCCGAATCTGTATTTTCAGTTTGCGCTGGTGACGCTCATCGGTCTGCTGGCGGCATTCAGCGGAAAATGGCGGTATGCGCTGCGCGGCATGATTGCCTATGCGCTCATCTGCGTATTTACCGTTTGGTGCATGG
>ERZ1035006.974-NODE-974-length-20666-cov-6.023143_pt1 | contig 20666 bp, 18 predicted proteins | sample MGYA00520694_ERZ1035006 | MGnify/ENA primary metagenome ERZ1035006 (study PRJEB33766, sample SAMN09781746) | gut metagenome | biome: gut microbiome | host: Homo sapiens | place: Madagascar | study: EMG produced TPA metagenomics assembly of the PRJNA485056 data set... | reverse complement strand
AGTGGAAAACAAGGTAGATTCCGTTCTGGATACTGCCTTTGGTGTCAATACGGAACCCACTTGGGACGATTTTCTGGAGTTTCTGGCCAGCCGCTGTATCCCCAAGACCCGCTGTGGGCTTGGGTATTATCTGGATGCAGTTGGTGTACCGGAATATGACCCGGTGCAGCTGGTGGAAAAGACGCAGGGACGGATGGCGGAGGATCACAAATGGCTCAAGATCATCTGATATTCCATACCAATGACCGCGTTGTGACCAGCACCTCGCTGGGCAATCAGGAGAAGCAGTTGGAGGTTGATTTTGCAAGAAGTGACATTGAGCCGCTTCTGGATGCCTACCTCGACTACTATCCAAAGCAGTTCCGTTATCTGCTGAAAGAGCGTGTGCTGACCGTGCTGCTGGCACAGAAGAAAAAGTTGTTTTGATTGATACATAGGTGTAGTTCATGTCATCCGGGTTTGTGGATAAACCTCTTGAACCACTGTCACTCTTTTTCAGAATTTCAGCCCCTCCTGCAAAAAGCGGCACAGCAGCTCCGCCCCGGCGAACCACAGCTTGCTCTTGACTTTTTGCGGCAGAGCCGGTATGTTGGTATTGTACGTTTTCCGCATATCTTTTTATATAAATAAGGTAACTCTATGGAACAGTTCAATGCGAATGCCCTGCAGCTCATCGACCGCTTTGGCGCACAGACGGCGTTTGCCAGCCTGCGCTTGTCGGACGGCACCGAAGCCTGTGTGCCGGTGGAACATGCTGCCACGCTCTATGTAAACGAGCAGCCTGCGTTCCGGGTGGTATGCACCCCGGCGCTGCTGCCGCAGCTGGCGCTGGGGCGGCTGCTGACCGAAGGGTGGATTTCCTCTGTGGACGAGGTGGCGCAGATTGCCGTCTGCGCCGAGGGGGCAAAGATCCAGGTCTATCTGCACCACCCGCTGCGCACCCGCAGTGCACCTGCGCAGGAGGTATCCAGCTGCTGCACCGATAACACCGCCCTGGGCAGCCCGGTGGAGCTGCAGCCGCTGCGCCCGGTGCCCCGGCTGACCCTGCCCCCGGCGTGGGTGGATACCCTGACCGCCGCCATGAGCGCCGGGCTGCCGGGCTACCGCGCCACCCGGGCGGTACACAGCTGCTTTGTGCTGCACAACGGCCGCATCCTTATCTCCTGCGAGGATCTGGGCCGGCACAACGCACTGGATAAAGCCGTAGGCTGTGCTCTGCTGGCCGGGGTGCCGCTGGCAGAGTGCGTGCTGTACACCAGCGGCCGGGTGCCGCTGGATATGGTGCGTAAGGCTATCCGCGCCGGGGTGCCGGTGCTCATCAGCAAAAGTATGCCCACCGTGCAATCGGCAGAGCTTGCTGCCGAATACGGCCTGCAGCTAGTCTGCGGGTGTAAATTCCCGAAATTTTATAGCAATTCAACTTTTTAATGCGACGGCAACAGCGTTGAATTGCATATCGCAGAGATGCTGTTTTGATGTTGCACTAATTTCTTGACTTGCGATAAGCAAATATTACAAAAACAATAGTTACAAATCGGAAATGCCTGTCCGTTGCTGTTGACATACGCCGACACCCCATGTTAATATATTATCGAAGAGACCGCTCCGCTGTTGCAGCAGCCAGAGCGGCCTCAATTGTTATCCGGGGATTCCCGGCTGAATAAAAACAGGCAGGTGATAACATGAAGCAGGCAACCAACCCGTTTGCGCCCGTACCGCTGTGGCGCAAACGGCTGCCGGGCTACGCAGCCATGGGCGTTGCGACCATTGCCTTGGCGGTCGGTCTGACCACCTTGCAAAGCGCACGCACCACGGTTGCCGGTACCCTGCTGCCGGTCTCGGAGGCGGATGCAGCCGCCTACGGTATCAGCGCAGTGTACCAGCTCGACGATGGCAGCTACCGCGTGGAAGGATCCCGGAAGGGTTTCCAGAGCGATGTGCAGGCTGCCGTGACCATTGATGCCGAGGGCAATGTTTCTGCAGTGGAGATCCTCTCCCAGGAAGAAACAGAAAGCCTGGGCGGTCAGTGCGTTGACCCGGAGTTTACGGCCCAGTACCAGGGCGCAGCTCCCTTTACGCTGGCTGGCAAAAACTACACCGTTACGGATCCCGCTACCGGTGCCGCCTACGCCGCTGCCGGCGCTGCGGCCGAGGATACCGCTGCTGCAGAGGACTTTGACCCCGCACAGTGGAACCTCTCCGACACCTCTCCCGAGGCAGAGGCTACCCGCAAAATGTACGCAGCAGGGCTTACCTTCTCGGCATTGAAGGGGGAGCCGCTGGACGATGAGCTGCCCCCGCCGCTGGACTCCAGCGCAGAGGCCGTTGCACGGCGCAAGCTGTACGATGCTGCCCTGAGCAAGAGCGCCCTGGATGGCGAGCCGATGGCGACCACCTTTGCCGATCTGTCGGCAGAAAAGCAGGCGCAGGCACGCCTGGAGCAGGCACAGCTGACCACCACCGGCACTGCGTCCGGCACTGTCAGCGCAGACCTGACCGCGGTGGACGCCCTTTCCGGCGCAACCATCACTTCCTCGGCTGTGACCAGCATCGTCAACAACTCGTATTTCTATGTAACCGAGGTGCTCTGCGCAGAGTGACCTCAACGGAGGAATGGAACCTATGGCAAAAACTGATTTCCTGACGGCTGACATGACCCGCCGTCAATTCATGAAAATTTCGGGCAAAAGCCTTGCAGGGCTTACCCTCTCCGCATCCATGCTGTCCCTGTTCGGCTGCTCTCAGCAGCAGGTGGACTCCGGCGCAGTGGCTACCTGGGCACTGCCCCAGGGCCTGCTGGTGGTCAATGCAGACCTGTGCACCGGCTGCCAGCGCTGCGAGATCAACTGTACCCTGACCAACGATGGCGTGTGCTCTTCCTACATCAGCCGCGTTAAGATCCAGCGCCGCCTGAACCTGGATGGCGATGGCAACGGCCTGCTGTCCGGCACCGACAACTGCTTTGTCTACTTCCCGGATACCTGCCGCCAGTGTGAGGATCCTGCCTGCGGCAACGCCTGCCCCCAGAAGGCTATCACCACCGACAGCCGCGGCATCCGCGTAGTGGATACCGACAAGTGCATCGGCTGCGGTGCCTGCCATGATGCCTGCCCCTGGCATATGCCCACTGTCAACCCCGAGACCGGCAAGTCCTCCAAGTGCATCGCCTGCGGTGCCTGCGTGGCAGGCTGCCCGTCCGGTGCACTGTCCATCGTGGACTGGGATGCCGTTACCAGCGCAGCACAGGCTGCATACTTGGATCTGTAAGGAGGAACAACAATGGCTGAAACTTATGGCTGGGCAGGTAAGATCCTGCGCGTTGACCTGACCACCGGTGAGATCACCACCCAGGACGATGCTAAATACCATAAATATATCGGCGGTATGGGCATGGCCTACCGCATCATGTACGAGGAAGCTCCCATGGAGCTGGATCCCTATGACGAAAAGGCTCTGGTCATCTTTGGTGTCGGCCCCCTGACCGGTGCCGGTGTGCCCTGCTCCGGCCGTATGAACGTGACCTTCCGTTCTACCTGGTCCAAGGGCAATTCCATCATCGATGCACACATGGGCGGCCACATCGGCTCCATGCTGAAATACGCTGGTTACGATGGCATCGTTGTCAGCGGCATCTCCGAAAAGCCCGTCTACCTGCGCATCGAGGACGACAAGGTCTCTCTGGAGGACGCAAGCGAGATCTGGGGCAAGGGTACCTTTGCTGCCAACAAGTGGATGGTAGAGCAGAACGGCCGCGAGTTCGAGACCGCTTCCATCGGCCCTGCCGGTGAGAATCTGGTGGACTACTCCACCCTGAACACCAGCTTTGGCAACTCCGGCGGTGCCGGCCTGGGCGCTGCGCTGGGCAACAAGAAACTGAAAGGTCTGGCTGTCCGCGGCACCGGCAGCGTCAAGGTAGCGGACCCCAAAAAGGTGCTGGAGCTGTCCAACTACATGATCGGCAACCTGATCGGCGGCAACAACAACCACAACGTGCCCGCACAGCCCCAGAGCTGGGCAGAGTACAGCGCCACCTCCGGCAAGAACCGCTGGTCCGGCGCACCCGGCCGTATGTGGAAAAAGGCTCCCGGCGGCCCCGTGGATACCGGCGAGCAGCCCTACTACGACCTGAACAAGGTCGCCCTGCGCTGCTTCAAGGGCTACTTCGACTTTGGCGCACCAGCTGCAGAGTACACCGTAAAGAACGGCGGCTGCTCCTCCTGCCCCATCCGCTGCTACACCGAGTACGATGTGGATCCGCTGGCAGATTACGACCTGCCCACCCACAACTCCAACACCTGTATGCCCGTGCTGTACGGCACCCGCGTCTATCCGGACGGCGTGCACGACTTCAAGTACGAGGGCGATGGCACCATGGTCATCAATCTGGCATGGTCCCATGCTGTGGACGATATGGGCTTGTGGGACAACTACGGCAACCTGAACCGCGACCTGCAGTGGATCCTGCGTATGCCCCGTGAGGAGGCTACCAAGTACATCAGCGAGGCTGAGTACGACTCCCTGCCCTGGAAGTGGGAAAAGGCCGGCGACCCCCGCTGGGAGGTGGAGCTGATCCGCCGCATGGCTTACGGCGAGGGCGATCTGTCCGTTATCGCCAAGGGCACCCTGGCCATGATGGAAAAGTTCGGCCTGCCCAAGAGCTGGCTGGACCGCACCGATGGCGCTACCAACTCCAACCTGATGTACAACGGCTTCCCCAACCACCACGGCCCTGCTGAGGCATGGCAGGTGGGTATGCTGTACAACCTCGTCTACAACCGCGACTGCATGATCCACGAGATCGTCTGCGAGACCGGCTCCGGTGCTCCCTATGAGGTGACCAAGAAGGTCATGGAGGACTTCTTCGGCGAGGGCTGCTACGATAAGGCCAAGGCCTACACTCCCATCAACGAGAACAAGGCAAAGCTGGCTGCATACTGCGTCAACGACAAGAACTTCCACGACTCCGCCACCCTGTGCAACTGGATGTGGCCCATGACCCAGTCTCCCTCCAAGGAGCGCGACTACCACGGCGATCTGGATCTGCAGGCAGACTTTATGACCGCCGTTACCGGCGAGACCTACACCCAGGCCGGCCTGCAGGAGGACGGTGCCCGCATTACCCAGATGCTGCGCGTGATGACCGCCATCAGCTTCCAGCAGAACTGCGGCAGCGCAAACCTGCGCCAGGAGCACGATGCCATCTGCGACTGGGTCTTTGATAAGGATCCTGACTTCAAGGCATTTGAGGAAGGCACCACCAAGCTGGACCGCGCCGATATGGAAAAGGCCAAGGATCTGTTCTACGATGCCTTCGGCTGGGATCGCACCACCGGTGTGCCCACCCGTGAGACGCTGGAGAAGTACGACCTGGCTGACATGGCCGATGACCTGGAAAAGCGCGGCATCTACGCGCAGAGCACTGCCGCTGCAGAATAAAATCCCATAGAAAGAGGAACGATCGTCATGTTGTTTGGCAGACGCAAACCCGGCTACACCACCACGGTGGACAGCACTGTTGACCCGGAGCAGGCCGTTTTGGAGCTGCAAAAGGCAGAGTTAGCCGCAAAGAAAAAGCCCAAAGCAGAGGTATTTGACCTGGATGCCGCCAGCGAGACTGCCCGCCGCCTGAAAGAGACCGGCAGCACCTTTGACGGCAGCGCCGCCAAGGCGGGCGAGGATGTGATGGCGGTGGTGGAGCAGGAGACCGCTGCGCTTGCTGCAAAGCAGGCCGCTGCCCCCGGGACTGCCGCCCCCGAAGCCCCTGCTGCAAAGCCGGAGCTGCTGGATTTTCTGGCCAGCGAGCCGGAGGCCGAAAATGACCCCTTTGCGGATCAGCCCACCAAAACAGCGCCGGAGCTGCCGGAGCTTACCCCGGCACAGGAACTGGCCGGTTACATCCGCTCCCGCTCTGCGGCTGCGATGCTGACCCCCCATGCCCTGCTGCTGACCGAGGTGGAAAACGCCGACGAGCTGCTGGCACAGATGCCTGCAGACCCCCAGTGCACCGATATCGTCATCCGCCGTGGCGCAAAGGACACCTACTACTACTCCAACGCCAACATGAGCGATAACTACGCCATGATCGCGCAGCTCATCGAGGACAAGGATCTGTGTGTGATGTTTGCAGAGATGGTGCGGTTCAACGCCCGCATCTATCCCAGCGCCACCCCGCTGCGCTACTTCCAGCGCTCTCCCTACGGCCTTGCGCCGGAGGTCATCGAGCAGACCTGGAAGGCCATGCAGGAAGATCCGGCGTATGCCGATATCGAGGAGCTGACCAACAACCAGAATGAGCGGTTCCTCTTTTCCACCAGGCACCTCACCCGCCGCTATGCCAAAGCCATCAGCGATGTGGATGAGTTCTGCGACTGAGTACACCTATTACAACTGAATCAAGGGTACAAGAGCTTCTTTGAGCAAAGGTGTCTAAACCGCATCGGCACTGACACCGCGCCGCAATGCCGCAGGCTGCAAAAGCCGACATTCAAGGGTGGTGGGGGAAACCCCGCCGCCTTCCCGCAGAAGAAACGCTGCAATTTGAAAAAAAGAACTCCTCCCATCCACACAGGCACTCTCCGGCCATGTGCTGCCGCTGCAACGGCGGCGCAGCCGGGGAGAGCCACCGGCGTGGCAGGCTGCAACCTGCTGCCGCCGGGTCTGTGCGGAGCATTCTGCGGAGGCGTTTTGATTTTCGGTCAAGACGTCTCCGCTTTCTTTTTCACCTGCCTTTTTTGAAAAAAGAATACCCCCGCTCCCCCGCCTGAGCCATAGCAGACCGGGGAGAGCGGGTCTATGGAGGAAGTTTAGATGAAACAGCCTTTCTGCTCCCCTGCCCAGGCGCTGCGCAGCGTACTGGATGCAGCAGCACTTCTGCCCGTTCCCTCCCCGGAACATATCCCGCTGGAAAACGCCTGTGGGCGTATTGCCGCCAGCGCCCTCTGTGCCCGGATGGATCAGCCGCCTTTTGACCGCAGCCCGCTGGACGGTTACGCCCTCCACAGCGCGGATACCACCGGCGCAAGCCAGGAGACCCCGGTGACCCTGCCGGTGGTGATGAAACTTTACGCGGGCGATGCCCCGGCCGCTGCCCTGCCCGCAGGCTGCGCCGCCCGCATTATGACCGGTGCCCCCCTGCCGCAGGGTGCCGACTGCGTCCTGATGCAGGAGCTGACCGACAACGGCGAGGACGCTGTGCAACTCTATGCCGCCCTGCAGCCGCAGCAGAACGTAGTATTCCGGGGCGAGGATGTGGCCGCAGGAACGGTCATCGCCCCCGCAGGCACCGTGCTTACCCCGGCGCACCTGGGTGTGCTGGCCGGGCAGGGCTATGCCGAGGTGCCGGTCTGCCGCCCGCTGACCGTGGGCATCCTTTCTACCGGCAGCGAGCTGCTTGCCCCGGGTGCGCCCTGGGTACCCGGCAGGATCTACGATGCCAACGGCATCCAGAATGCCGCCCGGCTGGGGCAGCTGGGCTTTACGGTACGGCGGCGGCACTGCTCTGATGACCCGGAGACCATCGCCAGCCAGCTCCGGGAACTGCTGACCCTGTGCGATGCCGTGATCACCAGCGGCGGCGTATCGGTGGGGCAGAAGGACTATCTGCCCGCTGTGCTGGAACAGCTGGGCGCGGCGCTGCTGGTGGAGGGCGTTGCCCAGAAGCCCGGCAGCCCCATGCTGGCGGCAACGCTCGGCGGCAAGCTGGTGTTCTGCCTGTCCGGTAATCCCTTCGCCGCTGCTGCCACGCTGGAACAATATGCCATCCCCGCGCTGCTGCGCGCCGCCGGACGCCGGGAGGAGGACTGCATCCCCGCCCGCACCGTCCGCACCCTGACCAGCGGTTTTTCCAAGGCCAGTAAGGTGACCCGCTACCTGCGGGCAAAAGCCAGCGGCAGCCAGGTCGCCATCCCCGGCGAAGGCAATGCCGAGGCGCACGCCTCCGGCAGCCTGTCCGCCATGATGGGCTGCAACTGCCTGGTAGAGCTGCCTGCCGGCAGCGGCCCGGTGCAGCCCGGTGAAAAAGTGGAGGTGCTTTGCTTTGTACAGTGAACAGAAACAGGCGCTGGCCGAGACCCTGGCGCTCAGACGCCCGGCCGTTCTGGCGGTAAGCGGGATCCATAACAGCGGTAAGACCACCCTGCTGGAAAAACTGCTGCCCGTGCTGCGCAGCCGGGGGCTGAAAGTGGGGGTCATCAAGCACGATGGCCACGATTTTACCCCGGATGTGCCCGGCACCGACAGCTACCGCCTGCGGGAAGCCGGTGCCGAAGGGGTTGCGGTATACTCCGGCACCCGCTATCTGCTGACCGAGGAATTTCGCCTGACCGAGCAGGACCTGCTTGCTTTGTTTGAGCGCCACGGCTACGACCTGGTGCTGCTGGAAGGGTTCAAAGCCAGCGGCTGGCCCAAGATCGAGGTGGTGCGCAGCGCCATCTCCGCTGCGCCCGTTTCCTTTCAGCCGCTGGCTGTGGTGGGCGACATCCCCGGCGCTGATTTTGACCTGAACGATATTCCGGCGCTGGCAGACTGGATCGAAGCCCAGATGCCCGCGCTGTAAGGAGAAGATGCCATCATGAAACTGATCCGTACTGTTGATGCCGCAGGGCAGGTGCTCTGCCACGATATCACCCAGATCATCCCGGGCGAATACAAGGATGCCCGGTTCCGCAAGGGCCACATCATCCAGCCGGAGGATATCCCCGTGCTGCTCTCCATCGGCAAGGAGAACCTCTACGTCTGGGAAAAGCGCCCCGGCATCCTCCACGAGGACGAGGCCGCTGCCCTGCTGTACAAGGCTGCTGCCGGTAAAAATATCCACGGCACAGCGCCCAAGGAGGGCAAGATCGAGCTGATCGCGGACTGCGATGGTCTTTTGAAGATCAATCGCAAAGCTCTGCTGGCGGTAAACAGCACTCCGCAGATGATGATCGCCACCATCCACGGCGACCTGCCCGTGAAAAAGGGCCAGAAACTGGCCGGTACCCGCATCATCCCGCTGGTCATCGAGCAGGAAAAGATGGATGCCATGCAGGCTGCCGCCGGGGCAGAGCCTATCCTGAACGTGCTGCCCATGCATCCCAAAAAGGTAGGCATCATCACCACCGGCAGCGAGGTGTTCAAGGGCCGCATCGAGGATAAGTTCACCCCCATCCTGCAGAGCAAACTGGCCGTCTACGGCTGCGAGATGCTTTTCCATAAGGTCTGCGATGACGACCCCGCAGGCATCACTGCCGCCATCCTGGAAGCAAAAGCGGCCGGCTGTGAGCTGCTCTTTACCACCGGCGGCATGAGCGTAGACCCGGACGACCGCACCCCCCTGGCCATCCGGAACACCGGGGCTGCTATCGTCAGCTACGGCGCACCGGTACTGCCCGGGGCCATGTTCCTGGTCAGCTATCTGGACGGTGTGCCGGTGTGCGGCCTGCCCGGCTGCGTGATGTACGCCAAGCGCACCATTTTTGACCTGCTGTTGCCCCGCCTGCTGGCAGACGACCCAATCACCGCCGAGGATATTGCCCGGCTGGGCGAGGGCGGCCTGTGCCTGAACTGTGCCGTATGCCACTGGCCTAACTGCGGCTTTGGCCACTGCTGAGCGCAGCATTCCACCAAAGCGCGGAAACACGTTGAAAACTTCGGGAGAGAACAACCATTCATGAATGAACATAATCTGACACATTTTGATGCTGCCGGCAACGCCGTGATGGTGGATGTGAGCGGAAAACCCGTTACTACCCGGGAAGCCACCGCCCACGGCCTCATCACCATGAACGCCGAGGCCTTTGCCGCTGTACAGAACGGCACCGTGAAAAAGGGCGATGTGCTGGGCGTAGCCCGCATCGCAGGCATCATGGCCACCAAGCGCACCAGCGAGCTGATCCCCCTGTGCCATCCCCTGCCCCTGACCAAGGTGGGCATCGAGTTCCGGCTGCTGCCCCAGCGGCAGGCTGTGGAAGCCCTGTGCACCGTAAAGACCAGCGGCGTTACCGGCGTGGAGATGGAGGCACTGACCGGTGTTTCCACCGCGCTGCTGACCATCTACGATATGTGCAAGGCGGTGGACAAGGGCATGGAGCTGGGCGAGATCCATCTGGTGGAAAAGACCGGCGGCAAAAGCGGCCACTATATCCGGGCGGAGGGCGGCTATGTTTGATCGTTACCAGCGCGATATCCACTACCTGCGCCTGTCGGTAACGGACCTGTGCAACCTGCGCTGCCGCTACTGTATGCCGGACGGTGTGGAAAAGCTCGAGCGGGAAGCCGTGCTGCGCCACGAGGAATTACTGCGTCTGGCGGCGCTGTTTGCCCAGTGCGGCATCGATACCGTGCGGGTGACCGGCGGCGAACCGCTGGTGCGCAAAAACGTGGCAGAACTGGTGGCCGGGCTGAAAGCCACCCCCGGCATCCGCCGTGTCACCATGACCACCAACGCCGTACTGCTGGCGGACCAGCTGCCCGCCCTGCTGGATGCCGGGCTGGACAGCGTGAATATCAGCCTGGATACCCTGCGCCCCGCCGTTTTTCGCCAGATCACTGCCCGGGACGATTTTGCCGCCGTGCAGGCAGGGCTGCAGGCTGCGCTTGCAAGCGGTCTGCCGGTCAAACTGAACTGCGTGCCGCAGGCAGGCATCAATGAGGCCGAGCTGGAGCAGATCGCTGCACTGGCGCAGGATAACGCTTTGCAGGTGCGGTTCATCGAGATGATGCCCATCGGCTACGGTGCCGCCATGCCCTGTATCTCCGGCCCGGCGCTGCGGGAGCGGTTTGCCCGGCGCTGGCCGGAGCTTGCCCCCCTGCCTGCCGGGCAGGCCCTGGGCGATGGCCCGGCGGTGTACTACACCGTGCCGGGCTGGCAGGGCAGCATCGGCTTTATTGCCGCCGTGCACGGCAAGTTTTGTGCATCCTGCAACCGGGTGCGGCTGACCAGCCAGGGCTTTTTGCGCCCCTGCCTTGCCAGCGAGGCCGGGTGCGACCTGCGGGCGCTGCTGCGCAGCGGCGCAACGGACGCCCAGCTGCTGGCCGCCATCCGGGAGAGCATCTGGGCCAAACCCCGGGAACATCATTTTGAAGACAGTTCCATGCCTGCTACCCGCGGCATGTACCGTATCGGAGGATAAATTTTATGGGTAAACTTCTGGCAATCTGCACCAGCCCCAAGCGCGGCACCGTAAAAACCGAGGTGCCCAGCGCAGTGCTGACCCCGGAGTGGGGCATCGTAGGGGATGCACACGGCGGCAGCTGGCACCGTCAGGTCAGCATGCTCAGTGCCGAAAAGATCGAGGCCTTCCGCAAAAAGATCTGGGTGGACTACGGCGCTTTTGGTGAGAATCTTGTCATCGAAGGCTTCGATTTCCGCAGCCTGCCGGTCACCAGCCGGTTCGCCATCGGGGATGTGGTGCTGGAAATGACCCAGATCGGCAAAGAGTGCCATAACGACTGCGTCATCAAACAGCAGACCGGCGAGTGCATCATGCCCCGCGAGGGCGTGTTTGCCCGGGTCATCACCGGCGGCGAGATCCATGTGGGGGACGCAGTGGCCATGCTGCCCGCCCCGGCAGACCCGGCACTGCGGGCTGCGGTCATCACCCTGTCCGATAAGGGCAGCCGCGGCGAGCGGGAGGATAAAAGCGGCCCGCTGATCGTTGAGATGCTGACCGCCGCAGGCTACGTGGTGGAGGAGACCATGATCCTGCCCGATGAGGCCAAAGCGCTAAAAGCCCAGCTCATCCGCATGGCAGACGGCCGCCAGGTCAACCTGGTGCTGACCACCGGCGGCACCGGCTTCTCCCCCCGGGACATCACCCCGGAGGCCACCTGCGCCGTGGCCGACCGCAACGCCCCCGGCATCGCCGAAGCCATGCGCTACCACAGCCTGAGCATCACCCCGCGCGGGATGCTCAGCCGTGGGGTCAGCGTGCTGCGCGGCAAGACCCTTATCGTCAACCTGCCGGGCAGCCCCAAGGCCGTGCAGGAAAACCTGGAGTACATCCTGCCCAGCCTGGAGCATGGCGTACGCATCGCGGCCGGGCTGGACGGCGAGTGCGCCCGCAAGTAAGGTTTCCCGCCCTTGGTTTTTACAGGGCGTAGAAATAGATCAAGTTGTTCCATATAGTAAGGAGAAAAAGTTATGAATAACCATCGCATTTCCCGCCGGAGTTTCCTGGCTGCTGCCGGTTTGGCCGGTGCAGCTGCCGCCCTCACCGCCTGCGGCGGCGCTGCCTCCAGTACAGCAGCTTCTTCCGCGGCTTCCTCTGCAGCAGCTTCCTCCGAAGCTGCCCAGAACGTGGAGCTGATCGTGTTTGCTGCAGCCTCCCTTACCGAGACCCTGAACGCCATCGGTGAGACCTACACGGCCGAGCACCCGGGCGTGACCTTCCGGTTCAACTTCGATTCCTCCGGCACCTTAAAGACCCAGATCCAGGAGGGCGCGGATTGCGATCTGTTCATTTCTGCCGGTCAGAAGCAGATGAACCAGCTGGACATCACCGCCTCTGCCGATGTGAACAAGGACGGCCTGGACTTTGTGGATGCCGACAGCCGTGTAGACCTGCTGGAGAACAAGGTGGTGCTCTGCGTGCCGGAAGGCAGCGATAAGGGCATCGACAGCTTTGACGCCCTGGCGGAGCACCTGAAAGCAAAGGACATCCTGTTCTGCATGGGCAACAGCGATGTGCCTGTGGGCCAGTATACCCAGAAGATCCTGGCCTACTACCAGCTGGACGAAGCCGCACTGGCCGCTGCGGGTGTTATCACCTACGGCTCCAACGTCAAGGAAGTTACCACCCAGATCACCGAGGGCAGCGTGGATGCCGGGGTTGTGTACTGCACCGATGCCTACAGCGCAGGCCTGACCCCGGTGGACGAAGCCACCAAGGAGATGTGCGGTCAGGTCATCTACCCTGCCGCCGTGCTGAAAGCGGCCCCCAACGCCGAGGCCGCCAAGGAGTTTTTGGCCTACCTGCAGACCGATAAGGCCATGACCGTGTTTGAGGGCGTGGGCTTTAGCGCCGTATAAAAGGAGCATGCATGGACTGGTATCCTTTATGGAACAGCCTGCGCATCGCCCTTATCAGCTGCGCGGCGGTGTTCTTTCTCGGCATTTTTGCCGCCTACTATATCGCCCGGCTGCCCCGGGCCATCAAGGGCGTGCTGGACGTTCTGCTCACGCTGCCCATGGTGCTGCCGCCCACGGTAGTAGGCTACTTTCTGTTGCTGCTCTTCGGGGCAAAGCGGCCACTGGGCATCTTTTTTATGGAGCATTTTGGCGTAAAGCTGGTCATGAACTGGTACAGCGCCATCTTTGCCTCCATCGTGGTGGCTTTTCCCCTGATGTACCGCACCGCCCGCGGCGCTTTTGAGAGCTTTGATGAAACGCTGGCCTGGTCGGCACAGACGCTGGGGCAATCCAATACTTGGATCTTCTGGCGGGTGCGGATGCCCGCCTGCCGGCAGGGCATTCTGGCAGGCACCGTGCTGGCCTTTGCCCGTGCACTAGGCGAATACGGTGCAACCAGTATGATCGCAGGCTACACCCCCGGCAAGACCGCCACCATTGCCACAACAGTCTACCAGCTGTGGCGCACCAACGATGAGCTGGGCGCCATGCAGTGGGTGCTGGTGGATATCGCCATCTCGGCGGTGGTGCTGCTGGCGGTGAACCTGCTGGAGAAAAAGCAGAAAGCGGGTGGCCGGAGATGAGCCTGGAAGTAAATATTGAAAAAAAGCTGGATGGCTTTACCCTCCGGGTCGCTTTTACCGCCGGCAACACCTCCACGGCCCTGCTGGGTGCCTCCGGCTGCGGCAAAAGCATGACCCTGCGGTGCATCGCCGGCATCGTAAAGCCGGACCGGGGCCGCATCGTGCTGGACGGGCGGGTATTGTTTGACAGTGCGCAGCACATCGACCTGCCGCCCCAGCAGCGGGGCGTGGGGCTATTGTTCCAGAACTATGCCCTGTTCCCCAACATGACCGTGGAGCAGAACCTGCTCTGCGGCCTGAAAGCGGAAAAAGACCCCGCTGCCCGCCGTGCTGCCTGCGCCGATATGCTGCGAGCCATGCGGCTGGAGCCGCTGGCAAAGCGCTTTCCTGCCCAGCTTTCCGGCGGGCAGCAGCAGCGTGCCGCGCTGGCCCGCATCCTGGTGGGCAAGCCCCGCCTCCTGATGCTGGACGAACCGTTCAGCGCGCTGGACAGTTACCTGCGGGAGGAAGTGGAGGGCGAAGTGGGCAGCCTGCTGGCAAACTTTGCAGGCCCCACCCTGCTGGTGACCCACAATCGGGACGAAGCGTACCGCCTGTGCCGGGAGATGATCGTCCTGAACAACGGGCAGGTGCTGCGCGCCGGTACCACCAGGGCGGTCTTTGCCGACCCGCAGAGCGTTGCCGCTGCCCGGCTGACCGGCTGCAAAAATATCCTGCCCTGCACCCGCCTGGACGACCACACCGTCCGGCTGGATGGCTGGGGCGTCCCGCTGCGGCTGGCACTGCCGGTACCGGCAGACTGCACCGCTGTGGGCATCCGCGCCCACGACCTTGCACCCTGCGCCCCGGATGCGCCCAACGCCATCCCGGTACGGGCCGCTTCCACCAGTGAGAACCCCTTTGACTGGAACCTTATCTGCACCCCGCCGGAGGGCACGGCGCAGCTGTGGTGGAAGGTAAGCAAAACACGCCTTACCTCGGCAGCGCCTGCGGCACCGCAGCATCTGTGCGCTGCACCGGAGAGCATCATGCCGCTGGAGGGCTAAAGAGCGAAAAGATTTTTTACAGCACAATGCCGGAGCGTCCACGGGCGCTCCGGCATTGTTATTTTTATCTGAACATGAACTTATATCAGAACACCGCCGGGACGATCTGCTGTGCATCCACATCCACAACGCCGTAGGTGTTCAGCCGGAGTTTCGGGATGACCGGCAGGCTGACAAATGCAAGGGTCATAAAGGCATCGATCTCCTCCGAGATCCCCTGCGCTTTGAGCGCGGCCTTGAGCGCCTGCAGCTTTTCTTCCACAGCTTCGGCGCTTTCCAGGCTCATAAGGCCAGCCACCGGCAGCGGCAGCTCCCCTACCACCTGCCCATGCACAACAAAGGCAAGGCCGCCCTGGTTCTTGCGCACCGTGTTGCCTGCCAGCACCATGTCGGCATCGTTGGTGCCTGCCACGATCAGGTTGTGGGAGTCGTGCGCAATGCTGGAGGCCACTGCGCCGCACCGCAGGCCGTAGTTGCCCAAAAAGCCCAGCCCCACATGCCCGGAGTTCCGATGGCGCTCAAAGACCGCCAGTTTAACGATCTGCTGCGCCACATCCACACCGGGTGCGGTGTCCGGGTGCTGCTGGAACGGCACGATCTTTTCGCTGGTCAGGAGGGCGTGCGGGGTCAGGCAGATGACCCGCTCCCGGGTACCCGTCTGCTGCAGCCGGAGGTCTGCCAGGGTGATCTCGTCCATCGCAAAGGAGTGCAGCACCTTTGCAAACCGCGCCTCGTCAAAGGCAAGGGCGGTGGGATGGAGCATCCTGCCGTGCTCTGCCACCAGCCTGCCCTTTTTATAGACCTGTTCCACCGTAAAGTTTTCCAGGTCCGAGACCACAATAAGGTCTGCTGCGTAACCGGGGGCCACCGCACCGCTGTGCGCAAGGCCAAAGTAGCAGGCGGGCACAAGGCTGCCCATCTTGACCGCCGTTACCGGGTCTACCCCCGCTGCGATAACCTTGCGGATGATATGATCGATGTGTCCGCCCCGCAAAAGATCCCCAGGGTGCTTATCATCGGTCACCAGCATACAGCGGCTGCAATAAGGCTCCCGGAACAGGGGCAGCAGGCTTTCCATGTTCTGCGCCGCAGTGCCCTCGCGCACCATGATATACTGCCCGCGCCGGAGTTTTTCCATCGCCTCGCGGATATCGGAGCATTCATGATCCGACTGCACCCCTGCCGCGATATAGGCATTCAGCTCCCTGCCGCTGAGCAAGGGTGCGTGCCCATCGATCTTTTTACCGGCAGCGTTGCAATCGCAGATCTTCTGCAGGATCTTTTCATCGGCGCGCACGGTGCCGTAGGAGTTCATCAGTTCTGCCAGCCCCAGCACCCGGGGCTGCTGGTAATAGGGGCGCAGGTCCTCGGCTTCCAGCACAGCGCCGGATTCGTCCAGACCCGTGGCAGGCACGCAGGACGGCAGCATAAAATAGACCGAAAGCGCCAGATCCTTTGTTGTTTCCAACATAAATTCCAGCCCTGTGGTACCTGCCACATTGGAGATCTCGTGCGGGTCGGTGACGACCGCCGTGGTCCCGTGGGGCAGCACCGCCTGCTCAAAGGCGGGGCCGCAGAGCATGGAGCTTTCAATGTGGATATGCCCATCCACAAGACCCGGGCAGACGTATCTGCCCTGCAGGTCCAGCTCGGTCTGGCCGCTATAGCGGCCTACGCCCAGGATCTTTCCCTGCCCGATGGCTACATCTGCCTCCTCGATCTCGTTTGTGAATACGTTGAGCACCTTTGCGTTTTTCAGCACAAGCTCAGCGCACTCATCACCCTTTGCGGTCAGGATCTGCTGCTTTAATCTTTCCGTTTTCATAAGGGCCTCCTGTCTTACCTGTAAAACTCTTGCGGTTCCCTCCCGGAAAAGCCACTGCCACAGGAATCCATTTTTCGGATCAAGGCTTCCCCCGGTCGGGGGAAGCTGTCACCGAAGGTGACTGATGAGGGCGCAGTACCACAGCCGTTTGCCTTAAACACCCCTCATCCGGCGCTGCGCGCCACCTTCCCCCCAAGGGGTGAAGGCTTTTGCTCCGGGGCAAACTGCAAAAATTGATTGCCGTGAGCCACTGCCCTTACGGAAGGGTAGTTTACATTGCGATCCAGCCCAGGGCGTTGGCCACCGAGCTTGCCAGGATGATGGCTGCAAAAATGGGGCACAGCCACTGGATCATAAAGTTGAACACCGGCTTGCGGCGGAACCGCTGGCCGTTCTGCTCCACCTCCTGCGCGATCTGCTCCACCCCGATCACGCGGGATACCAGCAGGCAGGTAGCGATAGCTGCAAGGGGCATCATGACAGAATTTGTCAGGAAATCAAAGAAATCCAGAAACTGCATCCCGAACACGGTGACCCCAGCCAGCGGGCCATAGCCCAGTGCCGACAGGCTGCCCAGCACCACCATGATGCCGCCGATGAGCACGGTGGAGCGGGTACGGTCCCAGCCCAGCTCGTCCTCAAAGGTTGAGACCGCGCTCTCGGTCAAAGCAATGGAGCTGGTAATGGCAGCAAACAGCACCAGCACAAAGAACAGCACACCCACCACAGTGCCCAGGCCCATGCTGGCAAACACCTTGGGGATCGTAATAAACATCAGCGCCGGGCCGGCCTGCAGCGTGTCCGGGTCGCCGCCGGAGAAGGCAAACACTGCCGGAATGATCATCAGGCCTGCCATGATGGCGATGGCGGTATCAAACACCTCCACGTTCTCAGTAGATTCCTCGATGGAAACATCTTTCTTCATATAGGAGCCGAAGGTGACCAGGATGCCCATGGCGATGGACAGGGAGTAGAACATCTGCCCCATGGCGGTGACCACGGTCATCCAGGAAAAGTTTTTAGGGTTGGGCACCAGAAAGTATTTTACGCCTGCCAGTGCACCAGGACGGGAGACCGAATAGCCCGCAATGACCACCGAAAGCACCACCAGCACCGGCATCATCACCTTGGACACGCGCTCCACGCCGTTGCGCACACCGGCAAAGATGATGCCGAGCGTGAACAGGGTGAACAGCAGGAAGGCAAGCTCAGCCTGCAGGCCATTGGTGATAAAGGCCGAAAAGTAACCGTCCGATGCCAGATTGCTGCCGCGGCCGCACAGGTACTCGGCCAGATAGTGGATGACCCAGCCGCCGATGACCGAGTAGTACGGCACGATGAGGATGGGGATGATGGCATTGATCCAGCCGCCGAACCGGATGCCCTTACCTTTACCAAAGTGGCCGTAGGCGCTGACCGGGCTTTTGTGGGTCATGCGGCCCAGAGCGGTCTCCGCCACGATCATGGTATAACCAAATGTAACCGCAAGTAAGATATATACCAGCAGAAAAATGCCTCCGCCGTACTTTGCTGCCAGATACGGGAAACGCCAGATGTTGCCCAGGCCCACCGATGCACCTGCGGCAGACAGCACGAACCCGATCTTGCCGGAGAACGCACTGCGCTTGTTTTGTTGTTTCATGTTATTATCCTCTTTTCCTATCTACTTATACTAGGCAAAACAAGTGTACCATATCTGCGTACAAGTAGCAAGTGATCCACATATCAAAAAACACCCCTGATGCCTGGTATCCGGTATCGGGGGTGCAGCGTAGTTGCCGTTATGATTCTTTACTGCTTATGGTACTTGCGGTCCTCTTCCTCATAAACGGGGTCGCAGGTCAGGTACATGCCAAGGCGGCTCAGGGTGCTGCTGTCCACGCTGGAAAGCAGCACGGTGGAGTGCACATCGCAGCCCTTGAGGTGGGGCAGCTGATGCATGGCTGCAGCGGCCAGCGTACTGGATGCTGCCGAGCTGGACAGTGCCAGCAGGATCTCATCGGTGTGCAGGCGGGGGTTCTTGCCGCCCAGATAGTTGGTCTTGAGGGTCTGGATCGGCTCAATGGCCGCAGCGCTCACCAGGTCGGTCTCCTGGGGGATGCCCGCCAGATACTTGAGGGCATTGATCAGGGCGCTGGCCGTAGCACCCAGCAGCGGGCCGGTCTTGCCGGTGATCACCGTGCCGTCCGAAAGCTCGATGGCTGCAGCCGGTGCGCCGCCGGTAGCTTCGCTGCGGGCATGGGCCTGCTTTTCCACCTCGCGGCTGCCCACGGTCAGGCCTGCCTGGTTCATCAGCAGTTCCAGCTTATAGCGTTCGCTCTCCTTTACGGTGCCGGTGATCTTCTGCTCGCACAGGCACTTGAAGTACCGGCGCACGATCTCCTTGCGGGAAGCCTCGCAGCAGACAGCATCATCCACGATGCAGTTGCCCGCCATGTTCACGCCCATATCCGTGGGAGATTTGTAGGGGCTTTGCCCTGCGATCAGCTCAAACATGGCGTTCACCACCGGGAAGATCTCGATGTCGCGGTTATAGTTGACGGTGGTCACGCCGTAGGCTTCCAGATGGAAGGGGTCGATCATGTTCACATCGTTCAGGTCTGCGGTGGCAGCCTCGTAGGCCAGGTTCACCGGGTGCTTGAGGGGGATGTTCCAGATGGGGAAGGTCTCAAACTTAGCGTAGCCGGCCTTGACCCCGCGCTTGTACTCATGGTACAGCTGCGACAGGCAGACCGCCATCTTGCCGCTGCCCGGGCCGGGCGCGGTGATGACCACCAGCGGGCGCTCGGTTTCAATGTACTCGTTTTTGCCGTAGCCCTCATCGCTGACGATGCGTGCCACATCGTTGGGGTAGCCGGGGATCTTGTAGTGGCGGAAGGTGCGGATGCCCAGGGCGTTCAGCCGTTTTTCAAAGGTCTCCACCTCGGCGGCGGCGGTGTACTTGGTCACGCACACGCTGCCCACATACAGCCCCATTTCCTGAAAGGCATCGATCAGGCGCAGCACATCCAGATCGTAGGTGATGCCGTAATCCCCGCGGATCTTGTTGCTGATGATGTCCTCGGCGCTGATGACGATAACGATCTCGGCCTGCTCCTTAAGCTGCAGCAGCATCTGCAGCTTGGAGTCCGGCTGAAAGCCGGGCAGCACGCGGGAAGCATGGTAATCGTCAAACAGCTTACCGCCAAATTCCAGGTACAGTTTGTTGTCGAACTTCTTGATGCGTTCGCGGATATGCTCGGACTGCATCGCAAGATATTTGTCGTTGTCAAATCCTATTTTCATCGTTCGTTTCCCTTTTTTCTCCTTGGTGCCCCGGCACACCATACCGGGCTTTTGCTAACAGAGATAAGTATACCACAGGCCGGGATAGGGTGCAATCCAAAACCGGGCACTGTGCGCAATTCCGGCAGGATAGGCCGTTTTGGGCGGTATATGGCCCCATTTTTTGTGAAAATGGCGCTCTCGCTTCGGCGCAGGCCCCGCAAAAGGCAAAAGGGACCGCCGCAGTGTACGGCAGTCCCTTTTGCGCTTATGAAGAACTATCTCTGATGGAGAAAGAAGATGGCAGATTATTTTGCCTCGGCAGGCCGGGTCTTTTTGACAAGGCTCAGGATCACAGCGCCCAGTACGCTGCCCACTGCCAGTGCCACGCAGTACAACGCCGCATGGTCCACCACCGGGAACACGAAGATGCCGCCATGGGGTGCGCGCAGTGCGCAGCCAAAGGTCATGGACAAGGCACCTGCCACGGCAGAGCCGACAACGCAGCTGGGCAGGACGCGCAGAGGGTCGGCTGCTGCGTAGGGGATGGCACCCTCGGACACGAAGCACAGGCCCATCACGTAGTTCACGATGCCGTTGCGGCGCTCGTCCGGGGTCCATTTGCGGGGGCAGAAGGTAGTAGACAGGGCGATGGCGATGGGAGGCACCATGCCGCCCACCATAACGGCGGCCATCACCTCGTAGTTGCCGGAGGCCAGGGCTGCAGTGCCAAAGACGTAGGCCGCTTTATTGACCGGGCCGCCCATATCCACGCTCATCATACCGGCCACGATGGCACCCAGCAGCACCTTGGAGGTACCGCCCAGCGCATCCAGCCA
>ERZ1035006.972-NODE-972-length-20673-cov-11.496023_pt1 | contig 20673 bp, 18 predicted proteins | sample MGYA00520694_ERZ1035006 | MGnify/ENA primary metagenome ERZ1035006 (study PRJEB33766, sample SAMN09781746) | gut metagenome | biome: gut microbiome | host: Homo sapiens | place: Madagascar | study: EMG produced TPA metagenomics assembly of the PRJNA485056 data... | reverse complement strand
TGCACACTCCTGTGCTTTCATCTCGGTAATTGAATTGCCGAGGATTCCCGCTTATTGTCCTAAATCTGGATTTCAGGTGCCTGCTCTGCCAGAAGCAGCGATTCCACTCCGTCAGCTGCTGCATTGTTTTTAAAAAAAGAGATCCGCTGGTTTTGATCCGAACGGATATCTTTTTACTTTTCTATTCTACTTCTTCCGGCTCCATACTTCTGATATGGCTCTCGCTCTTGCTTTTGATATCATACTTCTGATTATATTCATTCAAATAAGAATAATATTCCCAATTATCCGTCGGATAGATTTTGGAGTCATGGATATGGATATCTGTGTCCATTTCATCGCCCTTAAGCAATGCCACCATTGCACTTGCACAGTGGGATGCGATACGATTGAAGCTGTTCAGAAGGTCGGTAAAGACTGCTCCTTCTTCCAGACCGCATCCGCCTTTGCTCATTCTGGCTACGTGATGCATTTTCAGTTCATCGCAAAGTCTGCCGATAACCATACCAAGCGGTGTAATTCTCTGTGCCTCTTCTTTGTCATCATTCAAAAAAGCATCGTAAGTGATATTGATTACTTCACGCACGGCTTCCATAGCAACATTCAGCTCATCCCATGCTTCTTCCGAAAACTGGGTATGATTTTCATGCATTTCATTTGACATATGGGCAATATAGGATGCATGGTCTCCGATACGTTCAAAGTCGTTGATCGTATGCAGATACAGGGAAACCTGTCTTGTCTGTGCCGTATTCATCTCTCTTTTTGTGAGCTGAACCAGATATTCGCCCAGACGGCTTTCATACTTATCGATCAAGTCCTCTTTTCTCTGGACTTTATCAAACTTGTCCTGCTGATAGTCATTTAAAAGGTTCATGGCACGATTTACGTTTTTGCGGACCTTCTTTGCCATACCGTTCATGGCACGGTGACACTGTCCGATCGCCAATGCCGGGTAACTCAAAAGACGTTCCTCCAGAAGATCGAAATCTGCCTCGTCTTCCAGCTCCTCGGCACTGTCTTTCACCAGCCAGCACACCAGTTTTTCGATCTTATTGATAAACGGGAACAGAATACACACAGTCACCAAACGGAATACGGTATTTAAAAGTGCAATGCTCACCGGTGTCATCACCTGATCCATAAACGTAAAATGGATCACGGCGTTCAGGGAATAGAAGACCACTGCCCACATGATCAGTCCGAACAGGTCATTGATCAGATAAACAAGGGCTGTTCTTTTACCATTCTTATTTGCTCCGATTGCAGAGATCAGAACCGGACAGGCCGCACCGACACCGATACCAAGTACGATCGGGAACGTGCTTGCAAAAGTCAGGATTCCGGTCACGGACAACGCCTGCAGTACACCAACGGTCGCAGAAGCACTCTGCAGCACTGCGGTAAATAAAATACCGACCAGGATACCGGCAAGCGGATTGGAAAACATTGTGAGCATATTGATAAACATCTGGTTTTCACGAAGCGGAGAAACGGCCCCGCTCATCATCTGCATACCTGTCATCAAAACAGCAAAACCCAGCATGATATTGCCCATATTTTTATGTACGGAGCGTTTCCCAAACATGCGGAAAATAATACCGACCACTGCTACAACGGCAGATATCGTCGCTGTTGAAAAAATGCTTGCGATCCCGCCGGAACCCTGAATATAGGACAGACACAAGATCCATCCTGTGATACTGGTACCAATATTGGCTCCCATGATGATACCGATCGCCTGTTTCAGCTTCATCATACCGGAGTTTACAAAACCGATCACCATAACTGTCGTTGCCGAAGATGACTGGATCACACTAGTAACTGCCGTACCAAGTGCCACACCCTTGATCGGCGTGTTCGTCATTCGATATAAAAATGCTTCCAGTTTATTTCCGGCGACCATCTTGAGTCCGTCGCCCATCAGTGACATTCCGAATAAAAACAGTGCTACTCCACATAGAAGTGATAAAATCATTGAAAATATCTGCATAGTTTTCTCCTCTGTATCTTTTTCTTTTCCTTGTCCTCGTATCCGTTTTCCTATTTTGATTTTTAAGCATTTACTTTTCCATTATGCCACATTATGCGATGAATTACAATATTTTTGCTTAAGGAAACCTTTATTTTTTGTTTCTAAAAAAATGCGAAACATCATCAAAACATTTGATATTTCAAAAAGTTTGTCGTATAATGAACTTTGTATCTTTTTTCGGGTATCTTTTCCTATTATAATAGGTGGATCAGGAAACGCCTGTTTTCTGTCCGGATCCCGGATCAAACATCATTACATAAGGATTTTAAATTTATGAATATGAATACGAATCAGACAAAACTTCATACTTTAGGAATCGATATCGGTTCCACAACCGTTAAGGTTGCTATTTTGAATGAGAAAAACGAACTTCTTTTCTCTGATTATGAACGCCATTATGCCAATATCCAGGAGACGCTCTCTGCACTTCTGAAAAAAGCATATGACAGCCTCGGTGAACTTTCGCTCTCGCCGATGATCACCGGCTCCGGCGGTCTTACCCTTGCCAAGCATCTTGGTATTCCTTTTGTTCAGGAAGTTATTGCTGTTTCTACTGCTCTTCAGGACTATGCTCCGCAGACAGATGTAGCGATCGAGCTTGGCGGTGAAGATGCAAAAATTATTTATTTTGAAGGTGGAAATGTAGAGCAGCGTATGAATGGTATCTGTGCCGGCGGAACCGGATCCTTTATCGATCAGATGGCTTCGCTTCTGCAGACCGACGCTTCTGGGCTGAATGACTATGCAAAAAATTATAAAGCTCTGTATCCAATCGCCGCCCGCTGCGGTGTATTTGCTAAGACAGATATTCAGCCTCTGATCAACGAAGGGGCTACGAAAGAAGACCTGTCGGCTTCTATTTTCCAGGCCGTTGTAAACCAGACGATCAGCGGTCTTGCCTGCGGAAAACCGATTCGCGGACATGTGGCATTTTTAGGCGGACCGCTTCATTTTTTAACAGAGCTGAAAGCTGCTTTCATCCGCACTCTGAAGCTGGATAACGAACATGCGATCACACCGGAAAATTCTCACCTGTTTGCTGCAATCGGTTCAGCCCTTAATTATAAGGAGGATGTTATAACATCCCTTTCTGCACTGATCCAGAAACTTTCCGGCACCATCCACATGGAATTTGAGGTTGCCCGTATGGATCCTTTGTTTGCTTCCAAAGAAGAATATGAGGAATTTTCGGAACGTCAGAGTCAGTATAACGTTATGACCGGCGATCTGGAAACGTACGAAGGAAACTGCTATCTTGGTATTGATGCCGGATCTACCACGACAAAAGCTGCTCTGGTCGGAGAAGACGGTGCTCTGCTTTATTCTTTCTACAGTAACAACAACGGCAGCCCGTTAAAGACTACGATTCGTGCAATCCAGGATATTTACAAAAAGTTGCCTGACACTGCCAAGATCGTCCGTTCCTGTTCAACCGGTTACGGCGAGGCACTGATCAAGGCCGCTCTCCTGCTCGACGAGGGCGAAGTAGAGACGGTATCTCATTATTATGCCGCTGCATTCTTTGATCCGGATGTAGACTGCATCCTGGATATCGGTGGTCAGGATATGAAATGTATCAAGATCAAAAATCAGACCGTTGACAGTGTACAGCTGAACGAAGCATGTTCTTCCGGATGCGGTTCTTTTATCGAAACGTTTGCCAAATCTCTGAATTACAGTGTACAGGATTTTGCAAAAGCCGCTCTTTTTGCCAAGAACCCGATCGACCTTGGTACCCGTTGCACCGTATTTATGAACTCCAAGGTAAAACAGGCTCAGAAAGAAGGGGCAGAAGTCGCTGATATTTCTGCCGGGCTTGCTTATTCGGTTATCAAAAATGCTCTTTATAAAGTAATCAAAGTTTCCGATGCTTCTGAGCTTGGCAAACACATCGTTGTGCAGGGCGGTACGTTCTACAACGATGCCGTTCTTCGCAGTTTCGAAAAGATTGCCGGATGTGAAGCAATCCGCCCGGATATCGCCGGTATCATGGGTGCTTTCGGTGCTGCACTGATCGCCCGTGAGCGTTATCAGGACGGTGTAGAGACCACCATGCTCTCCATCGACAAAATCAATCATCTGCAGTTCACAACCACCATGGCAAAATGCAAAGGCTGTACCAACCAGTGCCGCCTGACCATCAACCGTTTTACCGGAGGCCGTCAGTTTGTGACCGGAAACCGCTGTGAGCGTGGTATCGGAAAAGAGCGAAATAAAGAGAAAATCCCGAACCTGTTCGAATATAAGAACAAGCTTCTGTTTGACCGCAAACCACTGGAGGCAGATGAAGCAGTAAGAGGTACCGTCGGCATCCCGCGTGTCCTCAATATGTACGAAAATTATCCATTCTGGTTTGAATTTTTCACGGCTCTGAAATATCGCGTGGTACTTTCTCCGCCATCCACCAGAAAGATATATGAGCTTGGCATCGAGTCCATCCCAAGCGAATCCGAATGCTACCCGGCAAAGCTTGCCCACGGACATGTAACCTGGCTGATCAAACAGGGAGTTCCTTTCATTTTCTACCCGTGTATTCCATATGAGCGAAATGAATTCCCGGACTCTAACAACCATTACAACTGTCCGATCGTAACATCCTATGCGGAAAATATCAAAAATAATATTGATGAGTTAAAAGACGGCTCGATCCGTTTTGAAAATCCGTTCCTCTCTTTTGCCAGTGAAGATACCATCTGCAAACAGATGATTAAAGCCTTCCCTGACATTCCAAAAGAGGAAGTCCGTGCCGCTGTAAAGACCGGATGGCAGGAACTTGCCCGCACAAGGCAGGCGATGTACAACAAAGGCGAAGAAACTTTAAAATGGATGGAAGAAAACGGCCGCCACGGCATTGTGCTTGCAGGCCGCCCGTACCACATCGATTCTGAGATCAACCACGGCATCCCGGAACTGATCAATTCTTACGGTCTGGCTGTTCTGACCGAAGATTCTGTATCCAACCGCAATCTGCCGGAACGCCCTCTGATCGTTATGGATCAGTGGATGTACCACAGCCGTCTGTATGCCGCAGCCAACTTTGTCAAGACAAGAGATGATCTTGACCTGATCCAGCTGAACTCTTTCGGATGCGGACTGGATGCCGTTACTACAGACTGTGTCAACGATATCCTTTCAAACTCCGGCAAGATCTATACCTGTCTGAAGATTGATGAAGTAAACAACTTAGGAGCTGCCCGTATCCGTGTACGTTCCTTGATTGCTGCCCTGCGTATCCGCAGAGAACAGAATCTGCCACGTGAGATCGTCGCTTCCAATTTCGACCGTGTTGTATTTACCGAAGAAATGCGAAAAGACTACACAATCCTCTGCCCACAGATGTCTCCGATCCACTTTAACATCCTAGAATCTGCATTCCGTGCAGCCGGTTACAACCTCGTTGTCATGCAGAACGATGACCGTCAGGCTGTGGATATGGGACTGAAATATGTCAACAACGATGCTTGCTATCCTTCTCTGATCGTTGTCGGCCAGATTATGGACAGCTTGTTGTCCGGTAAATATGACTTAAATAAGACTGCCGTTCTGATTTCCCAGACAGGCGGCGGCTGCCGTGCCAGCAATTATATCGGCTTTATCCGCCGTGCACTGAAAAAGGCAGACATGGAACAGATCCCTGTCATCTCCATCAATTTGAGCGGTCTTGAGAAAAATCCGGGATTTAAAATCAGCTACAGTCTTGTGATGCGTGGTCTGTACGGTGCGATCTTCGGCGATATTTTCATGCGTTGCCTCTACCGTATGCGTCCTTATGAAAAAGTCAAAGGTTCCGCAAATGCCATGCATGAAAAATGGGAAAAAGTCTGCAAAGATTTTGTCTCTTCCAAGCATCCGACTATGGGACAGTTCAAAAAGCTGTGCCGTGATATTATCCATGACTTCGATAACCTGCCGATTACAGATGAGAAAAAACCTCGCGTCGGCATTGTAGGAGAAATTCTGGTAAAATTCCTGCCGGCTGCCAACAATCATCTGGTAGATCTGCTGGAATCCGAGGGGGCTGAAGCGGTGATGCCGGATCTGATCGACTTTTTGCTCTACTGTTTCTACAACACGAACTTTAAAGCAGAAAATCTTGGCATGAAGAAATCTTCCGCAACCATTGGAAATGCCGGTATCGCTCTGTTAGAATATTTCCGCAAACCGGCTGCCAGAGCTTTTGCAGCAAGCAAACATTTTGATCCGCCTGCACATATCCAGGATCTGGCTGGTTATGCAAAACCGATCGTTTCCAACGGAAATCAGACCGGTGAAGGCTGGTTCCTGACCGGAGAGATGTTAGAGCTGATCCACAGCGGTGTCAACAACATCGTCTGCACACAGCCATTTGGATGCCTGCCGAACCACGTAGTCGGCAAAGGTGTCATCAAAGAACTGCGTCACCAGTATCCGATGTCCAATATCGTTGCCATCGACTACGATCCAGGTGCCAGTGAAGTAAATCAGCTGAACCGAATCAAACTGATGCTCTCCACAGCAAATAAAAACCTGAAAAAATAACAAAATGCCAGAGTATAAAAAAGCAGAGCCACTATGATAACAAAATCATGTACTCTGCTTTTTTGTATTCTGATACTCTTTATACGCTCTATGAAGTCTGGTCACTTCAAACGATTCTGCTTATTCTTCTGTCTTCTGCTCCGCACGGTTCTCGATTTGCCAGTCGATTGGCTCCAGACCGTTTGCTTTTAAAAATTCATTTGTCTGGCTGAAATGTTTGCAGCCAAAAAATCCGCGATATGCGGAAAGCGGACTTGGATGCGGTGCTTCCAGGATCAGATGCTTCGGATTTCTGTGCAGCATGGATTTTTTCATCTGAGCCGGTCTGCCCCACAGCAGAAATACCATTGGACGATCCTGCTGATCCAGGATGCGGATTGCTGCATCGGTAAATTCTTCCCATCCAATCCCCCTGTGGGAATTTGCCTGATGTGCACGCACGGTCAGAACCGTGTTCAGCAGCAATACGCCCTGTTTCGCCCATTTCGTCAGATACCCATTATCCGGGATATAACAGCCACAGTCATCGTGCAGTTCTTTATAAATATTTACAAGAGACGGCGGTATCTCTACATCTGGTTTCACCGAAAAACAAAGTCCATGTGCCTGTCCATCCCCATGGTAAGGATCCTGCCCTAAAATTACAACTTTGACATCCTTAAGTGGTGTTAAGGCAAATGCATTAAAAATATCATCTGCCGGAGGATAAATTCTTCTCGTATGATATTCATCCATCACTGTTTTATATAATTTTGCATAATATGGCTTACGGAACTCCGGTTTCAGCGGTTCCAGCCAGTCATTACTGATCGGTGCCATAATTTTGTCTCCTTATCCTAGCATTTTACTGCTATATTTTTCTGATGATACTTCTCTTACAGTCTTACCGGTACCTTCCGATCTCGCAGATATTCTTTTACCTGACGGATTTCCAGCTCCTTATAATGGAAGAGAGACGCTGCAAGAGCTGCATCTGCTTTTCCTTCCGTCAGTGCATCATAAAAATGCTCCATCGTGCCGGCTCCTCCGGACGCAATCACCGGTATGGAAACATTTTCTGCAATTGTTCTGGTCAGTTCCAGATCGTAACCTACTTTTGTTCCATCGCAGTCCATACTGGTCAGAAGAATTTCTCCTGCACCCAATTTATCCACTTTCATTGCCCATTCTACCGCATCGATACCGACATCGATCCTGCCGCCGTTTTTGTAGATATTCCAACCACTTCCGTCTTCTCTTCTTCTTGCATCAATTGCTACAACCACACACTGGCTGCCAAATTTATCTGCCGCCTGACTGATCAGCTCCGGTGTATTGATCGCCGAAGAATTGATGGAAATCTTGTCTGCCCCTTCACGCAGAAGCACCTTAAAATCTTCTACGGTTCGGATGCCTCCGCCGACGGTAAATGGAATAAATACTTTCTCAGCTACTTTTCGTACCATATCAACAACCGTATTTCTGGCATCCGAAGAGGCTGTGATATCCAGAAATACCAGTTCATCGGCTCCGGCCTTATCATAAGCTGCCGCAATCTCCACCGGATCCCCGGCATCCCGCAGATTCACAAAATTCACACCTTTTACCACGCGGCCGTTATGAACATCCAGACATGGAATGATTCTTTTCGTAAACATATCCGTTTTCCTCCTTTCCGATCGCTGCGAAATTCCGCAGGATCTGCAGTCCGACATCACTGCTCTTCTCCGGATGGAACTGACATGCAAAAATATTTCCCTTTTCTACCGATGCATGGATCGTGGTGCTGTACCAGGTAGTCGCCTTTACGATCTCCGGCTCCTCTGCTTTCAGATAATAAGAGTGCACGAAATAGACATACGGATCTGCCGGAAGATTCTGAAACAGTCTGCCCTGATTGATAAGCTCCAGAGAATTCCATCCCATATGCGGAATCTTCAGCCCTTCATGATCTGGGATTCTCAAAATTTCGCCTTTTAAAATACCAAGTCCCTCTACACCAGGTGTTTCTTCACTTCTCTCAAACAGAAGCTGCAATCCAAGACAGATACCAAGAAATGGCTTTCCGCTTTCGGTTACTTCTTTTATCACTTCGTCCAGTTTATAGTCTCTGAGCTTCTGCATGGCATCACCAAATGATCCTACGCCCGGAAGGATCACTTTATCTGCTCTCAGTATCTCTTCCCTGTCTCTGGAAACGATCGTATCTTCACCAATACTCTGCAAAGCTTTTTCCACACTTTTCAGGTTACCGGCATCGTAGTCTATTATAGCTATCATTGTTGTATATCACCTCTGTTGTCGTTGTTTTGTATGGTTTTATGCGGCTTAGCGCATATTAACCTTTTACGTTTTGTTTCCTATAGTTCCTTATTATTACACCATATTGTGCAATCTAATTCGTAAATAATTCGTAAAACAAAATTTATACGAATTAGCCTTGTAATGCTTTTGCCAGGTTATTGACCTCATCAATTTGCATGTCTGTCGGTCTGACATCCACATAATTATCCATTGTTGTTCTTACATTACCATGTCCTAATATTGCCTGCAATGTTTTTAGCGGAAGCCCTTGCATATTGGTTGCAAACGTATGTCTACAAATATGCGGTTCAAACTTTTCAATAGGATCATTTGGATACGCCAAATTGTAACGCTTAATACAATTTGCAAGATATTCCTCAACATGACTTCTTACGATCGTCTTCCTGCTTCTTGTTGAGAGAAAGACAAATCCCTCATATGCCTTCCCCAGTTCATCATAACATACTGGTTCTATGTCACCTTTAAGATATCGATTCTTCAACACAGATACAAAAGCATTATACACACCTTCCGTCATAGGTATATACCTTACACCATTATGCGTTTTAGGTGCCAATACGACATGTTTATGATTAATCAGCATCAATTGCTTATTAACCCTGATAACGCGCTGTTCCATATCAAGATCATCCATCGTCAATCCACATAATTCTGATGCTCTTAGCCCCGTCCAGAATAAAATGTACAACATATCATAGCAATGCCTGCTGTGAGCATCCGCTGAGCAAAACTCAAGAAACTTATTCATTGTCTGAATAGGAACCGCTTCCCTCGGCTTACTATCACTCCGATCAGTTGTAATCCTTCGAAATGGATTTTTTGCTATGTAATCGTAATCGACTGCATACTCAAATGCCCGTTTAATCAAACTAATCTGTGTCTGAATAGATGAACCTCTATACTTTTTCTTCATATCAGCAAGCCATTTTTCACAATGCTCAGGTCGTATTTTTCCAATCTCCATATGTCCCAGTTTATACTGTTTTAAAGTATTTACTGTTACATTATAACCTACCTTTGTATTATGACTCAAAGCTTTCTTACGGTCTCAAAGTTTTTCTTGTAGGTTTATGTTTGTTAATTCGTGATTTATTCGCCATATTCTCAGCCCTCCATTAAAAGTGCCTCGAATGCGTATACATTATAAGTGTACCACACACGAGGCTCATTGTCGACATCATAATTCCTGCACTATATCAAAAGGAAAAGGGATTTCTGAAATTAATTCAGAAATCCCTTAAAAATCGGATCGTATTACCGAAGGGTGATTTTCTTGGTGACCGCTGCTCCTGTTCCGCGGAATTTATTACTCTTGGCCGTTGCTATTTTTACTTTTAGCTTCTTCTTGGTTCGTTTTCCTCTGTAATAATCGCTATAGGTGCAGGTTTTTCCTTTTAGTTTACAAATGGTTCCATTTACGCTCAGGTATTTTGTCTTCAAACCGGGAGCCTTCTTTTTCAGTACGATCTTCAATTTGTAGCTTGTGGTATAATAGCCACCGGTATAATACCCGCGATGCCATATACCCAAAGTATCATAATAACCGCTATTGTATTCGCGTGGAATATATTTGGTTTTGTATCCGTATGCTTTGATTGATTTTACAGCTGGTTTTTTCTTGGAACCGGTTATGATACTGCTCTGTTTAGATGGCGCACTGTATAAAGGTTCTTTTCCTTCCTCTTCTATACAATTGACAAGGCGGAAAGTATATTTTGTATCTGGTTTTAATCCACTTACAACGCGTTCCTCTACGTTCACTGGTTTCACATTTTTCACATCTACCCATTTGTTGCCATCTTTCATCTGAATCCGCCCCGAACCTTTCAGATTCATTTTGGTAGTACCCACATTAAACGAATGTTCCAGCAGAATCGGAGCTTCCGGTACGGAATGATATTCATACGTGTATTCCTTAAATCCGTAACCGTCGGCATATAAGACAACTCGTAATGTATGATAACCTGCTGATGAATTATTCAATACACCGCTCCATCCGGTAGATGTTCTATCGCCATAAGAACGAAGTAAGCTTCCGGCTGAATATACATAAGTTTCCGGCGATCCGGTAAGTGTTACTGTAAACGGTACATTGCAGGCACCAACAAGTCCCTGTATATTCCAGTCGACGTTTACGGTGCCGAAATCATATGGCACAGCAGACACCTTTAAGGTATATTCTTTACCGATATCAGACTGATTTCCTCCCATAAGGTGCATGTCATAAGTACCGGCAGCAAGCTTAAAAATCTCCGTGCCTGATGTGTTTAATCGATTACTGGCACGCCCAAGATACTCGCCCATACTATTGCGAAGATAATAACTGCATTCTCCATTCAAGTTAATCGTTACTGTCGATGCTTCGGTCAGAGTTAAGGAATAATATTGATTATAATATCCTTGCTGATAGACCGGCCCGGTTATTTCCTGGTCAAACACTATAGGCATTGGTTTGTTTTCATCATTGCTGACATTATAAGTTTTGTATACGGTTGCGGTATACTGCAGCTTGACATTCGTAAAACTTTTGGCTGTTGCAGTAACAAGGAATTTGCAGGTTTCACCGGGAGCAATTATTGCGGAATATCCGGTATAATAGTCCTTCCACCCGTTGGTCATATAAGCTTGTAATTTGAGTCTTCCGATGGATGAGGAATCCAGCTTAGTAGAATCTGTAATTGCAAGATCTGATATTTTGACATTGCCACTGGTTGTGTTCTTAAATATAATGGTCCAGCCATCATATTGTGTAATCGTATCTTCATAGGTAATGGTTTCTGTTACATTTGCACTGATGCTGATCTCACTGTCGGCAGCTTTTGCTGTTATCGGAAATAGAAACAGACTACACATCAGCAGACACAGAGTAAATGGTTTTAAAAATGGATGCATTCTCATAATCATCTCTCCTCTCTTTATTATGATTGTCTGTTAATTATACCGTAAAAAGAAGAATGACACATGACACGAAAGTGTTATATCGTTACCGTACCTCCCATATTTTCTAGAATATTCTTATGTTGGGACCGCATGTTTTATTTCAACGGAATGACTACACCACTGATTCTCGCCTCAATAGCAAGTTCTGTCCGGCTTTTACAACCGGATTTCTCCATCATATGCCGGATATGCTGCTTAACCGTATTCTCTGCAATACATAATTCCTGTGCAATCTCCTGGTTAGAAGCACCTTTTGTCATTACCCGGAGCACTTCCAGTTCCCGTTCTGTAAAGTCAGTACTGCGGGCATGCCCTAATGTAACCACAGGGGGCTGATCCGGATAAACAGATTCACCGGCCATTGTACGATCCATCACATGTAAGATTGTTTCTTTTGAACTTTCTTTGTACCAGAAGCTGTCGATCCCGGCCTTTTTGGCACGTTTCAACCAGGATTCCTCCGGCATTGATGTAATCGCAATAATCTTAACAGAAGGATTGTTCTTTTTTATTGTAGCTGCCTCAGCGATTCCATTGGAAGCATCATTCATTAAAATATCCATTAAGATCAGATCCGATGGATATTGTTGCAGGTATTCGGCAGCGTCAGATGCCGATTCAACGAGGCAGCTTACTTCATATTGTTCACTTTCTGTCAGATATAACTCGAATAATTTTCTGGCTATGAATTGATCATCAACAATCATTACTTTTGTTTTCATCCATCTTCTCCTTGTTCTGTCGTAATAAAATAGTAAGTTGGAACCGTGGTTTTCCTGTAACCAGCATGGTTCCTCCCTCTGTTTCTATGAGCCTTCTCAGATTACGAAGACCACCATGCTCCGTGATATCATTTGTTAACGGTGGTGTTCCGTTATTTTGAAGCTGTATCTGATAATAAGGTATTCCGTGTTGCGTGACCGTTTGTATATCTAAATATAAAACCGTCCCCTTTGCATGTTTTACGGTATTGGTAAGACATTCTTTCGTTGCCGTAATTATAAGACTAAGGATGTCTGTGCGGTCAGGCAAATGTCCGTTAAGTAATATCTTCACTCCTAAAAGATGTGCTGTTTCATATATGTCTTTCATATCGATTGTATGATGATGTTCGACGTCTTTTTCTAATATGTGAAAAGTTTCCTGCCAGATTTCAAGTAATTCCTGTCGATTGCGTTGCAATGGCGGGGTTGCAAGATAGGCACGAAATGCCAGTAATGTTTTGCCGAGATTATTATGTACGCGTATCTTGGCAGCGAGGATTTCCTGTTCTCTTGTTACGGCCGTCACATTCTGATTAAAATGCTGTAACCGCTTGTTGATATCTGCAAGCACGGCATTACGTCGATTCAATTCAAGGTGCAGATTATAAAGGCCGGTTACATCCGTTGCGATGATCTCTGTAATTGGTTGTTGGGCGACATATATACGCTGCTGTTGGATATCCCAGATGCGATCCATTGCCTCCACCACAAAGATATTTTCTTTGTCTGGCCGCTTATCTTCTTTTCTGCCCGGGTGTTGCGATACAATATTCCAGAATTGATTTCCATTCATAATTCCATTTCCGGTTAATGCTTCATTTAGTCTTTGCATTGTCTCATTGACCAGAATTGGTGTACCGTTTCCATATGTAAAGAGAATTCCCTCCGGTAACGCATCCATACACTCTTTCACGCAATCGCAGGATAACTGATGTTGCCGGGTGCGTCGTATAATTCGTTTAAAGATAATGTCAGTTCCCAATAGTATGACGATGAATAATACCTGTAATGGGACAGGTGTATTCATAAATACCTGGGCCATCCACCCTTCCTTCACCGGATCCGATATGTGTTCTATGGCAACGCATGCCCCCTCGAAATATATCAGGCTGATACCAAATACGCAAACGGAAAAAAGAATATACTTCACCGGCATATGAAACCATATGGTCTGCAGCATCCGGTGCAGTGTGACAAAAGCCAAAAACATGATTACAATACAGAGCAGGCATTGCTCCATATCAGAAAGCATCTCATAATACATCCGTTATCCCCTCCTCCCCAGGAAGTACCAGACGTAAATACAAGGTCTGTTCTTCCGTGCATATGGTAAGCGTTCCTTTGTATTGTTCGATGGCATTTTTCCAGTGGCTGAAATCCGTTACGGATGGAACGCAATCCATTTCAATATACATCTGCATATCTTTATGAAATGACAGTGTGAGAAACATCGCATGACACGTATGGATCGCTTCCTCGATCACATATTCTAAAACAGCGTATGACGTTAATATTTTTTCTCCGGATAATTGCATTGTCCCATCTGTTTCATAATAAATCTGTATTCCATAAAGTGTAAGATAAGAGGCGGTTTCCTGTATGGCAAGCGATAACTCGGTACTATCCAATATGGTATGTTCTTCTATCAGCAGAAGCATGTTGGAGTATCTCTTAATGTATGCATTGATAATAGCTGCATACTGCATCTGATGGATAAAGGCATCTTCTTCATCCGGAACGGTATCTAATAAATAATTTACCAATAATAATTCTGTGTGCAGACGATTCATGATCGTATCATACAGCGCAGTCTTCTGTCGGATCTGCTCTCTTTGCTGCGCCAGACGGTTTTCCCCTTCCAGCATGGCATTTTCTTCTTCTAATATATTTCCTAATTCCGTCAACTTTTTGTTGACTTCCCGAATTTGTGAAATATCTTTCATCCAATAACCATATCCGCCATGAACCGGGTAGCTTCGTAAGAGTATATTTCCGTTCTGAAGCAGTACCTCATCATTCACTGCATGGCGCACTTCGGCTGCCGTAAAATGTCTGGTACTTCCTACCGTGTACAGCATTTCACCATCCTCTGACAATATTCCTCCATTTAAGGAGCATGCATTCCATAATTCCATATAATGATCATTTACAGGAAATAAATGAGCCTGGATCAAACCTTCCATAAATGCAGGAAAGATAATAATGATCATTTCTGCCATTTTGTACATAGATACAAAATAACAATCCGGGTGAAAACGATATAGCAGCATATAACAAATACCGATGCCAAGCGGAAGCAATGGTTTCCAGATCTGCTTCCGGTTGTCCGAAGAAGAACACCTGTGCAGGGTGATTCCCAGAATAACAATTGACAATACAGTAATCCAGGCGATGATCAGATAATATAGAATTCCATAGGTATACCCATCCGCGTCCTGCCAATCGGATACCGGAACCGGAAATCGAAAAGCTGTCTGATGCAGATCGTTTGTGAGTACTGCTGCAGACAATAGCGCTGCTATCGCATATAACCCGTTAATGCTTTGTGATCTACCGGTGTTCTTTCCAATCTGTAATACGGCTGATAGCAAAAAAAGTATGATATAAATAAATGGAATATAATAAAGATACCACGCATATCTTGTCCAAACAGAAGAAGGTAAAAATGCAAATTTTACGGTTCGCAGCAATATAAGAAAACATAACATATGCCCGATCTGAATCAAATATTTCTGCTCCTGAGGCTTGATCAGGCGGCGTTTCATTTGATAAATCCATATAAAAATAGCAGTAATGTATAATATGCATGTGATACCGGTTAATGAGATACCGGAATAAGAATAGTACACCAGTCTTAATATTCCGGATAATAACACGATCATTACACATACACCATTCCAAAATACAGTATCTTTGTTATTGAACATGTAAACCCCCTCTGTAGTCGAAAAACCTTAAACTCTGCGTTTCCTGTATTCTATATCTTTTAGTCCCCTAATTGAAATTCATCATAATCCGAAGATTCTTTGATCTGATATTCTTTCTTCGTGGATGATTCTGTTGTAGTGGATTGTATCTGTGTAGGCGGCACCTGTGTGGTCACCGTTTCCGTTGCAGCCTCTGTTGTAATATGTGCCTCCTCGTTCCGGATAGATTTATCCTGTGTTGACACATCCTTAGACACCGCTTCTGTATAAATATCTGAGGTGTACGGCTGTTCTGTCTGCTGTCTGGACGAACCATTGTAACTGTTGTGTCTTATATAATACACCATACTAACACTTATTCCAACCAGAAACACCAGAATAATCAATAGTATTATGCGATGTCTCCCACTCTGTCTGGACTCTTGATCAAAATAATTCATTATCACTTCTTCGCCAGTATTATGTTCTAAGATCTGTCGGGTATAATCCGTAATCTGATCAGGATATACAGTAACCGGGATATTTGCTACTGGTGCAACAGTAAGTCCATCGATCAATTCCCCCATATTGAGGTAACGATCCTGCAAATTCACAGACAGCCCTTTACTTAAGGCTTTCCATTGCCATTCCGGTATGGTTGTAATCGGCGTAATATCGTTCTTTTGTATCCTTGTGATAGCATCTGGCAGTGTATGACCGGTAAATGCTGTATACATCGTGGCGCATAGTGCATATACATCGGTATGACTTCCGATCTTTCCATCCTTGCGATATTGTTCTAAGGGAGTGTATCCGGCTTTTACGATCACGGTCTGATCAGAAGCTGTCTCTTTCATCTGCTGCCGTCTGTTGCTAGATACCCCGGCTGCCCCAAAATCGATCAGCCATAAATGATTCTGAAAATCAATGATAAAATTATCGGGACTGATATCACGGTGAATCATTCCTTGTTTGTGTAAAAGCCCCAATGACTTCATAATCGGCAGAAATAACGGAATCACATCCTCTGCATGCATAGCCCCGTTGTCTTTGATATACTGAGCAAGCGTAATGCCTTCCACATATTGCATCACAATATAAAAGATCGTGTTCTCATGAAAAGCGTCCACAATGGATACCACGCCCTCTAAATAAGAGAACTGCCGCAGAATTGCTACCTCCTGTTCAAAGCGTTCCTCATACTGAACGAATTGCTTCACGGTAACATTTCTCCGGGTATCTAATTGTGTTGCCCGATAGGTAATCGCAGAGCCGCCACTTCCTAACACCTGCTCTATTCGGTAACGATCCTGAATAATTGTACCTGTCTTAAGTTGTATTGTCTGATAAGCTTCCATATCCCATTATCCTTCTGTTGTATACCATGTAAATGAGACATCACAAAATGCCATAAACGACAACACACATTCCCCTATCTGAATCAATGCACGATTCTCCAGTTCACAGGAACCTTTCACCGGTACGCCATTGCAGAATACATCTTGTCTGTCCAAATCCACATATAATGTAAATATCCCCTTTTCTGAATCGAAGGTAATACAGGCATGCCGGTTTCTGGAAACGGTCGGCTCATCCGCTAATACGACATGCATATTCGATGCCCGTCCGATATCATTAGCGTCTTCCCGGAGAAGAAAGCCGGAGGACATCATTCATGAAATTGAAGAATTAGTGGCAGATGGTGTCGTAGAGGTTATGCTGTTAGGACAGAATGTGAATTCTTACGGTAAGAATTTAGAAGAACCGATATCTTTTGCACAGTTATTAGAACGGGTAGAACAGATTGACGGTCTGAAACGGATTCGGTTCATGACCTCTCATCCGAAAGATCTGTCCGATGAGTTAATTGAAGTAATGGCAAAGTCAAAGAAGATCTGCAGGCATCTTCATCTGCCAATGCAGTCAGGAAGTACAAAGGTACTTACCGATATGAATCGTCGTTATACCAAAGAAGATTATCTGACCTTAGTTGATAAGATCAAGACTGCAATGCCGGACATTTCTCTTACAACGGATATTATTGTAGGTTTTCCAACAGAGACAGAGGAAGACTTTGAGGATACGTTAGATGTGGTACGCCGTGTACGGTTTGATTCTGCATTTACTTTTATCTATTCAAAGAGAAGCGGTACGCCGGCAGCAAATATGGAATTTGCTGCAACTGAGACAGAGATCAAGGACCGTTTCAACCGCCTGTTAAAAGAAGTACAGGAGATTGCAGGGGAAGTTTGCGGCAGAAACGAAGGAAAGACAATGGAAGTGCTTGTAGAGGGATTGGACGAACAGGACGAATCATTATTAACCGGACGCCTATCTAATAACATATTAGTTCATTTTCCGGGTGATAAGGAAATGATCGGCACATTCCAGCAAGTGAAGTTATTAGAGTCCAAGGGGTTTTATTACCTTGGAGAAAGAGAGAATGCATAAATGACACCAATGATGCAGCAATACTGCAAGACAAAGGAAGAATATAAAGATTGTATCCTGTTCTACCGATTAGGGGATTTCTATGAGATGTTCTTTGAGGATGCACTTACCGCATCCAAAGAATTAGAGATCACTCTGACCGGTAAGGATTGCGGCATGGAAGAACGCGCTCCAATGTGTGGAATCCCATACCATGCGTATGAGAATTACATGAACCGTCTGGTAGAGAAGGGATATAAAGTTGCGATCTGCGAACAGGTAGAAGATCCAAAGACCGCCAAAGGAATTGTCAAACGTGAGGTTATCCAGATTGTAACACCGGGTACGAATATGAGTGCCAACAGTTTCAATGAAACGAAGAATAATTATCTGATGAGTATATATCGCGGGGAACATTACGGAATCTCTTTTGCAGATATCACAACGGGTGATTTCTTTACAACGGAAGTGGATCGTTTTTCAAAAGTTATGGATGAGATTTCCAAGTTTGCACCGGTTGAGATTCTGATCAATGAAGCGGTGACAGAGGAAGAAGACAAATATATATCTTGCATCAAAATTAAAATCTGCATGATTAAAACAATATGCCTTAGCATTTACATATGCCAAATATGACTTGTCATCCATAGGTATGACCCCCATTACTGAATTTATTACAATTTATCCACTTCTGCCTCTTACACCTTTTCTATATATTCATCAAATAATACCAATTCCACCAAATCAAACATACACTGACTGTTATTGAAGCTGCAAAAATACAAAATCAACAAAAATATCCTGGTTTCCACTTTATTATCCAGTCAAGAAAATGCCGCAACTGTTCAAGTTGTAGCCAGACCTTTTCCGGCGATGCCGTTCCTGTCTTCAACGACGATATCCTTGCAGAATATCATGAGGTCCTTCGCAAAAAAAAAACATTTTTTCTAAAAATGTCGTTCGTTTTCTGCTTAATACCATCACATCCATCGAAGAAAACATTACTCCTTCTCCATCTGGTGAAATTCTTTCGGACATGAAGAACCTTCCCTTTTACGAAGTCATTCTGGAAAAGGACGATGATAGTACTTATCTGGTTACCGGAAACATTAAACATCTTCCTGACAAATCAAACATTGTAACTGCCAGAGAATCTTTAACCATTCTCGAAGCATAAATATCTTTTCATTTAGTGAGAACCTCTTCTCCTTTTTAATTATGATTCTGCTTTTCGTTACTATATTTACCTTCTCTATAAGAAACTAATTCTGCATTTTCATCGGTAATAGTCCCCTTTTTGCGCAACTGTTCCAATCTTATAAATGCCTTTATAATCTGTCATTCTCTCGCATCTCCTTCATATACTCGTCAGCATGTAAACCTCTTTCGCTCGGAATAACCAAGCTATCCCAGTCAACAGGTACTTTTTAGGCTTTTCTCTGTGGATAATTCAACAGAGTAACAATAACCTCCGTTTCTATATACTTTTTCATATCATATGATTACATTTCCCATCCCTCTTGTTTTATTATCTTACCATCTAATTATTCGTGTACGCATTCTCTGCACAATTATTCGTATATAATTCGTAAAGTCTCTTTTCGCCAACGCTCAACCGTTGGAACACCTTATTTACCGGTATTCTGTAAATGTGATACACATCATAATCAATAATCGCTATCATCGCTTCTTATCACCTCTCAAATTCAAGAATATCTCTGTAATCTGCCGGAGGATATATATTTATACTTATCATATGATATAAGTGTTACAAGTAAATTCTGTCACTCATTGCTACGCAATTCTCTCCCACATCATCATATCATATTTGCAAAATCCTGTCGATGATTATCTGACATCTGCTCCATCCTCAAGCAAAAGCTTTACTGCATTTTCTTTTACTGCCGTTGTTCGATCCTTGATTTCCGGAGTCAGTTGTGCAAATTTCTCATGAATACGGTACATATGACATTTCTGATTAAAATATACAATCTTCTCAAAAGCAAAACGGATCACCGTCGGATATTCAAAACCAACACCAAGCTCCAAAACACATACCTTTTTATTTACGGTTCCCTGGAGCCACTTCGTATATTTCTCCCACTGCGGCATATACCAGGACTCATCGTAGTCATCGTTTGTCACCACATTGCCGGTCTTGTCGCTGCCGCATGGTGCTACGATACGTTCCGAATCGATTGCTGATTCAAAAATCAGATCATCCGTGTTTACCGTCAGTAAAAAATAATTTTTTCCTTTTAAAAGATCCGCCAGTTTCCGGTAAGCTCCCATGATCTCTTCTTTCCTGGCATTTTTTTTACTGAATTCTGTTCCGATTCCCACCAATACCAGATCTGCCTCCTGTGCGGATTTCTGAATTTCCTGTCTTATTTCTTCTGCCATGTTTTTCCCTTTCTGTCATTTACATTCTAAATTTGTCAAATATCTTGTCTGTAAACTGTAATATATATCATAACACAATTTCTATGTTGTGCCCATGCCTTATCTTGCAACTAAGATAAGACTTTTTGACACTGCATCATTTTATTATATACAGCATAATTTTTCAACGTTTGTGTATAAAATTTCTTAGAAAGCTGTTTATATTTAAAAAACATTTGAAAATAAATAAAAAAACCGTAAATAACCATTTCTGATTATTTACGGAACCTGTTCATATACCTTCAAAACCGCATACAGACCATAAATCCTACATCTTTTCCTTCTATCCTGAACCTCACACTCTCGTGCTTGGTTAAGCCTTCGACCTATTAGT
>ERZ1035006.971-NODE-971-length-20689-cov-52.238732_pt1 | contig 20689 bp, 18 predicted proteins | sample MGYA00520694_ERZ1035006 | MGnify/ENA primary metagenome ERZ1035006 (study PRJEB33766, sample SAMN09781746) | gut metagenome | biome: gut microbiome | host: Homo sapiens | place: Madagascar | study: EMG produced TPA metagenomics assembly of the PRJNA485056 data... | reverse complement strand
AACCCGCACGTCAGTTTAGCAAACTGGTGGTTTCAGCCACTCACCCAACCTTCCTAGTCGGATTTGTTTACCAAATCTATCAAGCATCGTTCTCAAATGCGGTTGCAAAGGTACTACTATTTTTTGATTCCACCAAATTTTCGAGCAATTATTTTTCAAAAAAGTTTAAGTTTTTTCGTAACTCCCTCATTTTCAATAGAGGCATTTTTGAAGATTTTCTACCAGTACGATTGAAATCGCAAGGGAGAGATACTGGGCAGATAATAAAAACCTAACCTCCCTGCATTTCAGGTGGAAAATTTTTGCTGTATAGGTACAAAAAAAGCTCCCCTTTTCACAAAGAAGAGCTTTTAAGTTTTTATAAACAATCTAATATTCAACAAAAGGAAGAAGAAAGGGTCGCTCGATGATGTGATGAAACTCCGAATGTATTAACATTTGAGAGCTCTCCGCTTTTGTAATCCACCGGCTTTGCAGCTTAGTTGACATGTCAGTTTATGTGGCCCGCCATAGGCAAGAGAAGTCTTCTCGGTTTCATAAGTGTAATTTGATGAGTATCCCGATCGAACCGAAACGACCCTTGTAATCTTTTGTACTTGCAAAGTTACTGCTTTCTTTTCAAACCACCAAATATTTTGGAGTCTTTTTTCAGAAAATCTTGCAGACAACCTTATTTGATTTCTTCGTATATTTTTTCAAATTCCTTCCTGAGTCTACTTTTGTTCTCTATGATGTTGCGCAGCTCATTGAGTGCCTTCTCATTGGGGGAGTTAGGTATCCAGAGTTTGATATATCCATTTCTAGAATACTTTTCCTCCATGTGCTCGGCAAATCTTTCCCATTGCTCCTCCTTGTTTTTCTCCGGATTGTTTTCCTTGCCATATTGGATGGCGCGCAGGAATATCTCGTGTGGGTCTATGTCGCGATCTGCCTCTGCCACAATCTTGCCATAGATGCTGCGGGGCTGTCGGCTGGAGGAGGCACGATGATCCTCCACAGCCTCCTTCATAATCTTGATTTGCTCCGGGTTAAACCATCGTTTGAGTCGGGCATCAGCCACGAGTATCTTGCCACTGGTGATGTGATGGATGGCTCGAGGACCACTCATGCCCAGGTCATGATAGGCTGCTATCACATAGACCATGTCTATATTCGCACCCGTAACCTTGGCTAACTGGAGCGAGTTTTTGATCACTCTACTCACATGTCTCAGACCATGGCTTTCGCCAAAAGCATTGTAACGAGGCAGAATCTGTGTCTCCACAAACTCCATCAAGTCTAGACTTACCTGCTGTTTCATAGTTGTCCCTCCAATTATTTTTAGGTTTACACCTTATTATATTTTTACCTTATTATATATAGGGCTCTCAGGAAGAGTCATCCTATATCCAGAAAATGCACTTCTTAGAAGAGCACTCCGCTCACCGATGCCAGGAACGTGACGATACCGAAAATGAAGATATTTCGAGCTGTCATTCCCAGAACTTGATTCAATTGGCTGCCTTCACCTATGCGCTTCATCTTGATATAGGTAAGATTGTGGAGCGCGATGTAGATGCCGGCAAATGGCAGAAGGATGCAGTTGTTGGTGCCCATCAGCGTATCAGCGATGGTCATGGCAATCACTGATAGTATCGCCACATTGCCCAGGGCGCAATAGAGCAGCTCCGTGTAGCGCTTTCCGATATGGATGACGAGCGTATTCTTTCCTGCCTTCAAGTCATTGTCATAGTCTCTATAGTTATTGACGATGAGCAGACAGTCTACCACCATTCCGCAGAGGAAAGATGCCACCAGAACTTCGCCCGTAACACCCTGCAGCCCCTCTGGCATCACCAGGTAATAAGTGCAGCACACAGGCACGATGCCAAAGAATGCAAGTACCAAGATATCACCCAATCCCTGGTAGCTGAGCGTGGTGGTATAGAGGAAGCAGAAGATGACGCAGCAGATGCCCACGATGATCATCTCCCATCCACCAAACAGAATCAATGGCAATCCGATGACGCAGCCCAAGAGGGTAGTGAGGAGAATGCCTTTCTGCATGGCACCCAGCGTAATCCAGCCCTCAGCGCAAGCTCGCTTGGGTCCAAGTCGAGTCTCATCGTCATTGCCTTTCTTGAAGTCAAAATAGTCATTGACCAAGTTGCTGTCTATCTGCATCACCCATGCAAAGAGCAGACAGAGCAAGGCTGGCAGCCAGGAGATGTGCGCCTGCGTATCCTTGATGGCCAGTCCGATGCCTATCAGCACAGGTACTGCTGCTGCCGTCAATGTCTTTGGTCGAGCTGCCAAGAACCATGCTTTTATCGAATTTGTCTTTACCATATTCTGCTTATTTATATTCTTATGCCTATCCGAGATAGACTTTCGTAGAAAATCCTAGTTGAAGAAGTTCCAGCTTACTCCAAATCTAAACACGCTCTCATTGAGTGGATAGTGAGGAGTTAGGAAGTAGTTCTTGCTGCCCGAACCGCTATTCACATGACTCATCATTACGAAGAAGCGAGTATGCTTGATATGCACATTGGCATATACATTCACGATAGGGTAGTTGCCCACCTCCACATTCTTGTCGCCATTGTCCTGAACGGTGAATACACCGAGATATGGTGAATAGTCAGGAGCCTCATAGCTAGTGAAGTAGCGACAGTCGGCACCCAAGTCGATGTTGAGCACCTTTGCCAACTTAAACTTCATGTAGAGATTAGAGTAGACATTCAAGTCTGGCACCGGAATATCACTGCTGCTAGAGTGCTGGTAAGTAATCACATTCTCCCAATGGAAGATGCCAAACTTGAAGTTTTGCTCCAACTGGGCGGTGAGCAGGTTGATGGAGCCCGTATTCTGCATTGGCTTCACAGTGACACCCGTGCGCATGAAATTCTCTGTTACTTGATAGCTCTGCGCAAAGTAAGTGTAGTTCTTGATCTCATCCACTGCCACGCGCAGGGTGGTCTGAGTCTTAGGATAACTCAATGTACCCATGATGCGAGTATGGATGGTCTTGTCTACATCCTGCTCCCACCAAGCATGGCGCGCATGATAAGTACTATAATAGAAGGATGGATTCTCACGATGGAAGAAGGCGTCACCCCTAACTTGCAGTGTGTCACCGAGGAATGGGATATTGACATCCACGCTTCCATCCACAGCCAGGGTTCCAACGTCAGCGCCTGCTACGCCAACTTCAGCCACCACATCATAGTGGAGCGTCTTGCCCTGCTGCTTGCTCAATTCGCCACCCACTGTGAGGGTATGCTCATTGAAGGTAGCTGTGCCACCCTCCTTGTTAGGCAAGGCAAAATGGCGAAGCTCGTAGCTAGCAAATGCTTTCAAGCCAGCCTTAGCCCACTTGCTGAAACCTTCCAACATGCTGATGGCGAAAGTATTCTTCAGATGCCAGTGCTTGGTCTTATCATAGATGGAATCACCAGTCAGCTTGCCTGCGTCATAATACTCATACAGATAATAATCGGCAGGCGTTTGATATGCCTGATAGATGCGGCTATAGTTGTCAAACTTGAGGGTATGGATGAAGCTAGTCACTGGCACATACTCATTCTTATACCAGAGAGAGTCTTCCTGTTTTTTCTTCTCGATGGCAAGGAGGCTATCGGCAGCTGCCTTTCCGCTCACGGAGATACGAGTACTGTCGCTCTTGATGTCCTTGACGGCTGCCACATTCTTGGCTGGTTCATCGCCTGCAATCTTGGCATTGTCAGGGCGTCCGGAGAACTTAGCAGTCTGCTGTTTGTCAAAGGCCTTCTCATCAAACTCCTTGCCTTCCTGTTGCGCTTTCTTTCGAGCCTCGTCCTTGGCATCTTCGGCAGCATTCTCCTTGGCGGAAGCCATGGCAAATTTCTTAGCCTTGATTTCCTCCTCGGTCATCTTCACCTTGCGATTGAAACCGATGTTGTAGCGATGGCTGAAGAAGATGTGCTGGTTGTCATTACGATTCCAGTTTTGCTCCAGTACGGTAGGAATCTCATTCGTTCCAAAGCTCTCTGTGAAGATTTCCGGATGCTTGATGTAATCATCGTTGGTGATACCGCCATTCTCCGTAACCTTCTGATGCAGTGTACTGAAGAGGAAGTGAGCCTGATAGCGATCGCCCAGATAAGACAACCACATCGTATACTTAAAGTGAGAGGTGCCCTGCGCATTGTAGTAACCTCTGCCATAACGATAGTCGAATCGGAAACCACCACCCAACTGCTTGTTGGCATTCACGGCAAACATCGCCTTGAAGTCGTCCTCGCCATTGGTTCGGTTACCGCAACTATTCAGGGTGACATTGGTGATAGGAGAGTAGGTGTTGGTGAAATGGAAATCGCTCACAGGAGTAACCATATAATCGTATGGCATCGTGAAGATGAAGTCATCCGATGGAGCCATTTGGTCGATGAAGATACGGTTGATACGAGGCGTTCCCATATTGCCCAAAGTGTTGTATTCACCACGCAATCCCTCAGTGAAGGTGGTGTTCATATACATGTGTTGCAGGGTATCCACCACGGCAGGGGTAGTATCGCCAAATCTCTCATCTATGGTCCATACTTTCATGCCCTTAGGTATCTCTTTGTCGGAGCCTAGGGAGTCGGTATTTACCTTACGATTGGTCTGTGGACGGAACTGCTGGTCTTCATTATAGTTAAAATCAGTTTGTGCCGCAACCGGTGAGATTGCAGCACAAAACATGAAAATCGAGAATAATCTTTTCTTCATTAATTACGTTATTTCTTAAACATTCTGATGCAAACTTCTGCTATTTTGAGCACTACGCCAATGATGAGCAGGATGTATGCCACCATGCGGTCTTCCATCTGATAAAAGAGCACTACACCCACGATGGCGAAGAGCATGAAAGCGATGTTGAGCGCATTGCGCACACCCAGCATATTGCTGCGGTCGCTATATTCCAAGCGACGATGATGGTGACGCTGCGGTCTTACTGCATAACTCTGCTGTGGCTGAACTTCTGTCTGCTGAGCCTCTGTCTGCTGAGCCTCTGTCTGCTGAACCTCTTGTTCTGAGCCTTGTTTTATATCATCCATAAACTATGAATACATATTATTATTAAATCTATAAATAAAAATCTATTCTTTAACCAGCTTTGTCAAGTCACTAAATATCTGGTCTTTTCTATCTATGGTGAGACGGCGGAACTTGCCATATATCTTAGCCAAGTCGTTCTTCTTCTTGGTGAGCGCATACTTATCAGTAATCACGTTTTCGGCAGTTTCCTTGAAACCCGTGCTTCTGCCTTCCTCGTAATTGTAGACGATGCGACCCAGCGTAAGCTTGAGATGATTGTCGGAGATATTTGCCACCAAGTTATAGCGGAATTCTGAGCGATCCAACGAAATGAAAGAAGCGCTGAACACGAGCCATTCGTCCATGGTGTTGGCTATGACATGCTCATCCTTGTTGACCAAGGCCACACGGCTGGCGATATTATTTTCACCCTGTGTCAACTCACTCATATACTGATATACGATATTATAAATCTGGTCAGCTGTCTTGCCATTGGCATCCGTCTCAGTGGTAAATTCCACCTTGCCCTCGGCATTGAGGGTGACGGCACCTTCCAGATACTTAGGGTCTTTCTTCAGCACCACGCCATTGGACAGAGTAGTCTTCTTAGGTTCCTCCTTCTTGGCTGCCACAGCTGTTGGTACCACCCAGCCAGTCTTGGTAGTTGGTTCCTTGGCTACTGCAGGAGCAGGAACTTCTGTCTTAGCAGAATTTGCCTGGGACTTCGGAGCATCTTCCAAAGCCTTAGCCTGCTTTTCTGCTTCTTCCGCAGCCTTGTTGATGCTGTCGGTTTGAGCCTTGAGACGGGCAGCTTCAGCTTTGAGCTTAGCTATTTCGAGGGCTTTCTTGGCAGCCTCCAGTTGTTTCTGAGCTTGTTCTAGCTGTTGTTCCTCAGTGAGCACGGTCTGTGCCTGTGCCATCATAGGGAGGAGCAACATTATAGGGATAATTAATTTCTTCATATTAAGGGATATTTGCATTAAAAAGCGGAAGATGAGGGATTCAAACCCCCGATACCCAGAAGAGGGTATACCGGATTTCGAGTCCAGCGCATTCGGTCACTCTGCCAATCTTCCTTTGTCTTTAGTCAGATGCAAAAGTAATACTTTTTTCCAACGTGACAAAATTATGCCTTATTTTTTTAACTTAATTAATCATTGGTCCTAGAACTATATATCTTATTGATTCAAGAATCTATCCGCCTCGATGGCTGCCTTGGCACCAGAACCTGCTGCCACCACACCTTGGCGATAAACTGGGTCAGCTACATCACCAGCGGCAAAGACACCAGGGATATTGGTGCTGGCTGTGCCAGGTACCACCTTGATGAAGCCCTGCTCATCGAGATCTATCTGCCCCTTGAAGAGGTCGGTGTTAGGCTTATGACCAATGGCAAGGAAGAATCCATCGATGGCAATATCGAATGGCTCCTCATTTGGCTCGCCCTTGTGGCGAACGAGATGAGCTCCCTCCACACCATTCTCACCGAAGAGACCCACGGTGTTGGTCTCAAAGAGAATCTCGATGTTTTCTCTCTCCTTCACACGCTGTTGCATGATTTCAGCCGCACGGAGATAAGGCTTGCGCACTATCATATACACCTTCTTGGCAAGGCCAGAGAGATAGAGCGCTTCCTCGCAGGCTGTATCGCCACCGCCCACTACGGCTACCGTACGCTTGCGATAGAAGAAACCATCGCAGGTAGCACAAGCTGATACGCCCTGTCCACGATACTTCTCCTCATCAGCCAGTCCGAGATACTTGGCTGATGCACCTGTGGCGATAATCACAGTCTCTGCCTCTATCTCATTGCCACGCTCATCGGTGAGATGGAATGGGCGAGAGCTGAAGTCTGCCTTCTCGATGCTTCCATCACGGATGTCTGCGCCAAAGCGAGCTGCCTGCTCCTTCATGTCCATCATCATCTGGGTACCGTCCACGCCATTAGGATAACCAGGGAAGTTTTCTACCACGGTGGTGATAGTGAGCTGTCCGCCTGGTTGCATACCCGAATAGAGCACAGGCTTGAGGTCGGCTCTGCCTGCATAGATGGCAGCAGTATATCCAGCAGGACCGCTACCTATAATCAAAGTCTTTACTTTTTCCATTTGTATCTATTGTTTTATTATTTTCGTTTTGATTCTAATCTCTTCTTATTTTTACAATTAATTCTTTGCAAAGTTACATCAAAAAGGGCAGAAAACAAAATAATGGACGCTATTTTTACACATCTTATATATTATATAGCATATTTATGGTAGAAATATGATGAAAAAAGAAGGGATTTTGGATAAATATTTGTAACTTTGCAGCCGAAAAATAAAAAACAGAAACATAGATGAATAATATCAAGAAGATTGTACTCACTGGCGGACCTTGCGCTGGTAAGACTACCGCCATGGTCAAGGTGATAGAGCATTTCTCGAGCCTCGGCTATAAGGTGTTTACCATACCAGAGGTGCCTACCATGTTTACCCAGGCTGGTATGAACTACCTGACCTCCAACAAGGATTTCTTCTTTGAGGGAGAAAAGGCTACCTTCATGACTCAGGTGGGACTGGAGGATAGTTTTCTGCGCATGGCAGAGACAATGGACCAGCCAGTGCTCATCGTTTGCGACCGTGGAACGATGGACATCTCCACCTATCTCACCCCTGAGTTTTGGAATCGCATCATCTCGGAGCAGGGTTATACCAACACTCAGCTACGCGAGCGCTATGACGCAGTGCTCCATTTGGTTTCGGCTGCCGATGGCGCAGAGCAGTTCTATACCACTGCCAATAATGCGCAGCGATTGGAGAAGGCTGATGAACATGGACTTCAGATAGCTCGTGAGCTGGACAAGAAGATTGTATCAGCATGGAAGGGACACCCTCACTTGAGAGTGATCAACAACCATGAGGATTTCGACAACAAGCTGAACCGTGTGCTCAAGGAGATAAGCAATGTGCTCGGCATTCCTCAGCCAATAGAGGAGGAGAGAAAGTATATCGTGAAGCTGACAGGAGAAGTGCCAAATGCTATCGAGAGCGACATCGTGCAGACTTATCTTACCGGCGACCCAGGCAGCGAGATTCGCTTGCGCCGTCGTGGTTTTGATGGCAAGTATGTGTATGTGCATACCACCAAGAAGCGCATCTCGGACAAGGAGCAGATAGAGACTGAGCGTCAGATCAATGCCAATCTCTATGAGAGCATGTTGCAGCAGGCTGATCCATATCGCCAGCGCATCCACAAGCATCGCAAGAGTTTCATCTGGAAGGGTCAGTATTTTGAGCTGGATTCTTTCTTGGAGCCAGTGAGCGACCTCATGATACTCGAAACCAAGGGTATCGCACAGCATGAGAGCGTGAAGTTCCCTCCTTTCATTCAGGTATTGGAGGATATCACGGGCAATACAAAATACTATAATTATAATATCGCCTTGAAGCGATAGAAAAAAATACAAGCAAGAAATGCTGGGAGGGCTGGGTTGTTACCTGTCCTCCCAGCATTTTTTGCTTATTTTCCTTTTGCCGGACTTTCGGCAGTTTTCTTCTTTTTCTTTTTGATGCCGAAGAGGTCGCGCCAACCATTGAAGTCTTTCTTCATGATGAGACCCAAGCCCTGGGTGTTCAGACTGTTGCGCGTAAAGTAGCGGTCGTTGGTCTGATTGTACATGCGGATGGCGAGATTGCCATTCGGATAGATGAGATAGCGAAGGTCGAAATCGCCGATGAAGCTCTGGGTGGCGTTGGCATTGTCTCGATAGCCAAACTGACCATTGAAGAGCAGACGGTTATTGAGCAGCTTACCGCTCAGAATACCCTCATACTCAGCATTGTTGAAACCCTCATCACCTGTGGAGATATTGGCTCCGAAATTCCAGTTGTTGCTATTTACCAGGCTCGAAAGCACGGTGTTGATTTGCTGAGAGATAGTACCGCTCAGAAGACTCTGCATGGCTAGCGAAGTCTGGCTCTGCTGATTGGCATTCTCGCTCATCTGGTTGTTGTTGCTCTGGGCATAGAATCGTCCGATGCCCAAGAGATAGAGCACCTGCTGGTTCATCTCTTCCTGCGAGTTGATGACCGAGTAGATCATCTGCTTGGCATCGCTATTCACCGTTGGCATATCCATGGAGAAGTCTACCTTTGGTGCTCGTGGAGTACCCGTGATGTCCATCAAGCAGTCTACTCGGATATTGTTGCTGCTGAATGACTTACCGATACTCAAGTCGCTCAGTGGCACTCCATTCACGGTATATTTGGCTTGCAGATTGAGCGGAGCGCTATATGGGTTGCCACCGAAGGCGATGGTGCCGCCCGGCATAAACTCGAAGTCCTTCTTGATCACATTCTGGATGGTGAGCTTGTACAAGCCATGATCCACCACATAGTTGCCAAACATATCGAACGAACCCTTGTTAAACCAGTTAGCCCTAATCACACCGTCGCCATTGAGCGTGATGTAGTCGCCGCTCTGCTCGTCCATAATGAGTTTCACGGTGAGGTTTTGGTTGGTGTTGATCAGGAAGTTGATACGCATGTCCGAAGAGAAGTCTATCTCATCTTCCACCGGAGTGAATGCCATCTGCTTGCTGATGCTATCTGCCAACTGCGGTACAATTTCATGCCAGTGGATAAAATCCTTGTCGCTGATGGCGTCTGGGCTAGCCGCATTATATACGAAGATGCTGCCTGGCTCTGGCTCAGCGTCGATGTCGATGATGGTTTCGCCGCTCTTGCCGTGGATGCCCACCTTGCCCGTGGCATAGATGGTACCATAGAAGGTGTTGTCGCCAAACTCATGGGTGTCATAGCCCAGGAAGTTGCGCGCCTTCAGGTCTAGGTCATAGCTCAGTTTGGTGAGGTGCTTGTGGTGGATGCCACCGCTCACCAGGGCTATGTTTCTGTTGCGGTCATAGAGCGTATCATTCTGTAGCAAGATGTCATCTGGAATGGCGTGGGCTCTCAGATTCTCAAATGTATAGTCGGTGTTGAGCTGCTTCATGTGCATCTTGCCATGCGCCACGATGTCGCCCACCAAGTTGATGTTGCTCAGGTCGCCCACCAAGTTGAGCTTACCGTCAGCCCAAGCCTCGATATTGTTCATAAAACTGCCGCAGAAATTCTCCATAAACTTCATGCTGGTGCCTTGCGCCTCGATGCCCAAGTCTATGTAGTTGCGCTTGGGCGATACGTAGCCATTGATCAGCGTCTGATGCTCAGGACCGTCATCGGCAGTGGCATGGATGTCGATTTGCTCCTCTTCCTTGTTGAATGCCACGGCAGCATGGAGCACACCGAGCGGACCATTCTCGAAGGTGAAGTCCTTGATGTCGAGGTTGGCGTAGGCATCTGGCTGATGGAAGATGCTCTTCACTACTGCCTTGCCCGATGCTCTTCCGGTGAAGTCGACCGAGTGGAAGTGGACGAGGTTCAGGATATATGCCACGTCCACATCCTTCAAGTCGGCTATGATGCTATCCTCCTTGTTGGGGGTGGCAAGTCCACTCACGATGACGTGCTGGTCCTTGTGGCTCACGGCAAAATGGTCTATCATCAAGTGGTTCTTGCTGTATACGATGTCGCTCGGATGAACCTCCCATGGCGTGTCGCCCAGCGTGAGCCTGGATGGATGGATGGTGACATGGGCAGTGGATTCATTATGCTCGTTCTTGAAGAACTGGGCGTGGGCATCCAAGAGTCCCTTCACGGGCAACTTAGCCGAATGGTTGTCGTAATGGAGCAGGGTAGAGAGCGTGTTGTCTGCTGCCGCCGCATCCAACTGATAGGTAGGACCCACGCTGCCCGGTATGCCCTGGCTGATGCCAGCCTTCACCTTGAGGGTATCGCCGATGGTATGCATGTCGAGTTTGCCACCATGGAATGCGGCACCCGAGTATTCGAAGCCCGGTATATTGGCCTGCAAGTTGACGCTGCGATGGATGTCGGAGAGTGTGCCTGCCAGGGTGATAGGCTCGCTGAGGGTGAGCGGAATGCCCAACATGCGGCGCAATATCTCGGTAGATGACACGTGAGCCTGAATGCTGAAGTTGTTCTTGGCAGAAGCCGACACCTTGCCGATACCTGGAATGGTAGGCATCTTGCTGGCTATGAGGTTGGTACCGCTCTGCACCAGGGTTGCGTAGTCGTATTGTCCGCTCACATGGATTTCGGCAAATGGAGCCATGAGGTCCAGGTAGCTGTCCTTGCCTTGGTTCTTGGCTTCTATCTGGATGTCATCGAGACTATAGGTCTTGTCTGCCATCTTCACGCCCAGGATGCTAGGCTGTAGGTGGCGGATATCGGCATTCACGGCATATTGCTTGCTCGGAATGCTGTAGTTGCCCTTTACTTGCAGATTGATGTTAGGGTCGGCGATGGAGGCAAGTCCGTCTATCAGTCCGTTGTTATAGCTGCCGTCTAACTGGATGTTGCGGAAGCTGTAGTTGTTGAAGTCGAAACGTGGTATGCTGCCTCGGGCTGCCAGATGCTTGGTGGTGCCATGGGCGTCGAGGGTGGCAGCAAGGATGCCAAACTTCTTGTTGTCCAAGATTCTGCCCAGGTTGATGCCCTTGGTGTCGATATGGGCAGCCAGTTGCTCGCCATTCTTCTCTGCCTTCAGGTTCACCTCGCCTGCGTCTGTGCGCAGGTATCCCTTGGCGCCAAGCTTCTTGCCCGCACCTCCTGCTTCACCTATATAATATATATTGCCCAGGCGCAACACCTCCTGCGGAATATTGATGCGCTTGCCCAGATTGGCTGCTACCTGCTTGATGCCGTCGGCAGAGAGCTTGAGAGTCTTGATGTCGGTATGCCAGCGCAGGGTGCGGTCCCAGTCGGCTAACTTGCCCTTGGCATCGAGCACCACGCTGCCACTGCGGGTCTTGAAATGGAGCTCGGGGATGCGGGCAGAGGTGGAAGTGCCCGAGAATTGACAGTCCACCAAGAGTTCATCCTCAAATTTTCGGAGGGCTGGTACGAAGCAAGCCACATCCGTCAAGGTGATTCTGGAAGGCTTGATGCCACCCTCATACTGCAAACTGGAGGCTACCAACTTGCCATTCTCCACACGATAAGTGGCATGGATGGGAGAGAGCTCCAACTGGCTGTGAGGCAACTCCAAGAGGAAGTCGCGGAGCGTGGCTTGATGCTTGTCGGCAATGAGCTTCAGGCGGAAGTTCTTTACTTCAAGTCCTGATTTATCCTTGAGCGCTATCTTCTTGATGGCTAAGGAGATATTATCGTCAGTGAGATGGTCGAGAATGAAGTGGGCGGAGAGCCCTGTCACCCCGATATGCTTAGGCGAGAACACACCCGCTACGGATGCCACATCACGCTGATTGTAGGCGATGGCACCATGGCGAATGATGAGACTGCCTATGCGCAGGTCCAGGGGCGTATGTTTGGTGGTGTCCTTGCTGACCAAGGAGTCGAGTACAAACTGGAAGTTGGGCTTGCTCTGCGCCGTCTGCTTGTAGAGGTTGGCACGCAGACCGAAGAGCTGCGCCGAGTTGACTACTATCTTGCCATCCTTGAGGGGCAGGAAGTCGAGCTTGGCAGATAGGCGCGAGGCATAGATCATGCTGTCGCCACGCTGGTCGAGCATCTTCACATCGTCGATGATGATGCGGTTGAAGAATCCCAGGTTCACCTTGCCCACGCTCACCTCCGTACCAAATTTCTTCTGGAGCGCATCCGCCACCTGAGAGCCAATGAGGGCTTGTACTGGTGGCACGTGCAACAGTACTACGAGCAAGAAATAGATGGCCACTACCGACCATATAATACCATTAATAATATGTTTAATCTGTTTCAAATGTATGCTTGTTTTGTTGTTCAAATGATGCGTTATCCAGCGCCCGATAATGATACTTTTTTGCTATCTGCATGTATCAAATTTCGGTTTGGGTATTGCATAAACATTAAATTTTGCCACAAAATTACTTCATTTTTGTCAAAAACTCGAATAAAACGCCAATTTTTCTTTCTTATCTTACTTTTTTTTACTATTTTTGCAGCAAGTTTTGGAAAATTCAGTAAAATAGGAATATTATAGTAAGAAAATAAATAGGAATATTAAATCAGTTTTTAAATATTAATATGTAGTTATGGCAAATGTAATTAAGTTACGTAAAGGCTTGGACATTAACCTGACGGGTAAGGCTTCCAAGGATGTTACGCTGAAGGTGGCTCAGACCGACGAGTATGCGCTCGTGCCTGAGGCTTTCGTGGGCGTTACACCTAAGGTAGTGGTACGCGAGGGTGACCATGTCAATGCCGGAGACGCCTTGTTCGCCAACAAGGCTTGCCCAGATGTGAAGTTTGCCTCACCAGTGAGCGGTACCGTTACTGCCATTGAGAGAGGTGAGCGTCGCAAGGTGCTCTGCGTAAAGGTGAAGGCCGACGCAGTGCAGACTTCTACCGATTTCGGCAAGAAGAATGTAGAAACTATGGATGGTGCAGCAGTAAAGCAGGCTTTGCTCGAGGCTGGACTGTTTGGGTACATCAACCAGTTGCCTTATGCTGTGTCCACCACTCCCGACACCACGCCTAAGGCGATTTTCGTTTCTGCACTCCGCGACATGCCGCTTGCAGGCGATTTCGAGGTAGAGTTGGCAGGCAATGAGGAGGCTTTCCAGGCAGGTCTCACAGCCCTGAGCAAAATTGCGAAAACTTATCTTGGCGTAGGCGTTGACCAGCAGAGTGCTGCTTTGAGCAATGCCAAGAATGTAGAGTTGAATGTTTTTGATGGTCCTTGCCCAGCTGGTAATGTGGGCGTTCAGGTCAACAACATCGACCCTGTGAACAAGGGTGAGGTGGTATGGACCGTGGATCCATCAGCAGTTATCTTCTTCGGTCGTCTGTTCTTGACTGGCAAGGTGAATCTCCACAAGGTGATTGCCGTAGCTGGTAGCGAGATCAAGACCCCTGGCTATGCCGATGTATTGGTAGGCACACCGCTGAGCGCCATCGTGGGCGAGCAGCTGAAGCAGACCGAGCATGTGCGCCTCATCGAGGGCAATCCGCTCACAGGTAAGAAGACCACGCAGGAGGCTTACCTCGGTGGTCATACCTCAGAGATCACAGCCATCCCAGAGGGTGACGACAATGACGAGATGCTGGGCTGGTTTATGCCACGCACCAACGACTTCTCCACCTCTCGCTCTTATCTCTCTTGGCTCATGGGCAAGAAGAAGGAGTACAATCTCGATGCCCGCATCAAGGGTGGTGAGCGCCACATGATCATGAGCGGCGAGTATGACAAGGTATTGCCAATGGACATCTATGGCGAATATCTCATCAAGGCCATCATCGCTGGCGACATCGACAAGCAGGAGCAACTCGGCATCTATGAGGTTAGCCCAGAGGACTTTGCGGTAGCTGAGTTCGTGGATAGCTCTAAGCTCGAATTGCAGAAGATTGTACGTGAGGGATTGAACATCCTCAAGAAAGAGAACGCATAATCTCTAGTAAGAGAACGCATAATTAAAATAAAGAAATGAGTGCATTAAGAAATTATCTCAACAAGATAAAGCCTAACTTCCAAGAGGGAGGTAAGCTGCACGCCTTCGAGAGCGTCTTTGATGGTTTCGAGAGCTTCCTGTATGTGCCTAACACCACAGCGAAGAGCGGAGCCAACATCCACGACGCCATCGACTCGAAGCGCATCATGAGCTTTGTGGTCATCGCCCTGATACCTGCATTGCTCTTTGGTATGTATAATGTGGGATACCAGAATTTCAAGGCTGCGGGCACATTGGATGCCGCTAGCTTCATCGAGGTCTTCGGCTTCGGATTCTTGGCTGTCCTCCCTAAGTTGTTGGTTAGCTACATCGTGGGTCTCGGCATCGAGTTTGCCTGGGCTCAGTGGAAGCACGAGGAGATTCAGGAGGGTTACTTGGTATCTGGTATCATCATCCCGCTGATTATCCCTATCTCTACACCGCTGTGGATGCTCGCCCTGGCGTGCGCATTCGCTGTTATCTTCTGCAAGGAGATCTTCGGTGGCACGGGTATGAACATCTTCAATGTGGCTGTAGGTGCCCGTATGTTCCTCTTCTTCTCTTACCCTCTCGCTATGAGTGGCGACAAGGTTTGGATTGCCAAGGAGAGCATCTTCGGCTTGGGCAACACACTGCCTGACGGATTCACAGCTGCCACACCTCTCGGTCAGTTGGCTCAGGGCGGTATGCCTTCTGCTAGCATCTGCGATATGGTGACAGGTCTGACTCCTGGTTCCATCGGTGAGACATCAGTCATCGCCATCGCCATTGGTGCCGTTATCCTCCTTTGGACTGGCATCGCATCATGGAAGACCATGGGCTCCGTATTTGCCGGTGGCATCGTGATGGCTCTCATCTTCCAGGCTCTGGGCATGACTCCTATCGCTTGGTATGAGCACATCATCCTGGGTGGTTTCTGCTTTGGTGCCGTATTCATGGCCACCGACCCAGTGACATCAGCCCGCACCGAGAAGGGTAAGTACTTCTATGGATTCTTCATTGGCGCCATCGCCGTCATCGTACGTGTGATGAACCCAGGTTATCCAGAGGGTATGATGCTCGCTATCTTCTTCGGCAACATGTTTGCTCCGCTCATCGACTACTGCGTGGTACAGGGCAACATCTCAAGCCGTGCTAAACGTGCTATTAAATAAAAAGGGGAGGAATGCAATATGAAGACAAATTCAAATAGCTATACTATCATCTATTCGGTGATCATCGTGGTCATCGTAGCGTTCCTTCTGGCTTTCGTCTCTTCTTCATTGAAGTCTACACAGGAGGCTAACGTGGCACTCGACACTCAGAAGCAGATCTTGAACTCACTCAACCTGCGCGACCTTGACAACGCTACTGCGGCTGCTAAATATAAAGAGGTGGTGAAGGCTGAGAAGGAGAAGGACGGCATGAAGTACTACGAGTGCGAGATCAACGGCGAGAAGAAGACCGTTTACTCCGTCAAGGGTATGGGTCTTTGGGGCGGTATCTCTGGTTTCATCGCCGTGGATGCCGACAACAACACCGTATATGGCGTATACTTCAACCACGAGGGCGAGACAGCCGGACTGGGAGCCGAGATCAAGGACAACTTGAAGTGGCAGCAGAAGTTCCAGGGCAAGAAGATACACAAGGATGGCGTAGAGGGCATCCAGCTGGGCGTGAAGAAAGACGCTCCTGCCAGCGACCCTAACAATGTGGATGCCGTAACGGGCGCTACATTGACCAGCAACGGTGTAGACCAGATGCTCAAGGAAGGACTTGCTAAATTCATTAAATAACATTGAACGTTGAACATTGAAATTTGAACTTTATGATTAGCTTTCGAGCTTAGATGAAGTTTAGAGAGATATATACATATCATAAAGTTCAATGTTCAAAATTCAAAATTCAAAGTAAATAATATGGCATTATTTAGTAAACAAAATAAAGAGGCATTCTCTAAGCCACTCAACCTGGACAACCCTATCATGGTGCAGGTGCTTGGTATCTGTAGTGCCTTGGCTGTTACTTCACAGTTGAAGCCAGCCATTGTGATGGGACTTGCCGTTACTATCATCACGGCATTCTCTAACGTGATTATTTCCATCATCCGCAACACCATCCCTCAGCGCATCCGTATCATCGTCCAGCTGGTGGTAGTTGCTGCCCTGGTTACCATCGTGAGCCAGGTGCTGAAGGCTTTCGCCTACGACGTGAGCGTGCAGCTCTCCGTATATGTAGGTCTTATCATCACCAACTGTATCCTGATGGGTCGATTGGAGGCATTTGCCATGATGAACAAGCCTTGGCCTTCATTCCTCGATGGTGTAGGTAATGGTTTGGGTTACGCCCTCATCCTCGTGATTGTGGGTGCTGTTCGTGAGTTCCTGGGCCGCGGCTCTTTGCTCGGCTTCCAGCTGATTCCTGAGGGAGCTTACAACTTCGGATATGTTAACAACGGTATGATGACCATGCCAGCCATGGCATTGATTCTCGTTGGATGTGTAATCTGGGTACATCGTGCCTATATTTATAAGGAGGAGAAGTAAGATGGAGCACGCAATAAGTTTGTTTTTCCGTTCGATTTTCGTCGACAACATGATCTTCGCTTACTTCCTGGGTATGTGCTCTTACTTGGCAGTATCCAAGAATGTGAAGACCTCTCTGGGACTGGGCTTGGCAGTAACCTTCGTGTTGCTCATCACCGTGCCAGTGGATTATCTCTTGCAGACCAAGGTATTGGGTCCTGACTGCTTGATGGAGGGTGTAGACCTCAGCTATCTGAGCTTCATTCTCTTCATCGCCGTCATCGCCGGTATCGTGCAGTTGGTAGAGATGGTAGTGGAGAAGTATTCACCTTCGCTCTATGCAGCGCTGGGTATCTTCCTGCCACTGATCGCAGTGAACTGTGCCATCATGGGTGCATCGCTCTTCATGCAGCAGCGCATCCTGATGGAGCCTACCAACTCTCAGGCCATCACCTCAGTGCTCGATAGCATCGTATATGCAGTGGGCTCAGGTCTCGGTTGGACACTCGCCATCGTGCTGATGGGTGCCATCCGCGAGAAGATGCAGTATTGCGACGTGCCAAAACCATTGCAGGGACTTGGCATCACATTTATCACCGTAGGTCTCATGGCAATGGCTATGCTTTGCTTCTCAGGCTTGAAAATTTAATAACATTGAACATTGAACTTTGAAATTTGAACTTTATGATTACCTTTTCTTATCGTCTTAAAGACGAGTTGGGATGGGTATAGGTTCAATAGACAATGCATATCATAAAGTTCAATGTTCAAAGTTCAAATTTCAAAGTATAAAAATATGGGTAATACATCATTTATATTGGCTAGTATCGGAGTTTTCCTTGTGGTGATTCTCCTGCTGGTTATCATCCTGCTGGTGGCTAAGAAGTATCTCAGCCCTAGCGGAAACGTGAATATCGAAATCAATGGCGACAAGACCATCAACGTGCCTCAGGGCAGCAGCTTGATGTCTACATTGAATGAGAACGGCATCTTCCTGCCATCAGCTTGTGGTGGTAAGGCTAGCTGCGGACAGTGTAAGGTACAGGTGCTTGAGGGCGGTGGCGAGATTCTCGACTCTGAGAAGCCTCACTTCACCCGTAAGCAGATCAAGGACCACTGGCGTCTGGGATGCCAGTGCAAGGTGAAGGGCGACTTGAAGATCAAGGTGCCTGAGAGCGTGATGGGCGTGAAAGAGTGGGAGTGCGAGGTTATCTCCAACAAGAACGTCTCCTCATTCATCAAGGAGTTCAAGGTGGCTCTGCCTCCAGGCGAGCACATGGACTTCGTACCAGGTTCTTACGCTCAGATCAAGATTCCTGCATACGACTGCATCGACTATGACAAGGACTTCGACAAGGATCTCATTGGCGAGGAGTACATCGGCGCATGGAAGAAGTTTAACATCTTCTCTCTCAAGGCTCACAACCCAGAGCCAACCGTGCGTGCTTACTCTATGGCGAACTATCCTGACGAGGGTGACATCATCACCCTGACCGTACGTATCGCCACAACTCCATTCTTGCCACGTCCACAGGTAGGATTCCAGAACGTACCTACAGGTATCGCTTCTTCTTACATCTTCAGCCTGAAGCCAGGCGACAAGGTGATGATGAGTGGTCCTTATGGCGACTTCCATCCTAACTTCACTTCTGGCAAGGAGATGATTTGGATTGGTGGTGGTGCCGGTATGGCTCCATTGCGTGCTCAGATCATGCACATGACCAAGACTCTCCACACCACAGACCGTGAGCTCCACTTCTTCTATGGTGCTCGTGCGCTGGGTGAGGCATTCTTCCTGGAGGACTTCTGGGAGCTGGAGAAGGAGTTCCCTAACTTCCACTTCCATCTCTCTCTGGACCGCAAGGACCCAGTGGCAGATGCTCAGGGCGTGAAGTACTATGAGGGATTTGCTGTGAACTGCATCCGTGATACCTACTTGAAGGATCACGAGGCTCCTGAGGATTGTGAGTACTATCTCTGCGGACCTCCAATGCTCATCAAGACTGTCACCGATTACTTGGACAGCCTCGGCGTGGATCCTGAGAGCATCATGTATGATAACTTCGGATAAATCTCGCTGAGATATAGATAGAAAAAAGCCCGGCAAGAAGGTTGATTCCTTCTTGCCGGGCTTATTGTTTTTTAATATAGTATTTGTTTCTTCTGAATATTTCTGCCATTTTATTTGGTAAATTACCAATAATTTACTATCTTTGCGGCATCGTTACATTATTAATAAATAATAGGAGATAAGAAAATGGCAACAACATTAGCAAGAACACCAGCATATTTCAGATTTCAGAGCACTCTGATGGATGAACTTAAACAGAAGGCAAAGGCAAGCAATAGTAGCCTTAACAGCTATGTGGAGAGCCTCTTGATTGGCATTCTTCATCCTATGGTTAAGGAAGAGGATGACGCCCCCGTTAGCAAGAATAAATTCCTCGAAAAAGTAGAAAAAGCTATTTCGGAAGTTAAGGAAGGCAAATCATACGCCATGAAGCCAGGAGAATCTCTGGACGCTTTTATGGACAGAATGGAGGAAGAGGGCAAATAAAGGGTACAAGTGTACCTACATGGTCGAGAAAAATAAGTTCTAAACATAGACTTGTTTATGAAATAGAGGAGTCTAAGATCAAGGTATACATTCTTACTGCTTATGGGCATTATGGTGATAAATAGAAATCTAGTGTATGATAACTTCGGATAAATCTCGCTGAGATATAGATAGAAAAAAGCCCGGCAAGAAGGTTGATTCCTTCTTGCCGGGCTTATTGTTTTTATGCTTTTCATACTAGAGACCTACGTTGCTGCCGCCCTCTTCTGAGCCAGAGCTAGAGCCGCCACCACCAGGGGTGCTTGTGCCGCCACCAGGGGTGCTTGTGCCACCACCAGGGGTGCTTGTGCCACCGCCGTCATTGTCCTTGCCGTCGCCAGGCACTGAGCCCTCGTCGGTAGTGTTGCCGTAGGTGTCGTACTCCTCGATGCGGCACTTCTTGCGCAGCTCAGCGTTGCTCCAGGTCTTGGTGTTGCGCAGGATGAGGTGTACTCCCTCCACGCTCGCTGCCGATACCTTGTCTTGAGTCTCCTCCGCACGGGATGTCATACCGATGGAGAAGAGACCGAGGTCGGAGAGACGCACGCTCTTGCCGTCGAGGATGAGCTCCTGCAGGCAGTCGAGCGTATCCATCAATACGCCGTGTACGGTGCCTCGGCTGTAAGGGGAGTTGTGCTCAGAGATGTGGGTTACGAATGCCTCGAAGTCCATCTCACGGTCGGTTACCGATGTGGCGTACCACATCTTCTTGTTAGCGTTAGGACCGCTCTGAGGGGTGCGAGTTACTTTACGATACTTCAATGTTCCTTTAGTTGCCATAGTTCTTTTTGTTTTTTAAGTGATTAATAATGAATTTTAGTTTGTCGCAAGAAGTGCTGGGAGGGCAGGTTTGTTACCTGCCCATAAGCAAGAATGCCCTGTTACGTCCCCATGCATGATGTTACTCCGAGGGTAGTGCCGAGCGCCGTCAAGATTGTGAGTACAATCTGAAAAATCTGTTTCCAAGTTTCTTTCTTCATAATTTTCTAGTTTTTTTAGTGATTAATAATGTTCTTGATTACAGTTGCAAAGGTACTACATTTTTCCGACACCACCAAATTT